>Ga0209415_10006277_pt1 | contig 21200 bp, 15 predicted proteins | sample PeaSoiSIISIP2007_FD_187696 | JGI IMG/M metagenome (GOLD analysis project Ga0209415, IMG submission 187696) | Peat soil microbial communities from Weissenstadt, Germany - SII-SIP-2007 (SPAdes) (version 2) | ecosystem: Environmental > Terrestrial > Soil > Wetlands > Peat | place: Germany...
AAGTCATCGCTCTGATCGGCCTCACCGAGAAGGCCGATGCCCGGGTGAAGACCCTTTCCGGCGGCCAACAGCGCCGCCTCGATGTGGGACTCGGCATCGTGGGCAATCCCGAGCTGCTCTTCCTCGACGAGCCCACGACGGGGCTCGACCCGTCCGGTCGTCGAGACTCCTGGGAGCTGATCCGCCAACTTGCAGCCGAGGGCACGACGGTGCTCCTGACGACCCACTATATGGACGAGGTGGAAGCCTTGGCCGATCAGGTGGCCGTGCTCAACAACGCTCAGATCGTGGCCACCGGGACCCCGGCGTCTCTGGGGGGACGGGACTCAGGTGCCGTGACCATCCGTTTCTCCCTGCCCGACGGGATCTCTGCGAGCGACCTTCCTGTCCCGATCCATGCGGAGTCAGACGGCTTGGTCGAGATCCGCACGGAGGAGGAGTTACCCGTGATTCATGCGCTCAGCGGCTGGGCTCTCGAGCTCAACCTTCGCCTTCCGGGACTCTCGATCGCCCGGGTCACCTTGGAAGACGTCTACCTCCAGCTGACGAGAAACGAACAGTGAGCGCGCCTCCTGTTATCGGTTCCTTCAAAGGATTGAGCGACGTCAGGTTGGTGGGCCGACAGGTCCGCTACGAACAGTTGTCCTTCTGGCTCAATCCCGTCGGGGCTGTGTTTACGGTGGGGTTCTCGCTGGTCTTCCTCGTCCTGTTGGGAATCTCCGCCGGGAATCACCGCATTGGGGGGTCCTACGGCAACATCCGGCTGGTTCAGTACTACGTACCCGGGTTTGCCGCCTACGGCGTGATGGCAGCCTGCTTCAACATTTTGGCCATCACCCTGGTCAACCGGCGCGAGATGGGCCTTCTCAAGCGGCTCAGACTCAGTCCGCTGCCCACGTGGGCGCTGCTCAGCGCCATCGTGCTCAGCTCCATGGTCATTGCCACAGTCGAGGTGGTCATCCTCCTCGCTGTCGGGAGACTTGGGTTCAGTGTCCACTTTCCGGACAACGTGGGTGCCTTTGTTATCGCCATCGTCGTGGGCATGGTCTGTTTCTCTGCGCTCGGAGTGGCCATGAGCACGCTCATCCCGAATCAGGACGCGGCCGGTCCGGTCATCAGCATCATCTTCTTCGTGCTGTTGTTTCTGTCGGGACTGTGGTTCCCGCTCACGCCTGGGTCGGTCCTGGACCAAGTCTCGTCGTACTTCCCCGTGCACCACTTCATTTCGGCCGTCTTCGCTCCTTTTGACACCCGAAAGAGAGCGTCCCCGTGGGCCTGGCACGACCTTCTCATCGTTGCTATCTGGGGCGTTGTCGGCGCCTTTGTCGCCATGCGCCGATGGAAGTGGTCGCCACGCCGGGGTTGAGCCCGGTGTCGGTGCGTCGCAGCGCCGACGGGCTTGAGTGAGCGGACGACGAGTCGAGTTGCGTGTCGGGCAGGCCGTTGCGATGTGTGCGACGCCGTGCGGGCGAGAGTGTGCGGGCGAGAGGACTCGAACCTCCATCCCCGTGAGGGGACCGGGACCTAAACCCGGCGCGTCTGCCAATTCCGCCACGCCCGCGTGGACCTCTGAAGCCTACCGGCGCCCTCGCCGTGAGCAGTGGCTCGGAGTCGATCAGAGGCAGTGGTGCGGAGCCGTTCGGGCGCGCCACTACACTCCCGCCCGTGCGGGTTGACCAGGTCGTCCCTTCGCTGGCCAGTCGAGATGCCATCGGCGTCCACACGCTCGCCGTCACCGATGCCCTGCGAGCGGCCGGGATCATGTCGGACATCTTCTACGGTGACTGTTCGCCGGAACTGGTGAAGAAGGCCCGGCCGGTGGGCGCGTTGGGTCGGCCCGCCAAGGACCGCTGGCTGCTCTACCAGTCCTCCATCGGGAGTCCGATCTTCGATGCCTTTGCCACCCGGTCGGAACCGAAATTGGTGAATTACCACAACATCACCCCGGCCGACCTGCTCCAGTCGTGGGAACCGGGGGTGGGATACGAGGTGGGTCTCGGTCGGGAGCAGCTCGGACGGATCGCCTCGCAGTGCCGCCTGGCCATCGCCGACTCGGGCTTCAACGAAGCCGATCTGATCGAGGCCGGCTTCACGTCCACGGCCGTGGTCCCGCTCCTGATCGACATGACGGTGCACCCCCGGGCGGATACCACCCGGTTACGCACCCTGCAGGCCGCCAAGGCCGACGGCGGACCCGACCTCCTCTTCGTCGGCAAGGTCTCTCCCCACAAGGCCCCCCACGACCTGGTCAAAATGCTGGCCGTCTACCGGCGGCTCTATCACCCCGAGGCACGGCTCCATCTGGTCGGGTCTCCGCTGGGCCGCCGCTACGGCCCGGCCCTCGAGGCTTTCATCGATGATCTGGACCTCACCAAGGCGGTGACGGTGGTCGGCTCGGTGTCGCCGGCGGAATTGGAGGCCTATTACCAGGTCGCCGACGTCTTCGTTTGCGCCTCCGATCACGAGGGTTTCTGCGTTCCCATCGTGGAAGCCATGGCCCACGATCTGCCCGTGGTCGCCTACGGCGTGGCCGCCGTTCCGGAGACGGTCGAGGACGCCGGGCTTCTGCTTCCGTCCAAGGACCCCCTTCTCTTCGCCGCCGCCGTGCACCGGGTGGTGGAGGACGAACGGCTGCGGCAGCAATTCTCCCGGGCGGCCGCCCGTCGCGTGGAAGCGTTCTCGCTTCCCCGGTCACGGGCTCGCTTCGTCGACCTGGTGGTGAAGGCCATCGGGTCGTGACCGAGCGTGTCCCCGCCCGCCGTCAGGGGCCCGGCCGCCTCTAGTGCTCGACGCCGGGCGAATGGGCGGGCCGGGTGTCCCAGCCGGTGTCGGCTCCCGCCCAGCGGTCCCAGACCTCGTGGGGCGAGACCGACCAGTGGCGCTGCATGCGGAGCCGCGACGTCACCGCCCACGGCAGTTTCGCCATCATCGACCGACGCACCCGGCGGTCCGGGCCCCGTCTGAGGGTGCTCCAGACGAGGGGGCCGGCGACGTCGGACGGTGCGTTGCGGACCAGACAGAGCAGCGCGTTTCGTTGGGCCAGGAAGCGCACGAAGGCGGAGGCGGCGCCTCCACTGGTGGCCGACCGATGGTGCCGGACGGACGCCTGCGGGTCGTACACGATGCGGAGACCGGCCAAGCGGGCGCGCAGGCACCAGTCGGTGTCCTCGTTGTAGGCGAAGAAGGGTGTGGCGAACCCGCCCACCGTTGCCAAGGTGGCGGCGCGGAAGACGGGAGCCGTCCCGCTGAAACCGAAGCGTTCGGCCGGCTGGTCGAACCGGCCGTCGTCGGGTGCGGCGAAACCGTAGTCGCCGGCGATGCCGTGACGCTCGAGGAAGTTGCCGGCGTGGTTGATGAGGGTGCACACGGACCGCACCGTGACCGGCTCCCCGTTGACCCTGATGCTATCGGCCGGGTCGGGGCCGGCCAGAGGAACGTAGAAGGGTGTGGCGCCGGCCGTCCAGCGCCACAGGCTCGGTCGGCCCTCGACGACGGCCCTCTCGCTGTCGTAGACCCCGGCGCCGAGGACGTCCTCCAGAACCTCCCTCCCGGCGACGGTCACGGAGTGGAGGAGTCGACCGAGGGGGCGAGGGTCTCCGGGCGAGAACCAGACGTCGTCGTCGAGGATGATCTCGGCGAAGACCCCGTCGAGGACGACCTTGGGCGTCACGGCGGCGATCGTCGGATCGGTGAGGACCGATCGTGCCGCGTCCAACCATCCGGGGCCGGCCACGGCGTCGTCGTTCAACAGGCCGACGATCTCGCCGTGGACGTGACGCAGGCCCAGATTCACACCCCCGGCGAATCCCAGGTTGCGTGCGGCGCGCACCACCGTGGCCCCCGATCGTCGCCCGATGTCGGAGGCCTCCTCACCGGCCGATCCGTTGTCGACGAGGACGACCTCGGAGGCCTGGGGGAGAGCCGACGCCAGGCATTCGGCCAACCAGCTTCCGGGCCGGTGGGAAACGACGACGACCGATGAGGACACCACCACCTCAGCGGCTGGCGACGACGTTGCCGTAGGGGAGGGCGAGAAGCCCGGCGCGGTCGATGGCCGCGAGCCCGGCTTCGAGCAGCCGGAACCGGAAGCCGTGGGAGATCAGGAGGTCGACGAGGGTTCCGGGGTCGTCACCGACGTCGGTGATCTGCGCCGGCGACCACTCGAACATGATGGTGAGGCCGGGATTGGCGTCCAAGGTGCGGGCCAGCCCGGTGACCACGTGGACCTCCGCGCCCTCCACGTCGATCTTCAAGACGTCGATGCGCGGGAGATCGGCCAGGAGGTCGTCCAACCGCACCGCTTCCACCTCGACGATCGACTCGGTGTCGCCGAGCCGTGTGAGGGCCTCCGGACCGATGGAACCGATACTCGAGTTGCTGGCGAAGTGTCCGCGCATGTGGAGCTTCAGTTCCGTCGCCTCCGACCAGGCGGCCCGGTGCCATGTCGTGACGTACCCGTGGAGCCCGTTGATGATCACATTCCGCTGGAGCAGCTCGGCCAGGCGGGGGTGGGCCTCGATGCCCACACACCGGCCTTCGGGGCCGACCAGCATGGCTCCGAGAAGGGTGAAGTAGCCGATGTTGGCGCCGACGTCGACGAAGACCTGTCCGGGTTGAAGGGTGTGCTGCATCCAGTCGGTGACGTGTGACTCCCACAGACCGTCGAGCACGAGCCAGGGGGAGACCATGGCGTCGCGGGTGTCCACCAGCATCTTGGCCCCCCAGCGCGTGGCCACCAGGGCCGTGTGGTCGCCGAAGTAGAGCGGTCCGTGGGGATACCGTTCGCCACTGAGGCCGGCCAGGCGGGTCTCGATGGCATCGAGTCGCTGGGCCATGTCGTCGAGCCCGAGCGACCGGCGCAGCCGGGCGGCCACCCGAGACAGGTACGGGTGGGGCATGGGGCGATCATAGTGGCGCGGGTCGCGCGCCCTCGGGCCGGTCGACGTCACCGGCGTGGACGATCCGGTCGGCCAGGGCGGCGTAGCGGTCGACCACTGCGGGCCAGCTGAACTGCCGGCGGGCGTAGGCACCGCCACGACGCGCCAGACGGTCCCTCAAGGTGTCGTCGTCCAACAGTCGGTCGACGATCACCTCGAACTCCACGATGTCGTCGAACCACAGCCCCCCGCCGCTGCGCCGGCAGTGCTCCACGGTGGCCTCGCACCGTCCGTTCACCATCACCGGCCGGCCCGCCAACCAGGCTTCGAGGACGACGAGACTGAACGACTCCCACGGCGACGGGGCGATGAGGAATTCGCAGGCGCGCAGTGCCCCCCACTTCACTTCCTCGGACTGCCGACCGGCGACGACGACGTCGACGTCACCGGCGAGCTCCTCGTGGAGAGGGCCGAGCAGCACCAGCCGGGGTGCGTCGCGGCGGCGTCGCCGGTACCGTCGCCACAGCTCGGCCAAAGCGTGGACGCCCTTGTCACGCTCGACACGCCCGAGACACAGGACGAATCGCTCATCGGGGCCGAGACCGAGGGCGGCGCGCGCCGGGCCCGGGTCCCCCTCTCCCTCGGCCACGCTGTTGCCGATCACGGCGGCCGGGAGATGGGAGACGGGGAAGGTCCGCTCGACGAGGGCCCGTTCGGCGTAGGAGTTGAAGGCGAAGCCACCGACGGACAGAAACACGTCGCGCATGATCGGCAGGTACAGCTCCGGCTCGTCGTGGGCGGCGCCGTGGAAGATCACCCGCCGTCCGAGCCGGGGGGCGCCATACACCGACGGCCAGAAGAGGTAGGGGGTGAGGGCGACGAGGTCGCAGTCCGACGAGTCCGCCTGGTCGAGCACATCGGGGCACACCGGCCCCACGAGGGCGACGAAGCGACGGGCCACGTCGTCGGGGACGCCGGCCGGATCGCCGCGGATCAGTTCGTTCAGCTCCAGGTACCTGGGGTCGCGGCCCGTCACCGAGCGATGGCGGTGCACGGTGACGCCGCCGATCCGGCTGTCTCCCGGCGCCAACACGTCCTGCCACGTCGCCGCCGACGTGGCGCACGTGGTGAAGACCTCGACCTCCCACCGCTTCATTGCCACCAGGTGCTCGCACAGCATGCGGAGCCAGTGTTCGGTGCCGCCGACGACCTCCTCGCCGTACCGGGGGACGACGAGTCCGAGCTTCACCGTCGCCGGCTCATCTAGGTGGGCATGACCACAGACAGAAGGGCCTCGGCCAGGCGGTCGAATTGATGGGCCCGGGCGAAGACCCGCCCCGCGTCCGACAGCGACGTCCGCTCGAGGGGATCGTCGAGCAGGCCACGAAGCCGTTCGGCCACGACGGCCGCCTCGGCCGACGCCACCAGAGCGACGGTTCCCTCCCCGTACTCGGCCGCGGTGGCCAGATTGGTGAGCACCGGCACCCCGGCGGCCAGGCACTCGAGCACGGCGGCCGACGTCTCGCCGCTGGCCGACTCCCGCAGTTGCACGGCCACGGCGGCCCGGTCGAGCCACTCGTTCCATTGGTCGTCGTCGACGGCCCCCGTCACCGAGATCAGCTCGCTCACCCCACGGGCGCGGGCCCGGTCGCCGATGACCTGGGCCAGGATCGGCGGGCACGGTCCGACGAAGGCCACCCGGCACCCGGCCAGGGCGGCCGCATCGACCAGGAGATCGGGCCGCTTGGCCATGGACACGACACCGAAGGCGACGACGACCGGCGCCCGCTCGGCCGACGCCGTCCGGGCCGCCGGGGCCGGGGAAGCGTCGGGGACGGGCGGGCAGGCGGGAGGCAGGACGTGGATGGGAGGGTGATGGGCGAGCGGAGCGAGGTCGAGCTCGACGAGCCGGCGGGCCACCTCGGAGTTCACGAGCAGGCCCCGGCAGCGTTCGGCCAACAGGGGGACGAGGCCCACGCCGGCCGTGACCAGATCGAGGACGGACCGTCGGGCCCGGCGGACCGCCCCGACGGGTGCGCGTCCCGGGTACGACCTCTCCGCCAACCACGTCAGTTCCCGGGTGAGCTCGTCGTCGTCGGCGTCGGCCAGCGCGGTGACGGCCAGGGCCGGCAGGCGTACCTCGTGGAGCCACAACCAGCCCGGGAACCGCAGTGCCAGCTCGACGGTGGCCAGGTGCCCGTGGGAATTGCCGAGGGTGTAGACGACGGCGTCGTAGGAGGCCGGCCGGGCCTCGACACCGAAGGCGTCGGCGGGGACGTGGCCCATCCCGGCCGGCAGGTCGGGTGCGGCCACCATGGCGGTGACGGTGTCGATGGCCACGGTGCGGTCCGCCGCGTGGAGCAGGCGGGCGTTGTAGAGGCCGATGCCCCCGCCGGCCGGGGGCAGGGGACCCACGAGAGCCAGGCGCCGGCGCAGGATCGGCGGCTCCCAGGCGGCGGCCGGCAGCGACCGGCCGAGCTCGTCGAGGGCGGCTGCGGTCCGGGAGGCGACGGCGTCCCATGTCGATCGCGCCGCCAGCTCCCGTTGGGCGTCGATGACCGCCCCCCGCCGGGCCTCGTCGCACAGCAGGTCGGAGATGGCTTTGGACAGCGCCTCGGTGTCGGACGGATCGAAGGTGGCCAGGGGCGTGGCCGCCGCTTCGACCAGCGCCGTGGTGGCCGAGGCCAACGCCGGCGTCCCGCAGGCGGCCGACTCGAGGACGGGAAGACCGAATCCTTCCATCAGTGACGGGGTCACGGTCACCGCGGCGCGCCGGTACGAAGCCCGCAGCACGTCGTCGCCCACCGGTCCGGTCAGAAACAGACGGTCCTCCACCCCGGCACGCCGCGCCGTCTCGGTCAGCCGGTGCCGCCACGGTGCCGTCAGGTCCCCGATCACCACCAACGCCACGTCGATGCCTCCCGCCACCACCAGGCCCAGGGACTCGACGAGCCTCTCGGTGCCCTTCCGGGCGTCGCTGCCACCGATGGTGAGAACGAAGGGGCGGTGCTCGACAGGGGCCAGCCAGTAGCGGAAGAGCTCGTCGTCGGTGCCGTCGGGCGGAGCGAAGAAGGGGGAGACGCCGACACCCACCGTCACCACCGTGCTCGGCTCGCAGTCGAGCAATTCGATGGCCTCGCGGCGCGTGTACTCGGAGTTGGTGAGGATCAGATCGGAACCCGCCACCCACGACGCCCGGCTGCGGTAGCGCTCGACGTGCGCCGCCGTCGGCAGGTAGCGCGCCGGGTCGCGCAGCGGGATCAGGTCGTGGAGGGTCACCACCCGGGGGGCGCCGGCCTCGGCCCAGTGGGGGGCGATGACGAGGACCGACGGGTCGAGGGGACCAGTGTGCAGGAACGGGGCCGGCACGTGGTGGGCGATCGGCCCCCCGTCGGTCAGCAGTCGTCGGAGCTCGTCGATCGAGTCGAAGCGGGCCAGACCGGTGGTGGACAGCTCGACGGGCAGGCCGGCCGGCGGGGGGAGCTCGGGAGCGAGGAGACCGGCGGCCACTCGGCCGACACGCGCCAACGCGGCACTGGCACCGGCGATGTACCGGCCGATGCCCCGATCTGCGATGCCGTCGATCTGCAGGGCCTGCAGGTCGACGGCCAGGCGGACGGTGGGGATCAACGAGTGCCGGGCGGCGCCGCCCCGAGCAACCGCTCGATCTGCGCGAATCGGCGCGCCGTGCGGGCGTCGGATTCGACGACCCCGAGGGTTTGTTCGGTGGACGTCGCCGCCCGGGCCGCCGTGGCCTCGACCACGGCTTGCGCCTCGGCCACCCGGCGTTGCACCTCGTCGAGACGGGCGCTGACTTCGTCGAGACGGCCGTCGACCTCGTTCAGGCGGGCGTGCGTCTCGGCCAACAGGCGCCGTTCGATCCGGGCCAGGAGGCCTTTCATGAAGGTCTTCACGGTCGGTAAGGATTGTCCCCGCCGTGACAAGCGTCAAGGACGGCGACGGGTGGTGGCCCGAGGACCAGCCCAAACCGCCTGGTGGGGCCCCGGTCACGGCAAGGTGACGGGGATCGACAGCCGGTCGACAACGGGTCGACAACGTGTCGAAAGCGGGTCGAGCGGGCCCGTAAAGGTGCCGAGTCAAGCTGTCGATACCGAAGCACACGAGTCCGACAGGTGCATTCGACGCGGCAGAGGGACGGTAGATGACTCCGAAGACAGGCACGAACGACGCAAACACAACGCCGACGGGATCGCCGCTGGTCCCGCCGCTGCGGTCGGTCGGCCGGTGGATGCGTCAAGGTCGTCCGTGGAGGTCGCTCGGGGCGATCTCCCTGATCGGCGTGGCCGTCACGGCCCTGCCCACCCCGGCGCTCCCGTCGGGTGCCGTCCAGCGCGTCGACGTGGCCCACTCCGTCTCTCTCACCCTCCCCGTCTGGACCGAGGCCGGATTGGGCGTCCCCGGCAGTCCCATCGCGCTGTCCTCGCCCAACATCGCCAACCTGGCCGGCGGTCCCGCCGTCGTCGTCGGTGACCGGTCCGGCAACGTCTACGCCTTCAATCTGGCCACCGGGAGCCTCGTGCCCGGATGGCCGTCCCGAACCGGCGGGGTCCCGGTTGACTCGTCGCCCTCGGTGGCGTCGGTCAACGGATCGGGCCTCGATTCCGTCTTCGTCGGCGTCGGCAACGCCGCCACCCCCACCTCCGGTGGCTACGAGGGGATCAGCCCCGGCGGGACGACGCAATGGTTCACCAACGTGCAGAACCCGTCGACCGACACCGCCCCCGCCGCGGCCGTGCAGGCCTCGCTGGCCGTCGGCAACCTCCAGGGTTCCACCGACGTCGTGGCCGGCTCGCTCGGTGAGGCGGAGCACGCCATGAACGCCGCCAGCGGCGCCACCCTGCCCGGGTTCCCGTGGTTCCAGGCCGACAGCGACTTCACCACCCCGGCGCTGGCCGACCTCTACAGCAACGGCCGGACCGAGATCGTGGAAGGGGGCGACTCCACCGCCGGGTTCGCCTACGGGCAGAGCTACGGCAATGGCGGTTCGCTGCGCGTGGTCAGCGCCACCGGCAACTTCTTCACCGGCAACCCGGCCGGCGGCCTCGTCTGTGAGTACAACACCGACCAGACGGTGCAGTCCTCGCCCGCCGTCGGGCAGTTCCTTGCCGGTGGCGCCGTGGGCATCGCCTTCGGCACCGGCGCCACCTACGGCGGGGCGTCGACGACCAACGACCTCATCGCCGTCAACTCCCACTGTGGCGCCGCGTGGACGGCCAAGCTCGACGGGGTGACCACGAGCAGCCCCGCCCTGGCCGACGTGTTGGGCAACGGGCAGCTCCAGGTCATCGAGGGGACGCGCGGTGGAAGCGTCTACGCCATCAACGGGACCAACGGTGCCACCATCTGGCACGCGTCGGGGCTCGCCCCGGTGTACGGCTCCGTCGTCACCGCCGACCTCACCGGCGGCGGGTACCAGGACGTCATCGTCCCGACCACCGCCGGCGTCGTCATCCTCGACGGGAAGACGGGCGCCGACGTGGGCTCTCTCCCCGAGCCCAACGGCACCATCGACGCGTTCCAAAGCTCCCCCCTCGTCACCGCCGACGCCGACGGGACCATCGGCATCACCACCGCCGGTTACGACAGGAACAATCAGGGGATCGTCCAGCACTACGAGATCGCCGGCACCCGCGGCTCCACCGTCAACGAGACGGGCGCCTGGCCCCAGTTCCACCACGACGCCCAGTTGACGGGGGACGCCGGCACGCCCGCCCCGGTGGTCCAGGTGCCGTGCAACGCGCCCAGTGGCACGCCCACGGGCTACGACATGGTGGCGTCCGACGGTGGGGTCTTCAACTACGGGAACCTGCCTTTCTGTGGTTCCACCGGCAACCTCGTTCTTGACCAACCCGTCGTCGGCATGGCGCTCACCCACGACGCCGGCGGCTACTGGCTGGTCGCCTCCGACGGCGGGATCTTCGCCTTCGACGACGCCGGCTACTACGGCTCCATGGGGGGCAAACCCCTGGACAAGCCCGTCGTGGGCATGGCCGCCACACCGGACGGCAAGGGCTACTGGCTGGTCGCCTCCGATGGCGGCATCTTCTGCTTCGGCGACGCCGGCTACTACGGCTCGACCGGTGGCCATCCGCTCAACGAACCGGTGGTCGGCATGGCCTCGACGCCCGACGGCAAGGGCTACTGGCTGGTGGCCTCCGACGGCGGCATCTTCGCCTTCGGTGACGCCGCCTTCCACGGCTCCACCGGCGCCGACCACCTCAACAAGCCGGTGGTGGGCATGGCTCCCGACGAGGCCACCGGCGGCTACTGGCTGGTGGCCTCCGACGGCGGCGTCTTCGCCTTCGACGCTCCGTTCCTCGGATCGACCGGCAACATCGCCCTGAGCCAGCCCGTCGTGGGTATGCAGGCGCTGGCCAACGGGAAGGGCTACCGCTTCGTCGCCTCCGACGGGGGCATCTTCGACTACGGAGCCCCCTTCTACGGGTCCACCGGCGGGATCGCCCTCACCAAACCCGTGGTGGGTATGACCGGGTCCTGACCGATCAGATGTCGGCGCGCGTCCAGCGGGGGCCGCGCTCGGTGACGGTGGTGAGGAAGCGGGCATAGCGGCGGATGAGAGAGGGCCACTGGTAGTACGTCTCGACGTAGGCGCGGCCGCGGTGGCCGAGGAGCCGCCGCAAGCCGGCGTCGGTGCTCAGGCGCTCGAGAACCACTTCGAACTCCCGGAACGAACCGAACCACAAGCCGCCACCGGAGCGCTGGCAGTGTTCGCGGGTGGGATCGCAGGTGGCGTTCACCATGACGGGAACCGACTTCTCCCACGCTTCGAGGACGACGAGCGAAAAGGATTCGAGAGCAGACGGTGAGATCGCCACCTGGGCGTCGCGCACCAGGTCCCATTTGTCGGCCTCGCTCACCACGCCGGTGACGACGATGTCGTCGTCCTCGGGGATCGACACGGCCACCGGTCCCACCAGGGCGAGCGCCAGCGGGCCGGGGTGCCGCTGCTTGTACAGCTGGAAGAAGCGCGCCAGCATGGCCGAACCCTTGTGGGCGTCGACCCGGCCCACGCTCACCACGTAGGGCCGCTCGCCGATCCCGAGGATCTCGCCCCCGGACCGCCCCCCTTCCACGACTTCTCCCACCCCGAGGCCGAGCACGATCTGGGGGACCTGGGCCACGCGGTGGATCCGTTGCACGAGCCGCCGCTCGGCGGCCGTGTGGTAGCAGATGGCATCGGCCTCGGCATACGTGGCGGCGAACACCGGGAGGTACAGCGCCGGTTCGTCGTGCGCGGCGGGATGAAGCACCCGCGGCACCGACACCACGTCCATGCCGGCCACCGTCGGGTAGTAGAGATACGGATAGAAGGCGACCACGTCGGCGTCCGTCCCCCCCAGCGCGTCGAGCAGGTCGGGGGTCACCGGCCCGTTGCACTCGAGCCACGTCCGGGCGTCTTGCTTGCTCGCCTCGCCCGGCGCCGACCGCAGCCGGCCGTCGATCTCGTAGAACTGCCGCACCCGCCCCGAGGCCGACCGGAACCGGTGGACGGTCACCCCGTTCAGAACGCTGTCGCCCGGCGCCAGGACGTCGTCCCACGTGATGTGGTCGACGGCACAGGTCGTGAAGACCTCCACCTCCCAGCCGCACTCGGCCGTCAGGTGTTCGGCCAATTGCCGCGCCGCGGTCTCGGCCCCACCCATGATCTCGGGTCCGTAGCGGGGAGTGACGAAGGCGACTTTCACCGGGACCGGAGCTTCACCGCGATGGGGACGTCACCGGGACCGAGGCGGCGCCGCGTCACGACGGCCGACGACCAGATAGTCGCGTCCGTCGGGACCGGGCGTCACCACCGCCGTCATCCCGAGCTCGCCCAGCAGGTACGGCCATGTACTCGGCCGGTAGGGCCGGGCCTGGACGATGTCGGCCTCCGGCGGGGCGTCGGCCTCGTCCCACCGCGCCGGGGTGAGCGAGTGGACGACCAGGACACCGCCCGGTGCCAGTGCCATCGTGGCCGACTCGAGCAGACGACGGCGTTCGCTGTGTCCCGACCCCTCCATGAGACCCGACAGCACCACGCCACCGAGCGCCCCGGGCTCGACGGCGTCGAGATGCCCGAGTACCGGCTCTTCGCGCAGGTCCAGATCACCGAGCTCCTGCTCCGCCACCCGACCGGGCCGGGGATCGACGCCGTAGCTGTCGACGTTGGTGGCGGCCAGCAGGTGGACGAGCCATCCGTCGCCGCACGCGGCGTGCAGCACCCGACGGCGTCCCCCTTCCAGCTCGGTGACGACCGTCGGCACCCACCAGGCGTCGGTCCGGTGGGCGAACCCTACGTCGACCACCACCGACGGAGGGACCTCGAGGGCGTCCACCTTGGTGGCGAGATCCGACAGCTGCTGGTCGAGGATGTGCAGGGCCCGGCTGGTGGCGGTGGCGAACTTGCTCACCTGGTGCGTGACGAATCGGAGGTACCAGAAGTTGAGCGAGCGCACGCCCTTCTTGATGGCGGCACCGCCGGGCCGGCTCGACTCCACCGGCACGACCGGATCGATGAAGGCCGCCGCGTCGACCAGCCGCAGCACCTCATGCAGCTCCTGGCGGGTGCTGCCGAGCGGGGCGTGGCGCAGGAAGAGCTGTTCGAGCTCGCTCTCGGTCTGCGGCGTCAGGTCCCCCGAGGCCCGGCGGCGGCGGACCTCGTCGTCGATCTCGGCCCGCACCCGGGCCAGATAGCTCCGGTCGGCCTCGTCGACACCGGCGGCGGATGCGGCCGTGTCCGGCGCGCCCTGGTCGTTCACATGACCTCCTCGGCCGGCGGCGTCCGGCACACGTAGCTCAACAGGTAGCAGCTCTCGATGTCGGCGAAGAGCCCCCGCCGCGTCGCCACCTCGGGCAGGGAGAACTCGCCGGCGGCCAGGCTGCGCCCGGCGTGGTTCAGGCCCTTCGCCTCGAGGACCTCGAAACCGGCACCGCGGAGCTTGTCGAGCATCTCGGCATGGGTGTACTCGTAGTCGTGGTCGGGGTCGATGAACTCGTCCTGTTGCAACCGGCACACCCGGGCGTTCGGCGTGTCGAGACCGAGATAGCCACCGGGACGCAGCACCCGGGCCACCTCGGCCAGGACCTTGTCGGCGTCGGAGACGGGAACGTGCTCGATGCTCTGGCCGCTGTAGACGAGGTCGAACGAACCGTCGGCGTACGACGACAGGTCCGTCATCGAGTGGTAGTGGTAGTGCACGGGACCGAGCCCGGTCTCCACCACCTGCCGCTGGGCGTCTTCCCGGTAGAGCTCGTTGCGGTCGTCCGGGGGCAGGTCCACCACCACCAGCTCGTCGAACGGATAGGGATAGCCCATCAACACCATCGCCCCCTGGGACGAACCCAGGGCCGTGCCCCCGAGGTCGAGGATCCGGCGCGCCGGGGGAAGCGTCCGGACGAAGACGCTGCGACTGAAATGGAGTGAACTGCTCAGGTCGCTGAATTCGACGATCGTCCACCATTCGGCCGAGGACAGCATCCGTTCGGCCAGCAGCGTGGGTGTCAACGTGCCCGCCTCGAGACCGGGAAGATAGGCGGCCCGCCCGTGCGCGTCGGGTTCACGATGAAGCAGGAGCTCGTACACGACGCAGAGAGCCTGCTCGGGGGAAAGCCCAGCCAGCCCGCGTCGCCGGCGCCGGATCGGGCGTCCCGGCGTCATCGCCGCCGACCACGCAGGCCCGTAGGCTCGCCGTTTGTGGCCGCCATCCGGGGTAGCCTCCTGAGCATGGCACCCCATTCCACGCGCCCCTCGTCTGCCCTGGTGGCAGGCCCCGGCCCATCCATGCGGAGTAACAACCTAACCGACCTCGCATCGGCCGACGTCTTCCAACGGCTCCTGAAGGAGCGGATCATCTTCCTCGGCAGCGCCATCGACGAGACGGTGGGCAACCAGGTGTGCGCCCAGCTGCTGCTCCTGGCGGCCGAGGACTCCGAGAAGGACATCAACCTGTACGTGAACTCCCCGGGGGGCTCGGTCACCGACGGTCTGGCCATCTACGACACCATGCAGTACGTCAGCTGTGACGTGAGCACCATCTGCGTCGGCCTGGCGGCGTCGATGGGCCAGTTCCTCCTGTGCGCCGGCGCGCCGGGGAAGCGTTTCGCCCTTCCCCACAGCCGCATCCTCATGCACCAGCCCTCGGGCCAGATGCAGGGCCAGGCCACCGACATCGCCATCCAGGCCGAGCAGATCGTCTACCTGAAGCGGATGATGGCCGAACGCATCGCCTTCCACACCGGCCAGCCGGTCGAGCGCATCGAGACCGACTCGGACCGCGACCGGTGGTTCACGGCGGAAGAGGCAAAGGACTACGGCTTCATCGACCGTGTGATCGAACACTCGGCCGCCCAGCCGGCCGCGCACTGAACGCCGTCCGTCGATCGGAGCATCGGTGACAGAGGTACGGGCCGACACGGGGGAGCGGGCACCCGCCGACGCCACAGACGAGTCGGGCACCGCGGGCCGCATCGCCAAGCGCGAACGGGAGATGGCCGATCGCGCCGTCCGGGTGGCGGAACGCGGCAGCAAGCCCACCCGCGTCGTCTCCGCCCGCGTCAGCGTCTGGCTCCGGCTTCGCGAGATGTGGCGGGCTCGGGAGCTCTTCGTCTTCCTCGTCCGCAAGGAGATCAAGGTCAAGTACAAGAACTCCGTTCTGGGCTTTCTCTGGTCCATGCTCAACCCGGCTCTCACCCTGGCCGTCTTCTACGTCCTTTTCACCTACTTCCTCCCCAACGGCATCCCCCACTTCGTCATCTACATGTTCTCGGCCATGCTCGTCTGGAACCTCTACCAGACGGCGTTGATCGGGGGCACCACCTCGGTGGTCCTCAACGCCGGCATCGTCAAGAAGGTGGCCTTCCCCCGGGAGATCCTGGTGCTCGCCTCGGTGGGCGCGGCCTTCATGTTCTTCTTCTACCAATCGATCGTCATGATCATCTTCATGTTCGCCTTCCGGCACGTTCCCGCCTGGGGCGATATCTGGCTCCTCATCCCGGCGCTGGCCGCCATCATCGTCTTCGCCTCGGCTCTCGCCATCTTCCTCGCCGCCGTGAACGTCTACCTGCGCGACACCCAGCACCTGATCGAAGTCCTCCTGGTGGCCTGGTTCTGGGCGATCCCCACCGTGTACGCCTTCTCCGGCCGGGTCCACGAAGCGCTCGAGAGACACACCATCTTGTTCATCCCCCATACCAAGCTGATCTGGCTCTACTTCGCCAACCCTGTCACGCCCGTCGTCATGACCTTCCAGCGTTTCTTCTTCAACGACTTCAACCCCCATTCCACCATTGCCACGCACCCGATTCTCGCCAACGGTCACGTCGCCCCCTACACCGTGCACGCGCTGATTCCGGTCCTGGCCAACTACCCGGTCCACTGGTTCGTGGGGGCCGATCTCGCCGTTCTCGGTGTGTCGGTCCTGCTCTTCCTGGGCGCCCTCTCCGTCTTCGGGCATCTCGAGGGAAACTTCGCGGAAGAGCTTTGATCCGGCCATGACGACAAACATCGCCGTCGACGTCGTCGGCGTCTCGAAGAGGTTCCGCCTCTACCACGAGAAGTACTACTCGCTCAAAGAACGCGTCCTGCACCTGGGGAACAACTCCTACGAGGACTTCTGGGCACTGAAGGACATCAGCTTCGAGGTGGCCGAGGGTCAGACGGTGGGGATCCTGGGCCGCAACGGCTCGGGGAAGTCGACCCTGCTCAAGTGCATGTCGGGTATCCTGCAACCGACCAAGGGCAAGATCGTCGTCCGGGGGAACCTGGCCGCCCTGCTGGAGCTCGGGGCGGGCTTCCAACCCGAGCTCTCGGGACGGGAGAACATCTTCCTGAATGCGTCGTTGCTCGGTATGTCGACGCGCGAGGTGGAGCGCCGCTTCGACGAGATCGTGGGCTTCGCCGAGCTCGAGAACTTCATCGACAACCAGGTGAAGTACTACTCGTCGGGCATGTACGTCCGTCTCGGCTTCGCTGTGGCCGTGAACGTCGATCCCGACATCCTGGTGGTGGACGAGGTCCTGGCCGTGGGTGACGAGAACTTCCAGCGCAAGTGCATGGGCCGGATCAAGGAATTCCAGAACGACGGACGGACCATCTTGTTCGTGACCCACTCGGCCGACCTGGTGCGGGTCATCTGCGACACCGCCGCCGTGCTGAGCTCGGGTGAGATGATCGGCTACACCTCGGCCGCCGAAGCGGTGGCGCTCTATCACGAGCACCTGCTCACCCTGGCCCCGGAATCGGCCATCACCGCCTCGGAGCCGGTGTCGGAGGTGCCCATCTACCGCCCCGTGGGCCTGGCCACCGTCGATGTCGAGCACCCTGGCACGGGCACGAGGGACTACCTGCTCCCGGGGGAGTCACTGACCGTGCACGTCGGCTTCGAAGCCCACGAGCCGGTGTCCGACATGGTGATCGGCGTGGAGATCCACGACCAGTTCGGCGAGATGGTCTATTCCTCGGACACGGAGATCCTCGGCCAACGCATCGACGTCCCTGTCGGCAGCGGCCGCGCCGACCTGACCTTCGAGCACATCCCCTTCCTCGATGGCGCCTACAACGTGGCCATCGAGCTGAAGAGCGGCCTGGGCATCGTCTACGACCGCCGCGAGATGCTGCCCTTCAAGGTCATGAACCCCGGTCGATCACGCGGCGTCGTCGCCCTCGATCTCCGGGTGGATATCCGCACCGCCAGCCTCAGCTAGTCCGTCCGGGCGCCGCTCCGCCGGCGACCGCGTTACTCGGGTCACAGCGGACGCGGTCCCGCTGTGGCGGAAACTCTCACCCCGAACGCGGTCGCTCCCGGTGCCACCCGCCACACCTCGAAGCCGGCCACGCGTGCGGCCGTGTCGGTGGCCTCGCCTTTGGACGCGAGCGACGTCATCTCCGGCGAGGGGGTCGTCACGAGGACGAGGGCGTGACCGCCGGTGCCGACGAGAAGGGTGGGCGAACGCTCGCGGTAGGCGAGGCCCCCGAGCTCCATGAGCAGCCCCGGGCGGACGAGGGCCACCCGGAACTGGGGGAGCTCTTCGCCGAGCACGCGGTAGACGGCCGCGCCATGGTCGGAGGAGACGCAGACGATGACATCGGTGGCCGGGTCGGCGAGCGTCCGGAGTCGGCCGAGGGCCTGGTCGGTCCGGTCGGCGGCCCGGATGGTGTCGGCCGTCTCGGCGTAGGGGGACTGGTAGCGCGGTTGTGAGATCCACAGACCGGGGTGGTCGTGGGCGAGGCTCGCCGGCACGATGCCCGGCGCGGCGACGAACCTCTGGATGTTGACGGCGACGATCGTGGCCACGAGCACCGTGGCCACGATGGCGGTGGCGTAGCGGACACCGGGGATCCGGTGGTGCAGGAGCCGGCCCACGGGCAGCAGCATGAGCACCGTCACCGGGGCGAGGTACCACAGGACGTCGCCCCCGCCGGCGAACCGGCCCAGGGTGACGAGGGCGAGCGGCGGAATGACGGCCGCGCCGAAGATGGCCCCCGTGTGCTGGTACCAGGGTCGCTCGATCCGGTCGGTGAGCGCGGCCGGCGTGCTCCAGATGCGCCGGGACACGTTGCCGGCGGGGTGCCGTGTCACGAGCCGCGCCCCGGCCAGGGCCAGCACCCCCAGAATGCCCACCACGATCACGGGCCCGAGGCTCACCACCGACCAGCCGGCGAAGGTGCCGATGTTGGTGACGGCCCCCGACGCCGGGGCGGCGAAGACGGACGAGGTGTGGGCGGCGTCGGAGATCTGGACGTGCACGGCGTGCAGCCACGCGTGCAGCCCCCCGGGTTGGATGACGATGACGGGGACGAACCAAGCGGCGAGGCCGGCCACCGCCGCCACCGCGGTGGCGAGGAGCTGGCCCACGGTGCGCACGCTCGCCACCACGGCGATGGCGGCCAGGAGGACGAAGGCGGGAAGGATCGACAGGCGCACGCCGGCGCCGAGGGTGAGGACGACGGCGGCGAGCACCCCGTGGGCTCGATAGGGCCGGGCCCGGCGGGCGAGCACGACGAGCAGGGCGCCGACGAGGGCGTCGAACCCGTAGGCCGAGACGGTCGATCCGGCGAACCACGACACCGGGGCGGACGCCACCACGCCGGCCGAGCCGATGCCGACCCAGCGTCCCCCGAGAGCCGTCCCCACCACGCAGGTCAGGGCGGCGGCACCGGCCGAGGCCAGGGCGGCCAGCACGACCAGGCTTTCGACGGGGCTCCATCCGGTGACGACGTGGACGGCGTGGCCGGCGGCCACGTACAGCCACGACCCCGGGGCCGGCGGCGCGCCGTGGGTCACGTCGAAGCGACCCGAGCCGATGACGAACTGCGCACCGTCGGCGTTCGTCGGCCCCGTCGCCTCGTAGGAGAGGCGCAGCACCAGAGTGACGATGCCGATGGCGACGGAGGCGAACAGTGTCGGCGATCGCAGCCATGCCGTGCTCGGCGGCGACCAGCCGCGCACGGAGTCCCGGTGGAGGTGGGAAACCTGTCGCAGGTCCTCGCGGCCGAGCGCACGCACGTTCACCGGCAGCTCCTCTGACACGTGCCAGACGACGTCGGTGGCCGCTCGAGATGGATGGGCCCCGCCCCCGCGTTTGGGCACGCTACCAGCGGTTCCTCGCGTCAGGGGGGACAATGTCGCCGTGTCCCCAGAATCGGGGGACGGCGCCGATAGCATCCAAAGCATCGCCTTCCCCCGATTCTCCCTCCGCGGTCGCGCGGGCCGACTCGCGACCGTTCTCCTGTGTGCTCAAGTCATCGCCGCCGTCTCCGTGACCGCTGCGCCCGTACCGGCCGGGGCCTACCCCGCGGCCAACGTGACGCTCCAGGTGCATGGATTCGGCCAAGGTGCGGGCATGGGCCAGTGGGGTGCGCTCGGCTATGCGCTGCAGGGCCTCACCTACACCCAGATCCTGCAGCACTACTACGGCACGTTGGGCACGGGCGCGAGCACATCCGTCGGGGTGCCAAATGGGTGGAGCGACGGCACACCTATATCGGTCGCGCTGACCGAAAACACGAATGGCGACAACAACGACGTCCTCGTGACGTCGAGTTCGGGATTCACCGCCGGCGGCGTCGCTGTTCCTGCGGGTGGTGCCGCGCTCTTCGAACTAGTGGGAAGCACGTGGATGGTGGAGACGAACGCCAGCGGTTGTGGTCCGGGTTGGGGAGCGGCGGCGCCCGTGTCGGGCGGCCCCATCGCGTCACCCGGCAGCGGGGAGCTGACGTTGTGTTATGTCGGCGGGACGATCACGGTGCACGGGACGATCCAGGGAGCGGTAAATTCCGCGAATCAGGTCCGCGCCGTAAACGTCCTACCGCTCGGCCAGTACGTCGCCGACGTGACTCCATCGGAGTCACCCGCGTCGTGGGGAACGTTGGGCGCCGCCGGCGGGCAGGGCGAACCTCAGGGGTTTCAGGAGCTCGAAGCCCAGGCGGTGGCGGCTCGTTCTTATGTGATGGCCAGTCGAGGCGCCGGCGGGTACTTCGGCTACGCCGACATCTGTGACACGACCGCGTGCCAGAACTATCCGGGTGTCGCCAACGAGAATCCGCTGACCGATATGGCCACCAGCAACACGGCGGGCCAAGCGGTGCTTTCGGTCCCCTTCGGGGTGCCCTTGCTAACTCAGTATTCGTCGTCGACGGGGGGCTACACCGCCGGCGGGACGTTCGCGGCGGTGCCCGACGCCGGTGACTCGGTGTGCGTGGCGGGCGCCTGCAATCCGTATCACGCGTACACGGTGAGCATCCCGGTGTCGGCCATCAGCGCCCAATTCCCTCAGTTGGGGACGCTCATATCCATCCAGGTGACGCAGCGCAACGGTCTCGGTGACCTCGGCGGGCGGGTGCTCGAGATGGCGCTCGAAGGATCGAACACCACGGTGACGATGAGCGGCAACACCTTCGCCGCCGACTTCGCCTCGTTCGGGATGGGCGGCTTCGCCCTGTCCAACTGGTTCTCGATCGGCGGCCAACCGAGCGGGGGGATCGCCGGCTACTGGTTGGTCGCCACCGACGGCGGGATCTTCACCTTCGGTAGCGCCGGGTTCGCCGGGTCGATGGGGGGCCGGCACCTCGACGCCCCCATGGTGGGCATGGCGCGCACGGCCGACCACAACGGCTACTGGACGGTGGCGTCCGACGGCGGCATCTTCTCCTTCGGCGACGCCGCCTTCTGGGGGTCGATGGGCGGCCGGCACCTCGACGCCCCCATGGTGGGCATGGCACCGACGGCCGACGGTGGGGGCTACTGGACGGTGGCGTCCGACGGCGGCATCTTCTCCTTCGGCGACGCCGCCTTCCACGGGTCG
>Ga0209415_10006278_pt1 | contig 21195 bp, 18 predicted proteins | sample PeaSoiSIISIP2007_FD_187696 | JGI IMG/M metagenome (GOLD analysis project Ga0209415, IMG submission 187696) | Peat soil microbial communities from Weissenstadt, Germany - SII-SIP-2007 (SPAdes) (version 2) | ecosystem: Environmental > Terrestrial > Soil > Wetlands > Peat | place: Germany...
AAAGATGAGTGTGCCGTGGGCGCTACCGTGGGAGTATCCGTGGACGATATCCAGGAGATGCACAATCAGCTGCGGATAACAATGGATGCCGGGCTTAAGGAGTTGTCCGAAAAGCAGGGAAAGAACGGAATGCCCCCCGCTCCCGATACGAAAACCCAGGCTGGGGAGGTTCCGGCACCATCGCCAGACACGAATGTAAGCAAAGATCTGGAGCAGCAGCAGAAGGATGCTGATCAGGCGGAGGCGGAAGCCAAGCAGTCGCAGTAAAGGGAGAAAGCAGCACCGGGAATCGTTGAGCCCGCGGGCATCGTGCAATCAGCGCGGCGCTTGCGGCTTTTTCCGGCAAAAGATAAACCGCAGCAGGTTCACAGGAGGAAGGTTGCAATGCGGCAGAGAATCGATAGGGCCGTGCTGATGGTCGCTTTGATGGTTGTCGGATTTACACCCGGTCTGGTCCTTGCGCAAGCGCCGACTGTTCCGCTCGAAGACCAGCTCAAAGCGCAATTTACGTTGGTGAAGATGGGTACGGACTCCGGCGGAGCTGCCGTAGTGGAACAAGGCACCATCCTGGTGATCAAGAAGGGCGGGATACTCAGCGTGCCTTACGGAGATCAGCCTGTTGCCACCAAGTACCAGGACGGAGCGGTGCACTCTCCCAACTCCGTGATGATGGGGGCCAGAGGCGGCCTCATGGGAAAACTGGGGAAACAGCAAACGACCCAGTTTTTTCAGGCGGGCACGAAGGTATATCCCTCCAGGATTGCCGTGAACCTGCCGAAAGATCAGGTAACCATGAGCATCATCGCCTGCGATTCCTGTAACAACGTCAGCCCGACTACGTTCTACAAGGCCGACGTGGTTTTCCAGTTCCCCAAAGGATCGCTGGCCAATACCAGTCCGTCATCGGTAGAAGACACCATCGCCGGACTGCTCGCGTTCGATGATAGCGCCGATCAGGGCGGCGGACAGCAGGGCGGCAATGGCAATGACCAGCAGGGCAACAATCAGGGTGGAGGACAAGCGCAACAGCAAGCGCCTCCGCCCGAACCTGCGCAGATTGAAAAAGGGCAAACCCCCGAGCAAGTGAAAGCCGCGATCGGCAACCCGGACAAGATCGTCAATCTTGGCGCGAAGCAGATTTATGTTTACAAGGACCTTAAAGTCACGTTTATCAACGGAAAAGTGTCCGACGTACAATAACATCGAGGAGGTGCAACATGGGGCCAGCACTCGGTACAAAGACGTACGTTGTTGCCCTGGTTTGCGGGATCCTTTTGTATCCACCTGCCAAATTGAGAGGACAACAGTCCGCGTCGGTGTCCCTCGAAGAGCAACTCAGCGCGCAATATAAACTCGCAAAAGCTACCCACTCCAGCGGCCGATGGACCATCGCCGAACCCGGAACGGTGCTTGAGATTAAGAAAAGCGGAATCCTCGGAGTTCCTCCGACGACTATGGCGATTTGCCCATCGAAATTTGAAAACGACGACCTGAAGGGACCCGGAGTCATGTGCAAGAGCATGGTCGGCCCGCAGAATCTAAGGGATCTGACCGTCGGAGAAAAGGTCTATCCAGCGAAGATGGAGGTCAATCTCAAGAAGGATAAGATAACGATCGCGATCGTCGAATGCGATTCCTGCAATGGTGAAAAACAGCTGTCGTCCTACAGATCCGAAGTGGTCTTTCAGTTTGCCAAGGGTTACCTCGGAACTGCTACTGCGGGACAAGTGGAGGACATAATCGGAAAGGTGCTGTCGGTCAGCACCGACGAGGGGCAGCAGAACAACACCGCACAAAACGCAGATAGCTCCGAGCAAGAGGCTGACCAGCAGCCTGATCCGCAGACTATCCACCTCGGCCAGTCTATTGAACAGGTGCTCAATGCTCTCGGAAAGCCGAATAAGATCGTCGACCTTGGCTCCAAACAGATCTATGTCTACAACGATATTAAGGTAACGTTCGTAAGTGGAAAAGTCTCAGACGTCCAGTAGATTCGCGAGGGGCGTGGCCTGAATGCGGAAAGGATCGAAACCGCGCCCCTACAGTATCTTCTTCCCGAACGCCGACAGCGCCAGTTCGACGGCTAAGTCTGCGGTCTGGTTGTGTTCGTCGATGACCGGATTCACTTCCACGATTTCGAAGCTCAACATGTGTCCATGGTCGGCGATGATTTCCATGGCGAGGTGGGCTTCGCGATACGTAGCGCCACCCCAGACCGGAGTTCCGACGCCGGGCGCGTCTTCGGGATCGATCCAATCCATATCGAGCGAGACGTGATAGCCGGCGGTGCCGCGTCCAGCCATGCGAAGCGCTTCCTCCATGACGGCGCGCATGCCGCGTTCGTCGATGTCGCGCATGGTGAAGACTTCGACTCCGGATTTGCGGATGTTTTCCTTTTCGAAGCTGTCGACGTCGCGGATTCCGATGAGCACGCAATTTTCCGGCTGCACTTTGGGCGAGAAGTCGTAGATTTTCCCAAGCTCGAGGGGCGGAAGGCCCATGATCGCGGCGAGCGGCATGCCGTGTACGTTGCCACTCGGTGAAGAGTCCGGCGTATTCATGTCGGTGTGGGCGTCGATCCAGAGAAGGCCGATTTTCTGGTTCTTGCGGCGGTAGAACTCTGCCACCCCTGACACGGTTCCGGCCGCAACCGAGTGATCGCCGCCGAGGACGAGAGGAACTTTGCCGGCTTCGAGCGTCTTCAGCACCAGGTCGGCGCTTTTGGTGCAGGTGGCGGTAATTTCCTTAAGGTATTTGGAATTGGCCGCGCCTTCTTTTTTCTGCTCGGGGATAGCGACGGCAATGTTGCCCGCATCTTCGACAATGTGCCCGATGGCTTCGAGGCGGGCTTCGAGACCCGCGACGCGCACGGCGGAGGGACCCATGTCCACGCCGCGGCGGGATTGGCCGAGATCGAGAGGAACGCCGATCACTCGGATCTGGCGAGGAGTGATGTTGCTGTAGGCCGTGCTTCGTAGAGGCATGAGTCAGTTCTCAGTTCCCAGTTCTCGGTTAGACCCAGTTCGTAGATCTTACTGAGAACTGGGGACCGAGAACTGAACTACGGGTACAGGCGGTGCAACATGCGCGGGAAGGGGATGGTTTCGCGCACGTGTTCCAGGCCGCAGATCCAGGCTACGGCTCGCTCGATGCCCATCCCGAAACCGGAGTGGGGGACGCTGCCGTATTTGCGGAGATCAAGGTACCACTTGAAGGCTTCTTCGGGCAGATTGTGTTCGTGAATGCGCTGCAGGAGCAAATCGTGCGAGGCCATGCGCTGCGATCCGCCGATGATTTCGCCATAGCCTTCGGGGGCTAAGACGTCCACGCACAGGGCGAGTTCGGGGCGCCGGGGATCGGGCTCCATGTAGAACGCCTTCACGGTGGCGGGGTAGCGATGGACCATGACGGGGCGGTCGTAGAGCGACGAGAGATAGGTTTCGTCGGGTGAGCCTAGATCTCCTCCCCATTCGAATTTGTTTTCGAGCTTGGCTTGGGCGTGGCCTTCCTGCAGTTTCTGGACGGCCTCGTCGTAGGTGATACGCGGGAAGGGCGCATCGATCTTCTCGAGCTTGGTGAGGTCGCGGCCGATGGTTGCGAGATCGGGACGGCGGCGCTCTAGACATCGTTTGACCAAAAAGGTCAGCAAGCCTTCGGCGAGTTCCATCAGGTCGTCGAGTGTGCCGTAGGCGATTTCCGGTTCGACCATCCAAAATTCGGTTAGGTGGCGGCGGGTCTTCGATTTCTCCGCGCGGAAAGTTGGGCCGAACGAATAGACCTTTCCGAGCGCCATGGCGGTTGCTTCGATATAGAGTTGGCCAGACTGCGTGAGGTAGGCCTGTTCCTCGAAGTAGTCGACGGGGAAGAGGGTGGAGGTCCCTTCGCAGGCGGCGGGCGTGAGGATGGGCGGGTCGGTGAGGGTGAATCCGTTGGTGTCAAAAAAATCGCGGGCGGCGCGAATGATTTCGGCGCGCACGCGCAGGATGGAAGCTTGACGCAGCGAGCGCAGCCAGAGATGGCGATGCTCCATCAAGAAGTCGACGCCGTGCTCTTTGGGCGTGATGGGATAGGGATCGGTTTCAGGAACGCGCTGCACGACCTGCACATTGGCGACGTCGAGTTCGTAGCCGCCGGGGGCGCGCTTATCGGCGCGGACTTTGCCTTCGACGATGACGCTCGACTCCTGGGTGAGGCCCTTAATGGCGTCAAAAACTTCGGGCGGGACGGCGTTTTTCGGGACCACGCCCTGAATGACGCCAGAGCCGTCGCGAAACTGGGGGAAGAGGAGCTTGCCGCTTTCGCGGAGGTTGTAGAGCCATCCGCGGATAGTGACGGACTGGCCTTCGTGCTTGCCGATTTCTGCGATAGTGCTGATGGGTGAGGGCATAAGTCAAAACCTTGAACCACGGGGGGCACAGAGGGTCACAGGGGAAACTTTACAAAACAATCTGCGAGGCTCTGCCTACTCTGCGATTGATTTCTTACGAGTCTTCCAGCTTTTGGAAAGTCGCGCTAACTTCTTCGCTGGGGCTCTTTTTCTCCTCGCCCTCGATCTCGAGCAACAGGGGCGGCTTTTGCGGCGCCGTGCGCAGCAATTCCATTGTCTGTTTCCAGTCGGTCGATCCCTTACCCGGCCAGAGGTGAGTATCCTTGTCCCCATTGTTGTCGTGCACATGGGTGGAGCAGATGTGGTTCTTCAGAGTGGCGAAGCTCTCGGGGATGCCGCCCATCATGTGCGCATGACCGCAATCGAAGCAAACACCGAGGTCGTCGAAGTGCATGGTTTTGATGAACTCGACGAGGCGGCCGGGGGTGGAAAGTTCGTTGGGGATGTTTTCGATGAGCATTCTGACGCCCAGCGGTTTGGCGAAGGCACGAAGGTGCTCGACGCAAGTCATAGCAGCTTCAAACTTCTTTTCGTCGAAAGCGTCGTTGGGATTGCCGATGTGCTGAACCAGAAACCGGAAGGGGATGTGCTCGGCGATTTCGAGCGCCCGCTTGATTTCGTCCATGGCATCGATGCGGCCGGCGCGGTCGGTAGAGGCGATGTTGACGGGCGGTGAACCGGTGCGTCCCCAGTCGTAGTCGGAGTACAAAGGCGCGTGGACGGAATTGAGTGGAATGGCGGTGGCGCGGAACCAGTCGGCAATTTCACGGACATGCTGCTTGCGATTTGCGTAATCGAAGTGCTGGCGGGCGGCGAAGATTTCGATCGCCTGGGCTCCCGCCTTGACGAGCTCATCGAGCAAGCCTGGATGGAGCCGTTCCTTCACATAGACGTATGTGGATACCGCCCTCAGCATCAGTAACCTACCGCCTTCCCGTTATTGCGTCCGTCGCTGGCGCCGAGGCGCTCGCCGGTTTTGGGGTCAATCATGATGCACTCACCATCCCCCCAGTTTCCCCAGGAATAATCGATTGTCAATTTATGTCCTTTGGAACGCAGAACATTCATTGTATCGGGAGACAGGCGGTCTTCCACCAGAATCTCATCGGGGAGCCACTGATGATGAAACCTGGGCGCGTTGACGGCTTCCTGAATATCGAGGGAGAAATCGACGACGCCGATCAGGATGTTGGCAACGATTGTGATGATCCGGGGGCCGCCGGGCGAGCCGAGAACCATGAAAAGCTTGCCGTCTTTGAGCACGATGGTCGGCGTCATGGCCGATAGCGGCCGCTTGCCCGGGCCAATGGCGTTGGCGGGGCCCTGAATGAGTCCATAAACGTTGGGGACGCCTTGTTTGGCGGCGAAGTCATCCATTTCGTCGTTGAGCAGAAAGCCCAGACCTTCGGCGGTGACGCGTGATCCGAAGGAGTCGTTAAGCGTAGTGGTGACGGCAACGGCATTGCCTTCGGCATCGACCACGGAATAGTGGGTTGTGTTCTCAGGTTCACGAATAGCGGCGGAGCGCGACTGGGCAACACGTTCCAGCTCGCCGAACGATGGGCGTTTCAGATTCTCGCTCACGCTGGCGTGGTTCGGGTCGATGGAATCGCGCCATGCGGCGGCATATTTCTTGTCGATGAGCTGCGCCACGGGAACTTTGGCGAAGTCGGGATCACCCATAAAATCAGTGCGATCGTAGAACGCCCGGCGAAATGCTTCGGTTTCAAGGTGGATGGCGGCGCCAGAGCGGTTACCCAGCTTCGCCAAGTCGAAACCTTCGAGTATGTTGAGGATTTCGACGAGTGCGACTCCGCCGGAGGACGGGGGCGGAGCACCGATGATTTCATAGCCGCGATAAGAGCCGCGAACCGGCTCGCGCTCCTTTACTTCGTAGGCAGCGAGATCTTCGGCGGTGACCAAGCCTCCGCCCTTGTGAATCGCCGCTGCCAGTTCGCGGGCCATGGAGCCGTGATAAAACTCGTCGGGGTCCTTGGCGAGGCGCTCCAGGGTGCGGGCCAACTCAGGCTGCTTGAATAGCTCGCCGGGCTGATAGTAGTTTCCACCGCGCAGGAAAATTCGTTTGGATTCGGGGAATCTGGCCAGGTGCGCATCTTCCCTTAATTCTTGTGTGTCTTCGTAGGCGAGCGGAAAGCCGTCGCGGGCGAGTTTGACGGCGGGAGCAATAACCTTCTCTATGGAGAGCTTGCCATATTGTTTTTCCGCGTAGACGAGGCCGGCCACGGTGCCGGGGACGCCAACCGCCCGGTAGCCTACGAGGCTGGAGCCGGTGCTGGAGTCCGGGATTACATTGCCCTGAGCGTCAAGATACATGTTTTCGGTGGCAGCGGCGGGCGCTTTTTCGCGGAAGTCGATGAAATGGGTTTTTCCGTCGACGTTGCGGAGAAGAAGGAAGCCGCCTCCGCCCAGGTTTCCGGCCTGGGGATGGACGACGGCGAGCGCAAAGCCGGTGGCGACGGCGGCATCGACGGCATTGCCGCCGGAGCGCAGCATCTCGACGCCGGCGCGAGACGCGAGTTCATGGACGCTGGCGACAATGGCGTGTGGAGCGTGGGTGGGACGGAGAGGCGCGGCAGTGGCAACGGCGCACAGGCTGCAGAGGATCAGAAAGCTACTTTGAATACGCATGGATGGCGAAGTACGAGGCTAGCTGAGCGGGTTGCGAGGAGTCAAACGCTCCACCGCCTAGAGTGAACGGCTAAACCACGGAGTGCGCGGAGGGACACGGGGACACACAGGGGAACCCGCCTACTTTTTGCCGGGCTTGCTTCGAGTTTTCTTTTTCGCAGTTGTCTTCTTTGGTGCCTTTGCTGCTACCAAGTCATACGACCGGCGAATGAGACCTTCAAGTTCGCTGGAAGGAAGGACATTAGAGTTGGCGAGCATTACCCATTTATAGCGTCCGACGTAGGGCGCAGGGGAGATGCCTTCGGTCTCGAGCAATTCATGGAAGGTTTGGGGCGCGCACTTGAGTGTGATGCGAGGGAAGCGGCCGTCCGAGAGCGCCATGCCGGTGAAGATTTTTCCGCGGACTTTGAAACAGAGGTCGTCGGCCCACGGCATATCTTCGGTGGCGTCAGGAAGGGAGAGGCAGAGTTTGCGGATCCATTCGACGTCGGGCATATGGGAGATGATAACGCGGAAGGTGGAGAGCCTGGCGTCCCTTCGGCAAGCTCACCGCAGGCCCCTGCGCCCGGCCGCACAAGTGGACGGGCGAGGACGCCCGTCGCCCCATCGCATGGCCTTTGGGCTTCACTCTCGCCTACAGCAAAGCGACCTTAATCAAAGAGCCGCCTGCCAATTGAATCGCGGAAGCCGATGTTGCCGAAAACGTTCTTGCCAAAAACGCCGAACTCGTGGCCACCGGCGCTGGTCTCATCCTCCCCGAGCACAAAATCGTCGCGCTCTTCGGGGCCGGTACACGCCAGCCGTATCGAGGCCGCGGCCCGCAAACCGCCCTCCTGCGGAGAAGACTGCAAGTCGCCGCCCAAGCAGGATGCGAGTATGCCGTCATCGTCACCCCAAGGCGGCACAACGTCAATGCGCAATGCTGGACGATGTTCTTCCGCCGGATGTCTCGCAAGGCGCTACATTACGCGGCCATGAATACGGCTGGAGCGTGTCTTCGTTTCCACATGCTCTTCCTCGTGCGGAAGGCTTACGGTTACGCATGTTTGGGAGGACAGTTTCAGTTTCGGCTAGATGACGGCAGCACCTGTGAAATGTACTGGCTGGATGCCGATTCAAAGGATCGGGTACATGAGGAATCGTGGGCGGAATACCTGTCGTCGTTCTTGTTCGGAGGTTCTAAACAGATTTGAGCATCTGCTTTCCATTACGGACTTCACGGAAGAGGCATTGCACTGGCAGTTGGAATTCGATCCGATGAAAAGTTTGGTATTCGTTGCATATTTCGTAACGCAGGCGGATCTCGCAAACTGCCCACGTGAACTTGCTGAGTAGTGCGCAGCAAGTGCACGCGGGCGAGGGCGCCCGCGCCACACGAAGTTACAGATCCACCGCCCAGTCCACGGGCGGACGCAGGTCCTCGACCTGCGCAAACGTCTTATCCCGGGTTACCAGGGTTGCGTTTGCACTGATGGCATGCGCTGCGATCAGCATATCCAGATTGCCGAGAGTCTTTCCGGCCCGTTCCAATTTGGCCCGTAGGTCTCCATAGACGAGAGCTTCTTCGCTGGTCCAGGGAAGGATTCGGAGCTTGTCGAACAAGGTGTTCAGCGCGGCGAGACGCACCGATCCTGGGGCTTGCTTGGATACGCCGTAACGGAGTTCGGCTTCGGTAATAACCGAAATGCATCCGATTTCATCGCCCTGAAGCTTGTACAGTTTGGCTCTTGCCGCTGGCGACTTCCCACGCACAATATAGCTTACGGTGTTGGTATCGAGCATCCAGAGTCGAGTCATAGATCGTCCCGTTTTTGGGGCGGTCTCTGATCTCGATCTTCCAGAAAATCGTCAGGAAACTTGGCGTCATCGAGAGCTTTAAAAACTTCAGCCCAGGTCTTTGCCGGAGACTCCGAAAGAATCAGATCTCCGCTCTGCGGGTCGCGGCGGACGTAGACTTCATCGGTTTTGAAGCGGAACTCGGCGGGAATTCTAACCGCCTGGCTCCTGCCGCTATAGAAGACTTTTGCTTTGGAAACCGCTGCCATGCGATCCTCTTCTGCTATATATCATGCTACATAGCAACGCGGATTGCAAGAGATTTTGCTTTACGGGTGGTGCACACCGTCGAGCTTCGCTCGACTTGGACGGGCGAGACGCCTGTCCCCACACGAGCTACACCTGGTCTCTGGCTTCGCCTAACACCACCGACACTTCCAGCTGTTTTTTGCTGCGGAAGATGGTCACCTTCACCGTGTCGCCGGCGCGGTGCTTGTTCATAATCCGGGCGAGGGTCTGCTGGCTCTCTACTTTTTCTCCGTTAATGGCTACGATTAAATCTCCACCGATGGTGATGGGAATGTTGCCGAGGTAGGCGCGTTCGGAACCGCCGCGCAATCCGGCGCGGTCGGCGGCGCCTCCGGGAACGGATTGAATGATGAGGAGTCCGTAGTCGGTGGCGAGGCCCAGCTCGTCGGCGGTTTCGGGGTCGATGGGGATGGTGTGCACGCCGAGCGCGGGGCGGCGCACGCGTCCGAGGGTGACCAGGTCGTTGATTACGGCTTTGGCGGTATTGATGGGGATGGCGAAGCCGATGCCGGCGCTCTGTCCGACGCTGGAGGCAATCATCGTATTGATGCCAATGACTTCGCCGTGCCGGTTGAGCAGCGGGCCGCCGGAGTTGCCGGGATTGATGGCGGCGTCGGTCTGGATGGCTTCTTCGATTTCCAAGCCGTCGGGCTCCCGCACCTGGCGGATGGAACTGACGATGCCCTGCGTCAGGGTTCCGGCAAGAGCGAAGGGATTGCCGATCGCATAGACCTTCTGTCCGACTTGAAGATTAGTCGAGTCGCCGAGCGTCATCGGTTGCAGGTCGGGCGCTTTGATCTGGACGATCGCCAAATCATGCGACTTGTCGGTGCCTACGATGGTGGCCTTGTATTTCTTGTGGTTGTGGAGTGTGACCTCCACCTGGCGGGCTTCGGCGATTACGTGATAATTGGTGAGGATGTGTCCTTCTTTGTCGATGACAAAGCCGGAGCCCTGGCCTTCCTGCGGGACCAGGCCGTAGAAGAAGTCGAAGGTCATGACGCGCGAGGTGATGTTGACTACGGAGGCGATGTTCTTGCGATAGACGGCAATGTTGTTCTGCTCTTCGGCGTCGAGCGACTCGCTGCCGGCAGCTTCGGTGATTTCAACGTCCTGCGGATGGCTGATCCAGTTGGGGGAATGGAGTCCGTTGCGATAGGTGGTGAAGTAGAAGAAGGCGGATGCCAGAACGATGGCGAAAAGAAGCGTGCGTAAGAATCTCATCTGGGGTAATCCTTGAAAGCCTGCACGTTGATTCTAGCGAAAAAGTGGGGTTTACCGCAGAGTACGCTGAGCACGCCGAGAAAGTTCTCTACCACAGGGGGCACAGAGGATCACAGTGTAGAACCAACCACAGAGATCTCGGCACTCAGCGTTCTCTGCGGTTCAATGGATTGGCTTGCCCCAACCGCCGCCGCCCGGTGATTCGATGCGGATTCGTTCTCCTGAACGCAGTCTTACGCTGGTCTTGCCTGGAATAGTTTCTTCAGACCCGTCTCGCCGAATGATGAGTGTGCGGCCGGGCGCGGCGTCATTTCCTCCGGCCAGGCCGTAGGGCCCGCGGGAACGGCGGTCGGCGAGCAGAGTCACCTGGGCATCGGTCAGGACTTCGATTTCACGGACGATTCCGTCGCCACCGGTGTGCAGGCCTAAGCCTCCGCTCTGGGAGCGAAAAGAATACTGCCGAAGACGAATCGGGTAAGCGTATTCGAGAGCCTCGGCGGGAGTGTTGAGGGAGTTGGTCATGTGGGTGTGAACGCCGGAGACGCCGTCTTTGGTGGGACGAGCGCCCATGCCGCCGGCGATGGTTTCGTAATAAGCGAAGGGTTGCTGGGTGCGCGGGGCATTTCGTTGAGAATCAGTGCTTCGAGAATCATTGCTTCGAGAATCAATGCCGCCGATGGTGAGGTTGTTCATGGTGCCTGCCGCGGCGGCGGGGATGCGGCCGGGAATCGCCTGCGCCAGCGCCTTCAGCAGGACGTCGACAATGCGCTGTGAAGTCTCAACGTTGCCACCGGCGACAGCGGCGGGAGGCCTGGCATTGACTACGGTTCCGGATGGCGCGATCACACGGATCGGACGCATGAGGCCGGAAGTTGCGGGCACGTCCTCGCGGAGGAGGCAGCGGAATACGTAGAAGCAGGCCGAGTAGGTGATGGCTTCGACCGCGTTGATCGCGCCCTGCACTTGCGGGTCGCTACCGGTGAAGTCGATGGTGACGTGGGCTGGATGCTTCCTGCTCGACGCCGAGGGGGACGCGGCAAGCCGCGCCTCTACAGCGGGTTTCTTCTTAGCGGATGGAGTTGCGACTTGGATGGTAACGGCGATGCGCACGGGTTTGTCTTCGATTCCATCGTCGTCGAGAACGTCCTCCGCCTGGTAGCGGCCGGGCGGGATGGTGAGCAGGAAGGCGCGCATCATTTCTTCGGAATAGACAAGCAGATCGGCTGCGGCCCGTTTAGCGCGGGCAATTCCGTAGCGCCTGCAGATTTCATGAAGGCGTTGGGCGCCGGTCTGGCAGGCGGCAATCTGCGCGCCGAGATCGCCTTCGCGCTCCTCGGGCGTGCGGACGTTGGTGAGGAGAAGCGATAAGACATCGGCGACGAGTTTTCCGCCACGCATGATTTTGACGGGCGGAATGCGCAGGCCTTCCTGGCAGATTTCGCGGCAGGGGCCCATGGAGCCGGGGTAAGTTCCTCCGACATCGGCGTGGTGGGCGCGGGAGGCGACGTAAAAGTCGGGCCTCATGTGGGACGGGCGCTCTCGCCGACCCATCTTGGTTGCGCTCATGTAGACAGGCATCACCAGCGTGATGTCGGGAAGGTGCGTGCCGCCGCGAAAGGGATCGTTGAGCATGACCATGTCGCCGGGTTCGAGCACGCACTGTTCCACAGCAGCAGCGACCGACATGGGCATGGAGCCCAGGTGCACCGGCATGTGATCGCCCATGGCGATGACCTGGCCCCTGGAATCGAACACGGCGCAGGAGTAGTCGCGGCGCTCTTTGATATTGGGAGAGAAGGAGGTGCGGCGCAGCGCAGCTCCCATTTCTTCGGCAATAGAGTGGTAGAGGTTCTTGAAGACCTCGAGTTCGACCGGATCACGCATGGATTTTGTAAATTGGGCAGTTTGCCGACGGCAGCTGCGCTCTAACATTATCAAATTACAGGTTGCACAATTACCAATTCCTCCAGTGATGGCCTGAGACGCCCGGTGCTACACTCATCTAATTATGGCGGAAGGGCGTTCTCGGGTTTGGATATGGGTTCTGGTGGGGGGCAGCCTGTTTGTGCTGTTCGTGGTGGCGGTGTTTACGCTGGTCTACCTGAGCTTTGGCGGCCGCGATGAAGAATCGTTTTCCGGCTTCGGCTCCAAGATTGCGGTGGTTGAGCTCGATGGCGTGATTTTCTCTCCCAAGCAGATCGTCCCCCAGCTGAAGAAGTTTGCCGAAGACGATTCCGTTAAGGCCATCATCATCCATGTGAATTCGCCGGGAGGCGGCGTGGCAGCGTCGGAGGAGATTTACCGCGAGGTGAAGCGGATTCGGGACGAAAAGAAGAAGCGGATTGTGGCCTCGATCGAGACGGTGGGCGCGAGCGGCGCGTATTACGTGGCGTCCGCGACCAGCAAGATTTATGCGGACAAGGGCAGCGTGGTGGGATCGATAGGAGTGATTGCCGAGTGGGTAAACTACGGCGAGCTTCTGCGCTGGGCGAAACTGGACCCGATTACCATGAAGGCTGGAGAGTTTAAGGATACGGGCAGCCCGACGCGTGAAATGACCTACGCTGAACGCGAGTACATGCAAGCCTTGATCGATAATATGCATACCCAGTTCATACAGGCGGTGGCCGACGGGAGACATGCGAAGGAAGCCGATATTCGGGCCATCGCAAATGGAAAGGTTTGGACCGGCGAACAGGCGGCTGCGCTGAAACTGGTGGACCAGATCGCGGACTTCGAAGGCGCGGTGAAGGATACGGCGCGCGCTGTGAACATTTCGGGCGAACCGACCCTGGTCTGGCCGCCAAAAGAAAAGCGGTCGGGGCTGGATCTGCTGTTTGGCGATGTTTCCGATTACTTGCCGACGCGGGAGAAACTCTTGGAGCAGCAGGTCGGCTTTTACTATCTCTGGAAGTAGGTAGTTCTCCTTCCCAGGGTTCTCAGAAGAGGCGCTTGCCTGCTTAACTGGGAACCGAGAACTGAGAACCGGGAACTGCACTTGCACAGAACCCCTTAAATTTGAGAAGGTTATAGGCAGGCGGGGGCGGCAAAGCCCTCGGGCGCGCTGGTCCCCAAGGGGAGCGGCTCCAAAGGGAGCGAAGAGGCTTATGACGAAGGCTGATCTGATCGAAGAAGTTTCCCGGCTGGCGGAACTGACCCGCAAAGACAGCGAAGTGATTGTGGACACGATATTTGACAGCGTCGTGCGTTCGCTGCGCGTGGGCGACAAGATCGAAATACGCGGGTTTGGCAGCTTCCGGACACGCCAGCGCAAGCCGCGCGTCGGCCGCAACCCGAAGACGGGCGACCGGGTGGAAGTACCGGCAAAGAAGATTCCGTTCTTCAAGCCGAGCAAGGAATTGAAGGACCTGGTGAACAGCAGCGCGACTGCGGAAGTTGCACCGGCAGCGCCGCCGCCCGCGCCATCGAGCACGCTCTAGGTTTCTCAGGATCACGACTAGATGGCGATTGCTCTGTGTCTGGTTGGTACCAGCATCCTCCTCCTCCAATGGGGTGCATGCCGGGCGACGATGCCCGGTTTTCCATCGCCGAACTCACCAGGTGAATGGGTAAAATGCGGAAGCCGGGCCCGTAGCTCAACGGTTAGAGCAGCAGACTCATAATCTGTTGGTTCTAGGTTCGAATCCTAGCGGGCCCACCAAATTTAGTTGTCCCACAGCAGAAAGCCCGCCCGATGCATTGGCGGTTTCAAGTCGTTTGGGAAATCGGGGAATACAACAGAGTGTCCCGAGCAACCCTCCCGAATTACGGAACCTTGACAATCGTCAGATCAAATGGGTTCGATACACCGCCAAATGGAGAGCCGGGAATTAGCGTCAGGGCTCCTGTCGTTTGGATGATGCTGAAGCCGGAGATGTTGTTGGAACCCTGATTCGCCGTATACAGAAACATCCCCGACGGGTCCTTCGCAAGCGCAAACGGGAACCCGCCCACAGCGCCGGTTGCGAAAGGAGAACCGGTTACCGGGGTCAAAGCACCCGTCCCCGCATCAATGTCGAACCCGGAAACGGTGTTGTCGAAGCTATTGGCTGTGTACAGGTACTTTCCAGATTGGTCGACCGCAACGCTAAACGGACCATTGCCTGCAGCGAAGGGTGAACCCGGAACCGCCGTGAGCACGCCGGAGGAATCAATCGAGAATGCCGCCACGAAGTGATTTGCGTTCACCGAGCCGCCGAGTCCCACATAGAGAAACTTGCCGGTGGGTTCGATGGCAAGGTGGCCAGGTCCAGGATATCCGGGTTGGGTGGGGAAGGGTGAGCCGGCGATCTCCCGCAGCGCTCCCGTGTTTGGATCGATCGTGTACGCCGATATGCTTCCCATTGGATCGTTATAGTTGCTGGCGTACAGGAAATTATCGGAGGGGTGCACGACCACATGGAATGGGTTAGCGCCGGCGGCAAACGGCGAACCAGGCACCGGGGTCAGAGCCCCTGTATTCATGTCCCTGGTAAACGCGAAGATGCTATTCAAATTTGCGTGGGCGAGGAACAGGAACTTGCCGCCAGAATCAATGGCCATGCCGGATGGCCCGTTGCCGCTCCCGACCGGAAAGGGAGAACCGCTAATCGGCGACAACCCACCAGTACCAGCGTTAATTGCCAACCCGTCAATCGCGCTGCCGGTGAAATCCGATACATACAAGAACCTGGCGGAAGGGTCCGCCACCATTCCGCCAGCGTCATTGGGGCCGGCTACATTTGAAGGGGCGGCGAGCGCTCCGCTGGTGAGGTCAACGTTGAATCCCGTGATCTGGTTCAGGTTTGCGGAGTAGGCGTACTCCCCGTTGGGTGCAGATGAAGGCTGCGCCCGAAAACCATGAGTGGATCCATCGGTGCTAAGGTAGTCGCCGACGATCTGACCCGCGGAGTTGATGCCCCAAGCCAGAGTATTCGTAGCGCCAGGAAAGTCGAAGGAGGTGAAATTCGTGCCGGCCAGGAGGAATGCGTGTAGCGCCCCGTTGGCGTCGGTGTATGCGCCCACAATCTGGCCATTCGCATTAATGTCGTCCGCTTGTGTCAGGGTGGATCCGGCGACAGGAACATCAAAGCTGGAGCACCCCTTACGCGTGCAGACGAAGCCGTGTGTGATCGGAGACTTTATGCCGGAATCCCATGCGCCGACGAAATCGCCACGGGTGTTAATGCCCAGGATGGACGAGTCCGCGGAGCCGGGGAAGTCCACTTGCTTGAAGGTGCCGGCCTTCCAAGTGAACCCGTGATAGGCAACCACGTCGCCGACCGAATCAAGTACGTCCCAGTAGCCGGCGACGGTGCCCGAATTGTTGATCCCGAAGGCGTAAGTGTCGCTGGCCCCGGGGAACCTCAGCGTGCTCAGCTTTCCAGCGCTGAGCAGGAACCCACGGTACAAGCCGTCATTCCCGATGTACTGGCCGACCACGTCGCCGCGACCGTTGATTTTCCAAGCTTCGCTGGGATTCTTGCCCAGGATGGTTTTTGGAGCAAGCGGAATGAACTTCCCTGCCTTGATCAGCATGGCATGACGCGGCGCCACAACGCGGTATGCGCCGACGATCTCGCCATGATTGTTGATACCGCGAGATGTGGTTAATGTGCCTCCGGGATAATCAATGGAGGTGAATGTGAACTGAGCACAGGCCGGGACGACGACGGACGCCAGCAGCGTACATACGAGCACCAGGGGTCGTTTCATATCATCCTCCCAGGAGACCTCGCTGACCCTATGCACCCTCGATGGGGAGTCGATTTGGAAGGGCTCTCTCCGGAGATGCGAAACCAGTCAATTTGACACCGATGAGCCCGTTCTGTCAATGAACGGGGCCACAGCTCGATGCGGCGGTGGTTGCCAAGAACTACGGCGCAAATCCGCAAGCGCGCTGGCCCCGGTGTTCGGGAGTACCCATGTCCTCACACTGCCGGCAAACTAAAATAAAAAACCGACCCGTGCCCCAACTGGCTGGTGACGCCTAGCCGCCCGCCATGCGCTTCGACGATGGCTTTGCAGATTGCCAGCCCCATGCCGGTTCCGTGGACTTGCACTCGCTGATTTCGGCCGCGATAAAATTTTTCGAATACCAGGGACTGCTCAAAATCGTCGATGCCGGGTCCGCGGTCGGCGATGTTGATGGTGAGCATCTCGTCCTTGTTTTCCGCCGTAACGCGAATCGGAGCACCGGCGGGCGAGTACTTGGCGGCGTTTTCGATCAGGTGCACCAGGACTTCCTTAATGTGCGCGGGGTCCATGCGCGCGTGGGGAAGGGCGGCGGGAATTCTGACTTCCACGGGATGCTGGACCAAGAGCTGCTTCAGTTCGTCGAGTGCATCCTCGACCACGGGACCGATGGGCGCGGAAGCGAAGCGAAATTCCACTTTGTTGGCATCCAACTGGGCCATCTCGGCGGCTTCTCCGATCAACCGGTTCAGCCGATCGCTCTCTTCGTTGATGATGGTCAGAAGCTCCTGCCTCTCTTCGGGCGAGTGACCGGGAGAATGATTCGGGCTGCCGAGCAGCGATGTCACCGACGCTTTGATGGCCGTGAGCGGACTGCGAAACTCGTGCGTGACCGAATCGAGCAGGACGGAGCGCAATTGCTCGCTTTCGCGGGCGGCCTCAGCGCGGCTGAGTTTTTCGACGGCGCCCGCGCGCTCGACGGAGATCGCCACCAGGCTGCCGATGGCCTCCAGGGTTTGCCGCGAAAGCACCGAACCGGAGACTCCCATGCCGCCCACCACTCGCGTGCCCATGCGGAGCGGCATGAAGGCCAGTTGATGGACAGAGTCGAAGCGGGGTTCGCCGCGCACGCAAGCCAATTGAAGGTCGCGCGTCTCCAAACCGTCGATGGTGGGGCCAGAGCGGTAAATGTCATTCCGGCTGGAAAGCGAAATTGCCGCTGACCTGATGCCGAAGGACTCGACCATGTAGCGCGGAATGAGGTTCAACAGTTCGGCCGGATTGTCGCTCGAAAGCAAAAGTTGGCTGAAGGCGTAGAGGCGTTCCAACTCCTGGCGCCGCTCGATGGCCGAGCGTGCCCCGCGCCGGGCGCGTTCCGACAGTTGGCTGACCGATAACGCAGTGACCAGGAAGGCGAAGAGTGCAATCCAATTCTGCGGGTCGGCGATGGTGAAGGTACCGATCGGAGGCAGGAAAAAGTAATTAAAAGCGAGGGTAGCTACTACCGACATGAAAACGGCTTGCTGCAATCCCCAGGTGGCGGAGATCCCGAGGACCCCGAGCAGGAAAGCGAGGGCGATCGCGGTCGAATTCAGATGGAGCCAGCGGTAGCCGATGAGGGTAATTACGGCCACCGATAGCGCCGCGATCAGGTATCCAGCGACGGACCTAGGGGCCACTTTCACGAGGCGATTGTATGACAAAGCGAAGTTTAAAGGGGGCGTAGGGACAGCCACCCTCTCACACATCGACAAACTCAGATGTCTCGACGACAATAATCGCGATGCCCAAGACCCCCGACCAGTGGCTGGAGGAATGTTCGCCGAGCAAGAAGGGCGGCAGGTTCAAGCTCTTTCTTGGATACGCTCCCGGCGTGGGCAAGACCCACACCATGCTTACCGAGGCGATCCGGCGGCACACCCGCGGCGAAGATGTGGTGATCGGGGTGGTGGAAACCCACGGCCGGAAAACGGTGGCTGACCTGGTCACAAACCTGGAGGCGGTGCCACGCAAGGCCATCGAGTACAAGGGTGCGCTCTTCGAAGAGATGGACGTGGACGCCATACTGGCGCGCAAGCCCTGCGTCGCGCTGGTGGACGAACTGGCACACACCAATATCGAGGGCAGCAAGCATCGCAAGCGCTATGAAGACGTGCTGGAATTGCTCGATGCCGGGATCGACGTTCTCTCCACCATGAACATTCAGCATCTGGAGAGCGTGACCCCAACGGTGCAGGGTGTCACGGGGATCCAGGTGCGGGAGACGGTTCCGGACTGGGTGCTGCAACGAGTCAACGAAGTGGTGATGATCGACCTGACGCCGGAGGCGCTGCAGAACCGGATGCGGCGCGGCGACGTGTATCCGCAGGAACGTGTGGGCCGGGCGCTGGGAAATTTTTTCCGCGAGACCAACCTGATCGCTCTGCGCGAGCTGGCATTGCGCCAGGTGGCGCAACAGGTAGACCAAAGTCTGGAACAGCATCGCGGAGCGGAAGAAAAAGACAGAGGCGCGGTTGCGATCCGCGAACGCATCGCCGTGTGCATCAGCTCGAACCCGGCGGCGCAGTATCTGATTGCGCGCGGCGCGCGCATGGCCCAGGCCATGAATGCCGAGCTCTTTGTGGTCTATATCGACCTGGGGCAGGATGCCAGCGAAGCCAACCAGCGGACCCTGGCCGCGAACCTTCGCTTCGCGGAAAACGTGGGAGCGGCGATCGTGCGTCTGCAGGGGAAGACTGTGGCCCATGCGGTCGCCGAATTCGTCAACGAGAAACACATCACCCAGGTGGTTTTCGGACGTTCCGCCACCCGCGGCTGGAAGCGATATTTCTATCTTTCCGCGATCCACCAGTTCTTGCGGGATGCCCCTGCAGTGGATGTACATATCGTGACCCAGGAACCGGGATGATTCGGTTTGCCGGAGTATAACGTTGGAGCATAAACACATTCTGGTGGTGGACGACGAATCCCAGATCACGCGGGTGCTGCGGACTTCTCTGTCCAGTCACGGTTATGACATACGTGTGGCCAACGACGGCGAGACTGCGCTGGAGATCATGAAGGATTGGTCGCCGGATTTGGTCGTTACCGACCTGAGCATGCCGAACATGGATGGACTGGAGTTGTGCCGGCGGCTGCGGGCGAAGACACAAATTCCGATCATCGTGCTCTCGGTGCGCGGCGAGGAACGGACCAAGGTCCAGGCTCTCGATGCCGGCGCCGACGACTACGTGACCAAGCCCTTCGGGATGGAAGAGCTTCTGGCGCGCGTCCGCGCCAACCTTCGCCGAGGGCGGACGGAAGCGTCCGAGTTGGAGCCGATTGAAGCAGGCGACTTCAAGATCGATCCTGGGGCCCGCAGCGTTCTAGTCAAGGACCGCGCAGTCCACCTCACGCCGAAGGAGTTTGACCTGCTCGCGTTTTTCGCCCGCCACGCCGGCAAAGTGGTAACGCATCGCGCCTTGCTGGGCGCGGTCTGGGGCGGCGAAAGCACGGAGCAGGTCGAATACCTGCGCGTGTTTGTGGCGCAACTCCGCAAGAAGCTTGAGCCTTCGCCAAATTCCCCGCGCTACATTGTGACCGATCCCTGGGTGGGCTATCGCTTCGAGCCGGGAGATTGACCGGGTCAGGCTGCGCCACGCTTGAATCTTTATGACTTCTTTACGAACTGCTTACTTCACTTTTATGCTGGAATCTGTTTAATCGACGGTATCTAGAAACGCCAGTGCAGTCCTGTTCAGTAGTGCAACTTAGTCCGTACCTGAGGGAGGTTGTATGCAAGACCTGATTTTCGTTGTGATCACCTTAGCATTCTTTGCCCTGTCGCTGGGTTATGTGCATTTCTGCGATCGAATTCGCTGAGGACTGACCGCCGGAGGCCAATATTCATGGACGCTGAATCGATCGTCATGCTAGTCGTAAGCGCAGGGTTGATGGTCTACCTGCTGTATGCCTTGCTAAGGCCGGAGAAATTCTGACATGACGACCAATGGCTGGATACAGATCGGCATATTTCTGGCTGTGCTTCTGGCGATCACTAAGCCGCTCGGCGTATTCATGGCCAAGGTGTTCAGCGGCGAGCGAACGTTTCTCGACCCAGTGGCTCGGCCGATCGAGCGATTCCTCTATCGCGTGAGCGGCGTTGATGAAAAACACGAGATGCGCTGGACCGAATACGCTTTCACCATGCTGCTGTTCAGCGGCGCCTCCATGCTGCTGCTTTATCTGATCGAGCGGGTGCAGCAGTTTCTGCCGTGGAATCCGCAGAAGTTCGGGGCAGTCGGACAGACGCTGGCATTCAACACCGCTGCGTCCTTCACGACCAACACCAATTGGCAGAACTACTCCGGCGAGTCCACCATGAGCTATCTCACGCAAATGGCTGGGCTTGCCTACCATAACTTCGCGTCGGCGGCGGTGGGGATCGCGCTCGCGATTGCTTTCATTCGCGGCATCGACCGCAGAGAGAAAGATACCATCGGCAATTTCTGGGTCGACATGACCCGCTCCATCCTATGGGTGTTGCTGCCGACCTGCATTGTCTATGCCCTGCTGCTGGTTTCGCAGGGAGTCGTACAAAACCTCAAGCCGTATGACACTGCGAAGCTGCTCGAACCGCAACAAGTCCAGAAGACCGGAACCGATGGCAAGCCGACGGTTGGTCCCGATGGCAAAGCGGTGATGGACACCGTCGCCGACCAGACCATCGCACAAGGGCCGGTCGCTTCTCAGGAAGCGATCAAGATGCTGGGCACGAACGGTGGCGGCTTCTTCAATGGCAACAGCTCCCATCCTTTTGAGAATCCCACACCCCTTAGCAACTTGCTGCAGATGCTCTCCATCTTTGCGATCCCGGCAGGTCTTACTTACACGCTGGGCCGAATGACGGGGTCGCAACGTCACGGCTGGGCGGTCTGGGCGGCGATGGCGGTTCTGTTTCTGTGCGGTGTCACGACGGCTTACTGGGCCGAGGCCAAAGGCAATCCTCTGCTGCATGGAGTTAACCAGCACGCCACCGCGCTGCAACCCGGCGGCAACATGGAAGGCAAGGAAGTGCGCTTTGGCATCGCCAACTCTGCATTGTTCGCCACCATCACCACCGATGCGAGTTGTGGCGCCATCAACGGCGTACATGATTCCTTTACTCCGCTGGGCGGAATGGTGCCGCTGGTCAACAT
>Ga0209415_10006279_pt1 | contig 21189 bp, 25 predicted proteins | sample PeaSoiSIISIP2007_FD_187696 | JGI IMG/M metagenome (GOLD analysis project Ga0209415, IMG submission 187696) | Peat soil microbial communities from Weissenstadt, Germany - SII-SIP-2007 (SPAdes) (version 2) | ecosystem: Environmental > Terrestrial > Soil > Wetlands > Peat | place: Germany...
TTTGCTGATCTTTCGGCACGACTGAAGTCGTGCCCTGACGCTTCTTGCCCCTCACAATTGAATTTTGCAAGAGGCTGTAGGGAAAGCGGGCGATCACCAATTCCCTTGTTCCCTCTTCGCGTCCTACGCGGCCACGATAGGGCAGCGAGCGCAAGTTTGTGGCAAGAATTCCATTTCTCACTCCGCCGCGCGCATCTTTCCGCCGGGGAGCAACTGGAAGATGCGGCCACGCCAGAGGACGCGGCTGCCGAAGTAGCTGGCGACCCAGAAGCCGAAGCCCATCAGGTCGCGGAGGGGATAAAGAACCAGCAGTCCGAACCAACTGGGATCGCGCACTACCAGTCGGCCTACGGTGATTGAGAGCGCCAGCCGCGAGGCCACGCTCCAGGCAAACAGCGCCAGGCCGAGCCAGAGATGCCCCAGCGTGGCGGCTGCCGCAAAGCCCAGCAGGCCGAAGGGCAGGCTGAAGGTAAGCGCGGTGCCGAAGTGGCCCTTGGGGCGCGAAAAACGCGTGGACTTCATCCAGCGGATTTGGTGCTTGAGCGAGGAGACAAAGGTCGAGTTGATGACCATGTGGTCAATGGCGTGGTGGCTGAGGACGACGGTCTGGCCTAGTTTGAAGGTCTCGTTGCCGAGGATGAAATCGTCGGCGCAGTGGTCTGCGGTGACTTTGAAGCCGCCCATGCGGCGGATGGAGTCGCGGCGAAAGGCCATGGTGGGGCCGAGCACGAACTGCATCCCTTCCAGCAAGCGCGCGACGAGTACGCCGGAGGTCATCTCGACGCTCATGCCGACCGCCTCCAGCCGCGCCCACAGGCCTCCCTCGGCCGCCACGCCGCGATACGGACAGCACATGGCGCCCACGCCCGGATCGGCAAAAGGCAGGGCAACCGCGCGCAAATAATCGGGCGTGACGCGCACGTCGCTGTCGCTGATGACCAGAATCTGGTGCGCAGCCTCGGCCTCCATGCGCTCCATGGAAGCGACTTTTGCGTTGATGTAGTCGGGCTGGCCGTCGGTGGTGAGGAATTTCACGGGAATCCGCGGGTAGCGCTGGGCAACGCGGCGCGCCGTTTGCAGGCCGACATCGTCGCTGGAGCGGGCGCAGAAGAGGATCTCGTAGACGGGATAATCCTGATCGAAGAAGCTGGCCAGATGCGCGTCCAGGTTTGGCTCGTCACCGTGCAGGGGCTTGAGCAGGGTCAGCGGCGGCGTGAAAGCCGGCCCCGCGGCCAAAGCAGCACGGGCGGCGCGCGCCTGGCGCAGATAGCCCGGAACGGCCCACAGCACCATGCCCGCGAAAACCGAGGACGTAATCAGGCCGAAGACGGCCAAAGCAAGAAGAGCAAAGGGCATACTGGTTCAAGAATACCTGCTGAGGCCATGCAGTCAGGAAAAAACCGGAGGCATTGAAAATTGACCAGCTACGGTCAAGCAATTGCCAGCGTTCGACGGCCAACGGAAGCGGATGCTGGCGTCAGCTTGATCTCAATGTCGTAACCAAGGCGGTTCAGGCATTGCATCAGCTTGTGCTCGGAAAGATTGGAAAAATCGCCGCGCATCAGGCCGGAGACCTTGGGTTGCGCGATTCCCATGCGCCGCCCCGCCTCCTCCTGAGTCAAGCCCAGACGGCGCACAGCGCGCGTGATCTCGATGACCAGGCCAGATTTGATCTTGAGCTGCTCTGCATCTGGCAGGCCAAGGTCAGAGAAAACGTTGCCGGAACTGAGTTCGATTTCGATACCGTCAGGAACGCGATTTATCATCTCTGCTCTCCTTTGCCTGCGCCTCGGCAACTTTTAGCCGCGCATGAATGATATCCATCTCCCTTTGTGGAGTGCAAATCCCACTCTTGCTCTTCTTTTGAAAACAATGCAGCACAAAAACCGCTTCAGCACTTTGACAGCATCGTGTTGCTCGCCATTCTGCGCAAAATTCAGAGCGTGCCCGAAGAACCTCCGCACCTCGAGCGGAAGCTGCATCAAGTCCCTCTTGCTGCTCCCAATCCAGAAAAGCGGTCTTTCGGAAAAACACACGAGATGATTATACCTGAACAGGTATACGAAACAGGAGGACGAGAAATCTCCGCCGAACCGGCACACGACAGTAATTCTTTCATGAAGAAATTCATCTGCGCTCCACTCATCGCCGATAGATCACTCAGGATTGCATTACCTTGGAAATCCATCCGTCTCTTGGACGCCAGGGAGCAAATTTGGCTTTGACAAAACAGGGGGGCGTGTTCGTGAGCAAAACCGTGCTGGTACCAATGTGGATCAAAGATGATGCACCCTCTTACCTGCACAAGATGCCTATACGCCCGGTGCTGATTGAAGTCGAGACGCTAGGCGCTTCGCTGCACGGTCAGATGAATAGACTGATGCCAACGCGGGCGCGGATGATGCCGAACGAACCGTTGCTGCTGCGCGGCAAGGTTCCAGTCCGCATACGCTTCCGTTTCGCCGATGTGGAATACAACCTGGGCGGACTGACGCTGGCCAACGACATCGACAATGCCATCCTGGTGGAATTCGATTCGGTGACCCGCAAACAGATCGCCCTCTTCAGCGGATACTTGAAGGACTCAGGCCTGCTGCAAGCCGGCGAGGCGGCGGCGATGGCGGCTGAAGAAGAGTCGAAGCCTCATGAACCCGCAGCCAAGCCCAAGCGCAGCAAGGCCGAACAGCGGCGCGTTCGTCGCGAACCGCCTCCGGGGGGGGTCGAGCGGCGTATTCATTATCGGCACGAGTTGGAAGCCGTCGTCACTCTGCTGGTGGTCAGCAAAGGCGCGATGATCAAATGCGACTTGCTGGAGATCAGCCGAGGGGGATGCCGGGTCTACACGGAGATTGCCCCTCATATTCCGCAAGACTGCATTGTGGAAGTGGACTTCATCGGACACGGGGTTCCACTGCGGATTGCAGCAAAAGTCAAAGTCAAAGGGGACGAGCACCTGCTGGGGCTGGAGTTTCAGAAGATGAGCGCGCGAACCACGGAACGATTGCAGGAACTGCTGGATGAACTCAGAGAGAAAGCCAAAGAATCCTGAGTTCTTCTCAGTCGCACCTACGTCTTTTTTGCCGTCGACTTGATCACCACGGCCTTGCGCAGCGGCACCATGGCGGCGCTGGTGCCGGGGGCGGCCTGCTGGAAGCGGGTCAGCATCTCGGTGCGGACGTACTCGACGAAGCTCTGCATCTGGCGGTTCATCTCTTCCATGCGCTCGCGCATTTGCAGGATGATGGCGATACCTGCGATATTCACGCCCAGATCGCGGGCCAGATTCAGAATGAATTCAAGGCGTTCAATATCCTCTTCGGTGTAGAGGCGGGTATTGCCCTCGGTGCGCGAGGGTTTGAGCAGGCCCTCACGCTCATAGAGGCGCAGGGTCTGCGGGTGAATCTCGTACATTTCGGCCACCGCCGAAATCATGTACGCGCCTTTGGATTTACGTTTTGCGGCCATCGGTTTTGCTCGCTCAACCCCATACTACTCGGAAACCCTACTTCAATTGCACGTTAAAGACGGCCTGACACTGTTGGTCGGGTTTGAACTCGACGCTCTCCAGCTTGTTGTCCTTGGCGATATAGAAAAACAGCGGCCGCTTCAATTGCGCGGGCAAACGGGTGATCTTGACCTGACCGTTGGAGTTGGTGAAGGCTTCCAGATCGAGCTTCTTCACACTCCATACGCCGGAGCGGACGCGGGTGGTGAGCTTGGCCATATAGACCGGCTTGGAGTCCACGCCGGTAACGGTAAACAGCGCCGAGCAGTTTCCCTGATCGGCGGAGATTTCAGGAACGGCAACCGCGGCGCTCTGAGCGCTAGCCACCAGCGGTGAAAACGCAAACATACCGAGCAGAATCAAAGAGAAGTTTCGCATGGATTCAGTGTAGCGCAGCACCGTTGCGTCTTTCTGCATCGTATTGCTCTTGAGAATCATATCGTTACACCCCTCAGAACCGGAGAAAACGTCGGCCCCACCGCAAGTGGTTCATGCAAAACTCCATCTCCCGCGCCTTTTTTCTGGCGCGGGCCAAGCCGAAGGCGGCTGCCGCACCGCAGGTGCCCGAAGGCGGTTGCCGCACCGCAGGTGCCCGAAGGCAGGTGCCGCACCGCAGGTGGTTAGAGCTTTTCAAAGAGCGCGACGCGCGGGTCCTGGCTGTTCAGTTTGGCCAGCTCGCGCATGATCTCGCGGCTGCGTTCGTCGGCCAGTGTGGGCACCACCACTTCGACGGTGACAATCTGGTCGCCGCGCTGGTCGGGGCGCTGGGCATTTTCCACGCCACGATCCCTCATGCGTAGTTTCTGGCCGCTCTGGGTGCCGGGCGGAATCTTCAGTTGGGCACGTCCGTCGATGGTGGGTACGTCCACCTTTGCGCCCAGCGAGGCCTCGGGTACAGTGACCGGCACGGTGAGCTGAATATCGTCGCCCACCCGCGTAAAGACCGGGTGCGGTGTGGTGCGCACAATGACGAAGAGGTCGCCGGCCGCGCCGCCGTTGACGCCGGCATTGCCCTTGCCCTGCAGGCGAATCCGCTGGCCATCGCGGGTACCCGGCTTGATGCGGAAATCAACGGTCTCAGCCTTGCTCAACACACCCTCGCCCTGGCACGCGCCGCAGGCGTTGGTGGTGTGCCCCTGACCGCCGCAACGGGGGCAGGGAATATTGAACTTCATGCGCCCGCCCATCTGCGTCACCTGGCCGGTGCCGCTGCACTCCGGGCATTGCATCGGTCCCATCGTGTGCGCCTGACCGCCGCAGTGCGGGCAAACCTCCTGGCGATGGATCTGCAGGCGCGCCTGACCGCCGCGTATCGCTGTCCAGAAGTCCACCGGGGACTGGTATTCCAGGTCGGTGCCAGGCTGCGGGCCGCGCGGACGCTGCGGCTGCTGCGCGCCCGTGAAGATGCCGGAGAAAATATCCTTGAAGCTGCCCCAGGACTGCTGCGATCCGGCCCCCGTCTGCGCGCCCGGATGTTGCCCCGGACCGCCCTGAAAGCCGGAAAAATCGAATCCGCCGAAGTCCACCGGCCCGCGCGCGTCCGACTGCCGCGCATAGGCCTCGGCGGTGGCCGGATCGATCTGATCCGAATAGAAGCCCACCTGGTCGTAGACCTTGCGCTTCTTTTCGTCGCTCAGAACGTCGTTGGCCTCGGAGATCTCCTTGAACTTTTCCTCGGCGCGCTTGTCGCCGGGATTCACGTCCGGGTGATACCGCCGCGCGGCCTTGCGAAAGGCCTTGCGAATCTCCTCCGAAGTGGCCGTCTTCTTTACGCCAAGTGTGCCGTAATAATCCTTGTTCGTTGTCGTGGGCATGGTTTACTCGATTTCCAGTTGGGTCCAGTTGTGGGCCGTTTTCTCTGTTGCAATTCCAGGTGCATCCATTCAGTCTCCATTGTAGAGACTGCTAATGTGTGAGCCTACTCAGGCAACCACCTGATGCTCCACGGCCTCAACCGAGACAGTGACCAACCGCGGGCGAATCTCCTGGATCAGCGCGGTCTGCTCAGCATCAATCTCTGACTCCAGGTCGAACTCCATCTGCAAGCGCATCCAGAACTCCGCCGTCATATTGAAGTAGCGTGCCAGCCGCAGGGCCGTATCGGCGGTAATCCCCCTCCGCTCTCGCACAATCTCTGAAATGCGCGTCACGGGCACACGCAGTTCCATGGCCAGCGCATTGGACGAAAGTCCCAGCGGCTTCATGAACTCCTCGCGCAGCATCTCGCCAGGATGCAGAGGTGCCAGCCGCGCCCCCTCCTCCAACTCCGGGGACTCCGCAGGCTCAGTGGTAGTCAACGATTTCAACCTCATAGGCATCCCCATCCCTCCACACAAAGCAAATCCGGAACTGGCCGTTGATCCTCAGACTCCATTGCCCCTCACGGTCGCCCTTGAGGCGTTCCAGCCGGTTTGCCGGTGGAGCGTACAGTTCCTCGACCGTGGAAACGCTGTGAATCTGCCGCAACTTGCGCAAAGCCACACGCTCAAACGCCGCATACCGCCGACTGTGGCGGCGATGGAACACCTGCTCGGTCTGTACATCGGCAAAGGAGCGGATCATGCTTAACGCTTATCGTAACACGGAGAACGGACAGCGTACTGAAAAGACGAGATGTGCTCGCGTTTACAGATCGTACGGCTCTCCCATTTTCTGGGCTGTACCGCATTGATCTCAAAATATTGTGCGCCAATCGCGCCTGGCCCAATTACGCCGGGTTTTCCTCGATCTTCATCACCAAACTGGAAAAGGTGTCCTCACCGGAGAGCAGCATCTGGTGGGGCACCCCGGCGGGGACGTGGGCGAAGTCGCCGGCGCGGAGTTCCTGGCGCGTGCCGCCTTCGACCGAGTCGCCGCGAATCTCGCCGGCAGCGACCGTGTGAGCGCCGATGATTGAGCCGCCAGTGACCAGCGTGGCGCGGCCACCGAGGACGCAGAAGAGGTCGGCGAAGTTCTCATGCAGTTCAGCGATGCCGCTGCGACCGCGCACCGAGAGCATGGCGCAGTGGCCTGGAAACTCCTTCAGCGTCTCGCTGGCCGAGCCGTCGCCGTACTTTGCCATTTTGTGCAGATAGGCCGCGCGCTCCAGCAGCACGGCGTGAGACCAATGATCCGCAGCGTGGGGCTCGTCGGCCTTCGACCTGGCGACCGGCGGCACAAACTCCTTTTCGACCGGCAGAATTTCCTTCAGTAACTGCTTAGATAACTCGTCCATGACTTCCCTTCCCTCTCTCCATCATCCCACAAGCTTTGGCAGTCTTACGCGGATTCGGCCAGTATCCGCGCCCGTTCAAAGATCGCCAAAAACATGGGTCGGGTGAGTTTGCCGGTATTGGTGTTCTGCAGCGACGGATGATAACTGGCCATCAGAGTAACGCCATCCACGAGTTGGTATTCCGCCGCGTGAGCAAACATAACTCCCGCGCGCGAAGTGATTCTGCTGGTGCGCAGGCAATGCTGTACAAAGCCGTCGAAGGCGATCTTTCCCAGGCAGACGACGACGCGCAGGTTCACCAGCAGGCCAATCTCCTCGTCCAGCCAGGGCGCGCAGTTTCGTTGCTCTTCCGGAGTGGGCTTGTTGGCGGGTGGAGCGCAGCGCACTACGGCGCTGATCCAGAGATCGGTTAACTTCATGCCGTCGTCGCGGGAGACGGCTTTGGGCTGCGAGGCAAAGCCGGCCTCATGCAGCGTGGGAAACAAAAAATCCCCCGAGCCGTCGCCGGTAAAGGGCCGTCCAGTGCGGTTGGAGCCGTGCGCTCCGGGCGCAAGGCCCAGCACCAGCACCCGCGCCGCTGGATCGCCGAAGGAAGGCACGGGCCTGCCCCAGTATTCCTGCTCCGCATAGGCGCGGCGACGCATTCGCGCGACTTCCGCGCAATAATCGCGCAGGCGCGGACAGCGCTCACAGGCCACCATGCGGGCATTCAGGGAATCGAGCGGAGAAGGTGCCGGGGGCATGGATGAATTTTAGGCTATCAGTACGCATTCGAGTTTGCACTTCAGCATGGAGACGTATTGCCGAGGCAGTTCACCGTCCTCGCCCGACCAGTTGCGATACACTAACGGCGATGAGTGCACAAGCCAACCCGGAATTTCTGCGACGCGCAATCCAACTAGCCACGGAGAACGTGGTCAGCGGCGCGGGAGGGCCGTTTGCGGCGGTCATAGTGCGCAACGGCGCAATCATTGGCGAGGGCGTGAATACCGTCACCGCCAGCCACGATCCAACCGCGCACGGCGAAGTGAATGCAATTCGCGCGGCTTGCCGGGCGCTGGGAACTTTCACGCTGGCCGGATGCGAACTCTATACCAGTTGCCAACCCTGCCCCATGTGCCTGGCCGCAGCCTACTGGGCGCGCATCGATGCCATCCACTACGGTGCCAGCGCCGCCGATGCGGCCCGGGCCGGCTTTGACGATGCGTTTCTCTATGCGGAAATGCGCAAGGATGCCGCCGAACGCAAGCTCCCCGCGACGCAGATGCTCGGCGAGGAAGCCTGGTCGAGCTTTGCAGCCTGGTTAGCGTCGGCGGACAGGATCGAATACTGAGCAGGATCTCGCCGGATCAGTTTCTCAATTCCTTTGCCCGCGCAAGTAGTTGCTCGATCGTGGATGGTGGATCGCCCGCTTCCAGCAGATCATGAAAAACGCGGTAGGGGTCGGTCTTCGTGCCCGATTTACGCAGCGTCCGTTCGTGGTTGACCCACGCGTAAACAATGACTTTATGCTGGCTGGAGAAGCGATAGAAAAGCCTGTAACGTCGATGAAACTTGGCGCGAAACCAGTGCCGGTTATCCTCGCCGAGCGTATTACCCTGACGAAACTCCGCGGCATTGGGATCGCGCGGGATCGACTCGAAGATCAAGCGATGAATTGTTGCCAGCAACTTCGCGGCAGGTTGCTCTTTGTAGGCTTCCGGCTCCCTGTCGGCGAGCGCTTCGACTTGCTCCACCAACTGCCGCAACTGCTGATCGAAGAGTGGATGGACAAACAAGCGCCCGCCATTGGCGAGCATTAGAGGGGAACTCCGTCGCCAAGATCTTCGTCCGGATGCACAGTGATTCCCTTTGCAAGTCGCGCCATGCGCTCGGAAAGCTCAATCTCCAACGGCTGCACCGTTTCCGGATGGCGCTCAATATCCTGGCCAAGAAAAGCAAGAAACGATGCCATCACGGGGTCAGTGCGCGGATGGTGCGCGGTCTCCGCAGTCACCAGCATCCGGCCAGGGGCAATAATGTGCGCCTTCACTTCACCATTGAACTCGGGATGGCTTTTGAACAGCGCGCCCTCGAAGCGAAAACCCGACGAATTGCCGGTCCGGGTCTGCTTGCCTCGATATTCGCTTCCCGCAGCATGCTCCGTGCCGACAGCCAGCGTCTTTTTATCCTTCAGTTGTGCCATCATTGACTCCCGCATCAATGTTAGCACAATTGTACTCACGTAGTTGTCAGCTCAGATCAGCTTGGTGCGTCCCGTCTGGCTGAGTTCCTTGACGATCTTTCCCACGTCCTGGGAGAGATCGCGGTGCGCAATGAGCAGGGCGTCTTCAGTATCGACAATCACCAGATTCTCTACGCCGACCAAAGCAACGAACTTGTGCGGGCTATAGATATAGTTATTGGTCGAATCCAGGGCGATGTGGCCCTCGGTATCGGAGACGTTGCCCTCGCTGTCGCCGCGCAGGCGGGTTTCAAGCTGGTACTCGTAGAGCGAGGCCCAGGAGCCCAGATCGTTCCAGGCGAACTCGGCGGGGATGCAGTACAGATGCGAGAGGTGCTCACCCTTTGCCGAGCGGGGTTCCAGCACGGCATAGTCGACGGAAATATTCTCGCACTTGGGATAGAGGGCGTTCAGCACCTCGGTGAATTGCGGGGTACCCCAGGCGGCGGCGATGCTTTCCAGCAGCGGCGCGGTCTCCGGCATGTGCTCGCGGATGGCGTTGGCCAGAGTGCGCGCAGACCACAGAAACATTCCGGAGTTCCAGTAATAATTTCCGGCGGCGACAAACTCCTCGGCGCGGTTGAGGTTGGGTTTTTCCGTGAAGCGACGAACGTGGTGCGCGGAGCCGTCGCCGGTCAGATCGCCGGTCTCGATGTAGCCGTAGCCGGTCTCTGGGCGCGTTGGCTCGATGCCCAGTACAACAATATGATCGGTTTCCGTGGCGACGGCGATGCCCTTCTGAAGAGCCTTGAGGAAGCGCGGCTCGTCGGCAATCACGTGATCGGAGGGAAAGATCCCAAGCACGGCGTTGGGGTTCTGCCGCTCGATGAGGAAGGCGGCCAGACCGCAGGCGGGCGCGGTATTGCGCGCCGCAGGTTCCTGAACAATCTGGCCGGCGGGTACGCCCTTCAACTGGTCGGCAATCTCGTGGGCCAGATATTCGTTGGTAATAACCCAGGTCTTGTCCAAGCCCGCCAGCGGCTTGAGCCGTTCGACGGTCTGCTGGATCATGGAGCGCTCGCCATCCAGGGCGAGAACCTGTTTGGCATGGGCGCGGCGGGAACGAGGCCAGAAGCGGGTTCCACTACCACCGGCGAGAATTACAGGGCGAAAATCCACTGGGTTCGTCATCGAAACCACATCCTACTCGACGAAGCGTAGGTTTGCCCAGTGCTTGGCAAACATTTTGCAAACAGCCGCGTCTTTACAGGGGATGACGGGATGCGGATTCATCCCTCGATGTGGGAAGAATGAGTCATCAAGCAAAAAGTGAGGTAAATCAAGCCGACAATCCGGCCCAAAAGGCGCAAAGCGCACTTACGGTCTCCACTTGCCCAGGATCGCCTCTGCCTTTTCCAAAGTAACTCCCCGCAACAGGAAGACCTTGCTGCGCGATAACTCGCCCGTGGTCAATTCGACCGCATTTTTGGTCAGATCGAAGGTCTCGGCCAGAAACGCAATCAACGCCTGATTGGCGCGGCCTTCCAGCGGCGGCGCGTGGACGGCAATCTTCAGTTGCGCCGCCGCGCCCTCGCCATAAACGCCGGTCATGGCGGTCTTTTTCGCGCCCGGTTGCGCGCGCACGGCCAGCGTCACTCCAGTCGGCCCGGCGCGCAGCATCAGAGCCTCCCCGGCGCGGGGCGGCGGCCAAAGAGGCTGGTGCCCACGCGGATGCGGGTCGCCCCCTCCGCAATGGCCAGCGCGAAATCGCCGCTCATGCCCATCGAAAGCACCTCAAGCGCCAGCCGCGGATGCGCCGCCGACCAGCGTTCGCGCCACGCCCGCAGCGCGCTGAAACAGGCCCGCGTCTCCGCCTCCGGCACATCGAAGGGGGCAATGGTCATCAAGCCCTGTACGTTCAGATGAGCCAAGTCCGGCAGCCGCTCCAGCAACCGCGCAGCCTCGGTTGACTCGGGATCAAGTCCCGCCTTCGACTCTTCCGAACTGAGTTTGACCTCGATCAGAATCGGTAACTTCTTGCCGAACTTCCCGGCGGCCTCATTCAGCCGCTCCGCCAGTTTCAGCGAATCCACCGAGTCCACGCCGTCGAATAACTCCACGGCGCGCTGCGCCTTGTTCGATTGCAAGTGCCCGATCAAATGAACCCTGATCGGCGCATCGCCCGCGCGCAGCGGTGCAATCTCTGCTGTTTTGGCCGCAACCTCCTGCACACGGCTCTCGCCAAAAAGCCGCAACCCCAGCCCCGCTGCTTCCACCACGGTCGCCGCCGGGTACGTTTTGGAGACCGCCATCAACTCGACCTCGTCGCGCGCACGGCCCGCACCAACGCAAGCCCGCGCAATTGCCGCTTCCAACTGTTCCAAATTCTTTTTCAGTTCCGTCATCGTGCTTTCCTGTGCCTAACTTCGCCGCGCGGTCAGATAAATGCGCGGCACTGCGATCTCATCGGGCAGAGCCGCTCGTACTTCGCATTGAATCTCTGCAAATCCATTCGCCGCAGCCAGTGCAACTAACTCCGCCGGTTGAAACTCGCGCCAGTAAGTCTTTTCTCCGCTGCCCATTGGATCGTCAATCCAACCATCCTGCGTTCCCTGCTTCACCACCAGCAGAAGCCGCCCACCCGATGCAAGCACCCGCGTAAACTCAGCAATCACTCCGCTCAAACTGGACTGGGGAAGATAGTGCAACGCATAGTAAGAGACCAGCCCCTGAAAAGCACCGTCCGCAAAGGTCATGCGCCCCATATCCATCGCTTCAAAACGCAGTCCCGGCTGCTCCTGGCGCGCCAACGCAACGCACACCGGCGAAAGATCCACGCCCATGGCATCCACGTCCGCATCGGCCAGCAACCGCGTCACGTGCCCGCAAGGCCCGCAGCCCGCATCGCAGACCTTCGCGCCCGCACCCAAGTCGGCTGCAAACCTGGTAATCATTCTTTTGTCACCAGGCTTGCCATCGAACTCGTCGCGAAATAACTCCAGATAGCGCGCACCAACCACGTCCCAGTAGTGGGAAATCGCGGCAATGTGCTCAATTCTATCCAGCATTCGTTCATTTTAACCGGTTTGCGCGTTCATCCGTGCTTCGTTGCATCGTGCGCGCCATCCAGAGCGTCCAACTGAGTATGTGGACTGTCTTTCTTCTGATCTTTTCCAATATCTTCATGACCTTTGCCTGGTATGGTCACTTGAAATACCGTCAGGATGCGCTGTGGAAGGTCATTCTGGTCAGTTGGGGCATTGCGTTTTTTGAATATTGCTTGCAAGTTCCAGCCAATCGCATCGGCTCCGAGCGCTTTACTCCCGTGCAACTCAAAGTGATTCAGGAGATCGTCACGCTGGTAGTTTTTGCCGTCTTCACGCTCTTTTACTTCGGTGAGCATCTGCGCTGGAATCACGCCGCTGCGGGCGTATGCCTGGTCGGCGCGGCCTTTTTTGTCTTCCATTCCTGGTAGAGCAATTGATCGCAAAAACAAACGAGCTTGCGATTCCAAGAAGGATTTCTGGGAGTCACAAGCTCGTTCGCATTTCAACTCAGTCTCAGTGCCCTTGCTCTTCCAGGTATTTCTCCGCTTCCAACGCGGCCATGCAGCCGGAGCCGGCAGCGGTAATCGCCTGACGATAACGACGATCCTGCACGTCGCCGCAGGCAAAGACTCCCGGCACCACCTCACCGTTGTGGGTCAGCAGCACATTGCCCGTGGTGCGAATGTAGCCGTCGCTGTCCAGATCAACCTGCCCGGCAAACATCTTCGCATTGGGCTCATGGCCGATGCCCAGAAACAGCCCGCTGATAGGCAGAATGCTGACTTCGCCGGTCTTCACGTCGCGCAGTCGCACGCCAGAGACTTCCTTCTCGGCAACGCCCAGCACTTCCTCGATGATCGTGTTGGTGCGCAGCACAATCTGCGGATGCTCGCTGACGCGGTCCAGCATGATCTTCGAGGCGCGGAAGGCATCACGGCGATGCAGCAGCGTCACCTTCGAGGCAAAGCGCGTCAGAAACAGCGCCTCTTCCATTGCCGAGTCGCCGCCGCCCACCACGGCAATCTCCTTGCCACGGAAAAAGAAGCCGTCACAGGTGGCGCAGCTCGATACGCCGTGACCAATCAGAGCCTGCTCACAGGGCAATCCCAACCAGCGCGCGCTGGCACCCGAGGCCACAATCAGAGTGCGCGTCAGAATCTCGCCCGCCGAGGTCTGCAACCGCAGAGGCCGCTGGCTCAGGTCGATCTTTTCCAGGTGCGCAACCTGAAACGTCGCGCCGAAACGCGTTGCCTGCTTCTTCATGTTCTCGATCAGCTCGGGGCCTTGAATGCCCTCCGGCCAACCGGGAAAGTTCTCCACCAGCGTGGTCATCGAGAGCTGGCCACCAGGCTCGTGGCCCTCCAGAACCAGCGGGTTCAGTCCTGCGCGGCCAGTGTAGATGGCCGCCGTAAGCCCGGCGCAACCGGAGCCTAAAATTACGGTATCGCGAATCTCAGTCATAAATTTTTCCGTTTCCATTCTACTCGTACATGGTCGAGGTCAGGCCACTATGGAGCAGCCCCACTCAGCCTTTGTCTTCATTCGATGAAGTTCAGAGCGGATTGGATTCCTGGACCGCGGCAACCCGCATCTGCCGCGCTCTGGGCCAATTCTGTATCGCGCCGTAAAGCCAACCATGCAGATAGGAGATGCGCATCTGCCTCTGAGTTCGCTCCGCAATCGACTTTCCCGCCAAGTAGGACCAGAGTAACAGCAAGTAATTCGCCGCCAGTTCACGGATAGCCCATTTGGGAAATTCTGCGATGCGCCCCTTGCCGCGCTCCATGCTGAAAATACAGTCAGCTAAAGCATGGCGAAATTGCCGGTTGCGCACCCTGCGCGAGGTATAACAATTCCTCCCCACGAAATGCCGCACGTGCGCCTGAGGAAGATTGACAGGCAGGACAGAAGATAGAACCAGGGCACGCTGAATATCAGTCTCTTCTCCGTCGGGAGATAATCTGGAGGCTGTAAATCCAATATCTTCTCGAAACAATCCGACTTGTAACAAATCAGACCGAAATGCGGCCCAATTTGACCTGACGAAAAGCAGGAACTCATCTGGAGATATGATTTTTTCAGCGTCCGCAAAAGAATAGTTTTTGTCGGATAGCGGCAAATAAGGAATGAGGTGCTCCGGGCAGGAGACCTCTGTGTCCACATCGAACGGTCCGCCGAAAAAATGTCCCGAGCCATATCGGTGGGCTGCCTCAATGTAGGTGGCAACCGTGCCGGGAGATACCAGAATATCGTCGTCGAAGAAGACAATGAAATCCGCTTCGACCTGACGGATCGCATGGTTGAGCGCGGCAGATTTGTTCGCCACAGCGCAATAGAGGTAGTGAATCGGGCCGCCGAGCGAACTGGTGCGGCAAACCGACTCGACTCCGGTCTTGGGTCCGTTCTCTACGATAAAAAGTTCAACGTCGGGAGCAATTTGTGACGCAGGCAAGCTCGCCAGAAGCCTCTTTACCATCTCCGGCCTATTGAAAGTGGCAACTATGATAGCTGTCTTCATGAACGCTCTCATTCAGTTTGTTATCGATTTCAGTTCAGTATAAAGGATGAAAACAAGCTTATCTGTATAACTTAAAAAATCAATTGAACCACAAAGGCGCCTCAATGGTAACCGTCAGGCAGTTACCGCTCCAAGCCAAGCGAATCAAGCTGTTCCACGTGGAAAATCTGTATCGCACGGATCACTAGAGGCACACTGTGAACAAGGAATGAACAAGAAGGAAATCGCTGCGTTCGGCAGATGAGTTATCCCCAATGAATGCTCTGTTTCCTTACAAATTAAGAATTGCCCATGAGTGCCCTTTGTTACTTTGATCCTGTCTGAACTGAATTATATGAGATCGGACAATGCCATACGCGCCGATGAGAACACTGGGTCCGCCTTGGAATCCACTCCGTACTTTTCATTGGAAAAATCTCAGGCGACCCGGAGCCTTCTCCTGGAGCGTCGCCCGTGTCCCTGCTTATCTCCGCCCACGTTCGCCACATTTCACTCGCCCTTGCGGGATTTCTACTGATTCCCTGCGCGGCAATCGCCGGCGGACCCAAGTACGTGGCCGGCGTAACGCACTTCAACTCCGGCGTGCTGGGCCAGCCGATTCACTGGGCAGGCGGAAGGTTGAATTACTACGTTGATCGAGGCCCGCTGACCGGCTCAATCAATAACCAGCAGGCCGTCGCGATGGTGGATGCCGCCGCCACGTTGTGGAACTCCGTTCCCACAGCGGGCGTAACGCTGACGGATATGGGCGCGCTGCATGAGGACGTGAGCGGCGCGAATATCGTGATCAGTGGGACGGGATTTACCGTAACCAATGAGCAGATTGGCCAGAAGGGTGTGATCACCGCGCCCTCCGATATCACTCCCTCAGCGACGAGTTATCCGCTGGCGGTCATCTTCGATGCCGATGGGTCGGTGATTGATGCCGTTTACGGGACTGGAACCAGCCAGCCCAGCCATTGCCAGGACAATGGCGTGATGGTCTGGTTCGATAACCTCAACCCGGACGCCACCATTGCTCACTCAGTGATGATCGTCAACGGCCTGTGCGCCACCGACGACAGCATGATGGAGATGATGAATTATGAGTTGGAGCGCGGCTTTGGGCGCATTCTAGGCTTGGATTACGCGCAAGTCACCCCGGATGCGCTGGCCGACAATCTGCCCGGTGGAACCCAGGGCTGGCCGGTGATGCAGCCTTTGAGCGGCACGTGCAGCGCCTCTGGCGGCATCTGCATTCCCAACCCGGCGCAGCTTCAGTACGACGATATTGCCGCGCTGAATCGCATTTATCCCATCACCGCCGCCAATCTACCGAATTTTCTCGGCAAGCAACTTACCGCGGCCAATACCGTCTCGATCACCGGTACCATCAGCTTCAAAACCGGCCTGGGCATGCAGGGAGTCAACGTGGTGGCGCGGCCGCTGGACGCCAGTGGCAATCCGCTCTATCAGTACACGGTCAGTTTTGTCTCCGGCACCTATTTCACGGGCAATCACGGCAACCCAGTTACCGGCTGGGCCGATGCGAATGATAACTTGCTGACCAACTATGGATCGAATCAAACCGCAAAGCAGGGTTACTTCGATCTGAGCGGAATTCCGCTGCCTGCCGGAGTCACAACAGCCAATTATGAAGTTAGTTTTGAAGCCATCAATCCGCTGTATATTCTGACTGACTCGGTGGGACCGTACGCGCTGGGGCAGGTCACTCCATCGGGAACGTTGCAGTCGATTTCTGTGCCGTCGCTCACGGCGGGCAGCACAAAGAACCTCGCGGTCAACGTGGAAAACTCCGCTGTGGGCGGCTATTCGGACGCCATCAGCAGCGTCTCCGCGCCGCGCGTTCTGCCCGCCAGCGGAATGTGGTGCGGGCGGCTCAGCCAAGTTGGGCAGAGTGATTGGTTCACCTTTCCCGTGCGCGGAGGGCACACCTTTACCGTGGTGACGCAGGCCCTGGATGAGACCGGCGCGGCCACGGAAGACAAGGCGATGCCGGCCATCGGCGTCTGGGATGCATTCGACCCCATCGACGCCATGCCCATTGGCGCGGGGCCGGGCATGAACGGTCTGGCGACGGGTGAGAGCTGGCTGCAAGTGACCGCCAGCGGCGATGATCGGGTGCGCATCGGCATCGCCGACCAGCGCGGCGACGGTCGCCCCGATTACGCCTATAACGGCTGGGTGCTCTACGCCGATTCAGTTGCGCCCACGCGCCTGCCTGCCTCCGGCGGACCGATTGTGATTCACGGCATGGGCTTTCGGCTCGCCGACACGGTGCAGATTGGCGGCCAGCAGGCCATGGTGACCAGCATTTCGCCGAATGAGATCACGGCCATCGCGCCCGCCGCGGCCACTGGAGTCACCGGTTCGGTTAACGTCGAGGTCGATGACCTGCCGCTGTTCAATGCGGCGGCCATCATCACTGGCGGCATCAGTTACGACTCCGGCAGCGGCGACGCACTTACGCTGAACACCGCGCCCATGAACACCATCCCCATCGGCGTTCCCGAGCCGTTCTCGGTCACCGCGCTCGGTGCCAACCTTTATCCCGCAGGCGGAGTCACGGTGATTTATTCCGTCGTCAGCGGCACGGCCACGCTGGCCTGCGGACAGCCGGTCTGCACGGTCACGGCCACCGGCGACGGCCATGCCACCATGAACGTGACGGCCGTCGATGGAACCTGGTCGATTGTGACCGCCGCGCTGATCAACGGCTCCAGTTTACAGGCGCAATTCGCGGGTGGAACGCCGCCAACGCTCGCCTCGCTGACGCCGATGCTCTCGCTGGCCGCCGGGTCCACCATCAACTGGACAGTGCAAACGCTGGTGCTGAATAACGGCGCGCCGCTGGGCGGGCAAACCGTCAACTGGCAGACCAGCATGACGGGCATTGCCGCGCAGAACAACGCCGCCACGCTGACCGGCGGCAACGGCATCGCGACAAAGACTCTTACCGTCGGCCCGCTCGCCGAGGGCCAGCAGGTCTCGGCAGTCGCCTGCCTGAACGGCACCAACCAGTGCGTCACCTTCTTGGCCTACGGGGCGCGCGCTGAGTACGCGACGGTGCAAGTCGTCTCTGGAGCCACGCAGACGCTGGCGCTTTCGGCAACGCCCACCCAGATCGTTCTGCGCCTGCTGGATATGGACGGCAACCCCATGGCCGGCGGCACGATCAGCCTCTATCAGGCGATCTATGCCTGGGCACCGCCCTGCCCCACGCACGGCGTCTGCACACAGCAGGGCGAGTTGCTTGCCCAGCAGGCCGCCACGGCCACCTCCGCGCTGGACGGCACCGTCTCGTTCACTCCGGCCGCGCTGCCGGGAATCGCCACCAGCCTGCTTGGCCTGGCCGTCAGCGGCAGTTCCTCCAGCGTGAATATCGCCATCGAGCAGCGTCCGTGAGGGGGCGGACAGTTTACAGTTGACAGTTCACAATGGAAAATTCAGTTTTCTTGCCCTGTTCATCCAACTGTCTCACGCCCCGCTCCCGTCCCCCACCCCCCTCTCGCGCCGGTCGAGTAAAATGGTAGAGCGATGCTCGATCTTGGATTTGTCCGGGGGAACCTGGAACTCGTTGAAGCGAAACTGCGCGCGCGTGGGGCTGACCCTGCTGCGCTATTGGGCGATTTCCGCCTGCTGGACCAAAGCCGCCGCGAGGCCATCACCCAGTCCGAGCAGCTCAAGGCTCGCCGCAACGAGCTGAGCCAGCAGGTGGGCGCGCTCAAAAAGGCCGGTCAGGACGCGACCGCTCTGATGGACGAAACCCGCGCGCTCAAGGATAAGCTCGACGAGTTGGACAGCGCCGCCGCCGCCCTTGACGAGCAGATGCGGCTCTCTCTGGCGCGCATTCCGAACCTCACCCGCGACGAAGTGCCTGCCGGGCTTTCCGAGGCCGACAATCTCACGGTAAAAACCTGGGGCGAGAAGACCACCTTCGCCTTCGAGGCCAAGCCGCATTGGGAGCTGGGCGAATCGCTCGGCATTCTTGATCTGGAACGCGCGACCAAACTGAGCGGCGCGCGCTTTGCCGTCTATATGGGCGCGGGCGCGCGGCTGGAGCGGGCTCTCATCAGCTTCATGCTTGACCTGCACACCGCCAAGCTGGAAGCCGGTGGCCACGGCTATACCGAAGTCCTGCCGCCGTTCATGGTCAACAGCAAATCCCTCTTCGGAACCGGACAGTTGCCCAAGTTTGCCGAAGACCTCTTCCGCTGCTCCGATGCGGATGCCGAGGCCGTGGCACGCGGAGAGTTCAAGGATAACGACCACTGGCTGATTCCCACCGCCGAGGTGCCCGTCACCAATCTTTATCGCGACGAAATCCTCGACGAGACGCGTCTGCCCATCAAGCTCACGGCCTATACCCCGTGCTTCCGCGCCGAGGCCGGTGCGGCTGGCAAGGATACCCGCGGCATCATTCGCCAGCATCAGTTCCAGAAGGTCGAGCTGGTCAAATTCACGCGCCCTGAAGACTCCGACGCCGAGCACGAGCGGCTGACCCGCGATGCCGAGGAGATTCTGGAGGCGCTCAAGCTGCCCTATCGCCGCGTTCTGCTCTGCGCTGGCGATACCGGCTTCTCGTCGGCCAAAACCTTTGATCTCGAAGTCTGGCTCCCCGGCCAGCAGCTTTATCGCGAGATCTCCTCCTGCTCCAACTTTGACTCCTTCCAGGCCCGCCGCGCCAATATTCGCTTCCGGACCGGTGGCGCCAAGAACAAGCCCGAGTTCGTCCACACCATCAACGGCAGTGGTTTGGCCGTCGGACGCACCTGGCTGGCCATTTTGGAAAACTATCAGCAGGCCGACGGTTCGGTCCTCATCCCAGACGCGCTCCGCCCCTATATGGGCGGCCTGGAGCGGATCACCCGTTAAGTTTGCGGCACATTTGCAGATTTGGAAGGGGACGGGCTTTAGTCCGTCCGTTGAAAGAATGAAGAATTTCAGGCTTTAGCCGCTGAGGGGTCCTTTCAGTGCAAGAACGCCCTCAGCGGCTAAAGCCCAAGCCAATTCTGTTGGATTCATGTACGGGCTAAAGCCCGCACCCTTCAGCAGCATAAAGGGCGGTATGAGCAAAATTCTGAAGAGCTATTTCTTCTGGACCTACAATCGCGGCAGCTTTCACTACGATGTGCTGGTGACGCTGATTCTGGTCTTCATCTTCGCCACACCACATCTTTGGGACTTCGGCGACAAGCCGTCCGGCCTGGCCGGTCCGCAGCATCCTATCCAGGTGATCGGCAACGACGGCCACGGCATGATCGTCACCGTCGCCGCCGCCGATGTGAATCTGGACCTGCACACCACGGCCTCCTACAAAGTGGTCAAGAAGGCCCTGCGCAAGGCCATTGAACCGGTCACCGGCGACGCCGTCTCCGTCGATCACTGGGAGACCGTCACCGGGTCCGAAGGCGCGCCCGCCTGGAAGGTCTGGGCGCACCGGTAAATTTCGTTTTTTCGGCAGCCCGGTTCCACAGCGCGGCTGCCCGGTCCCCGTCAAGGGGCCGCTGATTGCCTGATTCACTTCCCCCGCGATCCGCATCACTCTCGGCCCTGACAGAAACCATCCTGGACGGCTTTCGTCCAACCAGATAAGGAAACCGATGCGTCTTCAAACTACGTTCGTCCCTCTTGCTCTCGCCGCTCTGCTCCTGGCCCCTCTCGGCACAGCCTTCGCCGCCGCTCCCGATGAGAAGGACCGCGTCCTGCGCCAGTTGGACGAGGCCGCCAAGAACTTCCACTCCACCTCCGCCGACTTCGAGTTCGACTCCATCACCACCGACCCCATCTACGACAAGGATGTGCAAACCGGCTCGGTGTACTACCAGCGTGACGGCTCGGCGCCCAAGATGATCGCCCACATCGAGAAGAACAACGGCAGGCCCGCGCCCAAGGTCTACGGCTTCTTCGACGGCGTCTTCAAGCTCTACGAACCCATTCCCAATCAGGTCACCATCCTGACCAAATTCAGCCAGTACCAGAGCTGGTTCATGCTCGGTTTCGGCGCCAGCGGCAAGGAATTGGAAGACAAGTGGGAGATCAAGTACCTGGGCCCGGAGACCCTGATGGACGGCAAGCAGGCTGTCAAAACCGAGAAGCTGGAACTGGTTCCCAAAGACCCCGGCATCCGCAAGAACCTGCCTAAAGTCACCATCTGGGTTGATGCCGTCCGCGGCATCAACCTCAAGCAGAGCTTCGACCAAGGCCCCGGCCTGCACCGCGACTGTTTCTACTTCAACGTCAAGTACAACCAGTCCATCCCCAAGGACGCCTTCACCCTGAAGACCGATAAGAAGACGCAGGTCATCAAGCAGTAAGTCTTTCTATCGTTAAAGCCTCTTGCGAAATTCAATCGTCGGAGAATCGTTCTGTAAGCATCTCTTGGTGAGAAGCTTGCATCGCAGGTTTACATGATGAAATGTTTTGTATCAAGGGCACGACTTCAGTCGTGCCGAAACTGCTGAGTCTTTGATCTTGGCCTTTAGGCCCTGCCGTGATCGTTGCGGCTTTTCGTCCGATTTTTGCAATGATTTGCAACACGCGCTATAGGTAGTTTGAGTGGGGCAGTCTCGAACCGCAAAGCGCGCCATGCGCCCTTGAACTCGTCAATCTCCGCAATCAACGCCAGTCGTTCAGGCGTGATCAGAATGGAATCGGTCTTCACCAGAGCCTCTTGCAAAATTCAATTGTGAGGGGCAAGAAGCGTCAGGGCACGACTTCAGTCGTGCCGAAAGATCAGCA
>Ga0209415_10006280_pt1 | contig 21184 bp, 49 predicted proteins | sample PeaSoiSIISIP2007_FD_187696 | JGI IMG/M metagenome (GOLD analysis project Ga0209415, IMG submission 187696) | Peat soil microbial communities from Weissenstadt, Germany - SII-SIP-2007 (SPAdes) (version 2) | ecosystem: Environmental > Terrestrial > Soil > Wetlands > Peat | place: Germany...
GGCCAAGGTTTCGTGTACGACGATGCGGCTGTCTCGGTGATCGACGACTGCGAGGCTTACGGGTGCGGGTCGCAAGGGGTGGTCTACTCGAGCGACGGCGGCGCAAACGGGGCCGCGACCAACGAGGGCAATGTGCTCTCGCACTTCCGAAGCTGGGGGAACGGCGTCGGGATCACGGTGACCGACGGCGCGAGCAACCTGACAATCGACGCATGTATCTGCGAGCGCAACGGCAACGGGCTCATCCTCGACAACACGCAGCCCCTAGGCTCTCCGAGCAACATCAAGGTAAGTGGCGGGCAGTATGTGAACAACACGGCGAGCGGCATCGTGATCCAGGCCGGGACGAAGGGTACCGTGATCGAAAACGTCGACGTCTCTGGCAATCCCACGTTTGGGATCTCGTGCTCGGACGACGCGACGATCGCGGGCGTGGTCTCGTCGGGCGGGGGACTGAGTGGCGTTATCCAGGTGGGCGGGGGCGTCGTGACGATCGACGGCTTCAACTGCGTTGTGGACGCCGCGACGAACAATCCAGGGCTGACCGTGGGAGGCGCGGCGAGGGTCTACGCGCGAGGGCTGCGCTTCACGATGAACAGTGTGAACTTCGTTCCTGCGGTGCAGGCGGCGGGCACCTCCAACGTGACGTGTAGCGGGGTACATATTACCTTCGTGCAGCAAAATCAGGGCTTCAACGCCAACAATACCGCCGTCCAGACGATCTCGGATGTCACGGTTGACGGCGCGAACGTGGGCTCCAGCGTGGGCGTGAACGCAGCGAGCGGGACGACGACCCGCATCGGGCAGCGCGTCCACATGGATGCGGCTGCGGGTCCCACGTACAATTTCAACAGCGGCGCTCACTGGAACCGGAGCGACATCGGGCCAGGTCCCGTGACGCTCGCAGGGACGGCGGGAGAAGTCGTGGCGTGGCCCGACCTTCAGTCGGGGGACGACGTGATGGTTTGGCTCGTGACTCCTGGCGGGACGCCGGGACCCGTGAAGGTCACGAAGAATCCGGGGACTGGATTCACCCTGAGCGGGACGAACGCGGGCGAGTCGTCGGCGGTCAATTACGTGGTGCTCTAGCCAGCCCCATGACCCCCATCCTCGAACCCGTCCCCGACACGCTCCTCTTCGACACCTACGAGCCGTGCTCGTTCGACCAGCTCCGCCGCGCCTCCTGGATGCGGAACGCTTCGTGATCGCCGCCAAGGCGGCCGTATGCGGCTCCACGAGCTGCCCGAACAACGCGAACCGTTCGGTGACGGCGTGCTGCTCGTGCTGCGGCAAGTGCGGCGCGTGCACCCTGCACGGGGGCTGCTCCGTCGGCCACGGGCTCGTCGACCCCATCGTGGCCACGTGCTCGGGCGACGACTGCCAGAACCAGGCGAACGCGCTCCAGGTGCTGGTCTGCCTCGTCTGCGGCCGGTGCGGCGACTGCTCGTTCCATTCTCACTGAGCCGTGGTACGGTTCAGATGTGGACGTCGTCATCGAGGCCCTCACGCGCTACGGACTCCCTGGCGCAGTCGTTGCTCTCTTCGCCGTCTTGTACGTGCTGAAGGACCGCGAGCTGAAGGCGGAGCGGGATGCTCGCATTGGTGACGCCAAGAACTTCAACGAGTTGTCCATGAAGCTTCAGGCTCAGGTGATCGACACGGTCAACACTCTGCGTACCGTCTTCGACGAAGTTCGCAGGCTACCTGCTGCACGGAGGTGAAAAATTGGCGCCATGCTGAGCTTCCTGAAAAAGAAGAAGGCGAGCAGCGACAGCGGCGAGCACCCGGCGGTCGTCGACTACAAGAAGACCATCGAGCAGATCAAGACCGACCAGTGCGCCAGCCTCGACACCCTCAACCAAGACCTCAAGCAGTACCTGCACGAGGTCCGGACGCCGGTGCCGCCCGCCCGGACCTCGGACCCCGTGTACGACAAGGAAGCGACGACGCTCCCCGGGGTCTGAAAGAAAAGAGCCGCCCCGAGGACCATCCCCGAGAGCGGCTCCAGCCCGTCCGTGTAACGGTTCCGTACGAGGCTGCGAAGGCGGTGAACGTAAGACTGCTCGCAGAGCGGTCAAGGACCGAGGCGTATTACTTTCGCGAGTCTCGTAGGTGCCCGCGTGGCGGCCAGTTGGTCGCGGGTACGCTCGCTACCTTCCAGGCGATCACGCACCATTGCAGCGAGTGTGACCCACGCGAGTCGATCGAGGGGTCTCTCCTCATTTTCCCACCGCGAGATCGTCTCAGGCGCCACACCAAGATCCAGGGCAAGCTCACGTGCCGTGAGGCCCAGGGCGTGCCGCATGAACCGGAAGGACTTGCTTGAGACGAAACCTACGTCACCCAGCGTGCGAGCAGCCTCTAGCTCGACACGAGCGAGTTCACCCAACGTGACGAGACTCTCCCCGCACGCTCGGCACACGTCGGCTGTAATTCGCCCGGTAAACCGATGCCCATCGAATCGGATTACGTGATCCTCGCTACGGCGCTCGACAGTCCCGGACCCGCAAGCTGCGCACTTCATCGCGATTTCTCCCATCAAAACACCGTCACGACGATCACCTCGTCTTCGAGGACCACCACGACGGTCAATGCGTCCCCGTCGAGATCCGGTCCAGTAACCTTCCAGCGTTCCCCGCTGGACGAGCACGTAGTAGCGCTCTGTAGCGCGTGCATGACGTGCTCCGCACTGGCGCCGCGCTCACCCATCCGTTCGCGAGCGTGTCGCGAGAATCGCACACGATTGGCTGCCGCGTAACTACGTACATGCCGGAGCGCCTCATCGGAGGTCACGGCTGAAATGTACTACAAATTGACGTTCCGTCAACTCCCCTTCTTCGCGTCCGGCGTGCCCGGCCTCGTCGGGTTCTCGTCGCTCTCCAGTGGCACCGACCGCGAGACGTCGCCAGCTCGGTCAAGTGGGATCTGCCAGTGCGAATCGAAGACAGCGCGAATCGACCCGCACTTGCGGCACCAGAGGAATCGCGACGCTTCGAGGTTCCCGCTGCTCGTGCCGGCCCGCATGACCGCCTCCGCGCTGCCAGCAGGTCGCTGCCAATGCGTGGTCCCACACGCGCACGTGTCGGCGAGCGGGACGTCAGACACGCGGCACCACCTCTCTGGGTGGAAGGCTAGGGCGCGTGGCCGCCGTTCGCAAGGAACGGATGGGTCTGGAGCGCACGCTGCGCGAAGTTCCAGCGCTCGTTGGCCAGCGGATGAGGGCCGGTCCACTCGCCCGTGTAGTCCGAAAGACTACCGATGCGTCTCATGCTCCGGTGCGCAATCTCCAGCGCGCACGCGGCGGCGTCGGACCGTGACTGTGTGATGACTTTCTGGTTGCACGCGCCGTAGAGCGGCGCATCCCGGTCGACGATGGGGTGGATCTGCCAGAGCGTGAACGCCTCTCCGGCGGCCTCCCCCTTGTGCCGGTCGCAGTTGCCCCAGTGCGTCAACCGCGATCCCTCGGACGACTTGACCCACTCCGGATCGTTGCACCGGAGCTGATCGACGTACTGCGCGTACCGCGCTCCCTCCCAGTACGCGAGGGCGGCGAGCAACACGGCATCCCGGCTCCGCTCCTGCGCGTTGTCGTTCCCTGCCGTGGCAATGGCGATGGACTCGGCTACGTCCCGGTACGGCACCGCCGGTACCGCGGGCAACGCCGGTGGCCAGTCGCTCATGGCCGTGAGCAGGTAGCTCACGAGCGGGTCGTCGTGCGCGACGGTGGACACGGTGGACTCCAGCCGCAGCACGGGAGCGGGCACCACGATCGGCAACTCCACGGCCTGGGTCACGACCGGAGAGTCGAGTACCGGGTCCGCGCGGACGGGTACCGCGAGCGGAATCGCTAGAGTCACGAAGCACAACGACGCGACGCAGAGGGGCAATAGGGCTCTCATCATGCCGGGGAGACTGCCCTGGCCCCGCGTGCCCGGTCAAGCTTCTTCCCGCTCCACGAGCGCGTCGAGCCGGCGCTGCAGACTCGATCGCGGCCGCCGGATCCCGCTCTGTACCGGGTGGACCGCGCAGCGCGCCACGAACCCGCGCCCGTCGCGCGAGTACCCGAAACCGTTGCAGATGCACGCCGATCGCTTGCCCGCGTGCACGAGCTTGACGCGCTCCTTGCCCATCGTGGAGATGGATCGTCTCGAACCTCGGAAACCGTGTCAAGCTACTCACCATGTCGATCGGAGTTGCTCGCGTCGCGGAACCAGGCATGGTGGGGTTCGACTCACTAGCTCTCCTGACGGACGACCAGCTCGCGGCGTTCGCGAACCGCGGGTACCGGTTCGCCGGCGCCTACCTGGAGGTCCTGACGGCCGAGTACGTGAGCGCCTGCTTCGACCTCGACCTCGCGATCCTGCTCCTCTCCGAGGCGCGCACCTCGGAGCTGTCGGCGCAGCTCGGGGCAGCCTCGGCGCTCCAGGAACTCGCACGCTGCCACGCGCTCGGGGTCCCGGCCGGCGTGAACGTCGACATCGACTTCGAGGACTTCACCGGGCCGCCCGAGGTCGGATGCGAGTACATCGACGCGTTCGCAGCGGGGCTCGTGCAGGGAGCGCAGCCGCCGATCCTGTACGTCGCCAGCCCGCAGCCGCTCAGCGGCGCGCAGCTCGCGGCGCGCCCCAACATCCACCTCTACCACTCCGGGGCCTCGGACAATCCGGACCTCGTCGGGATCGGCTACTCGATCTTCCAGTTGCTGCCGACAAACTTCAAACCGGCATGGGGTCAAGGAGCAACAGTCGATCTGGACATCATCTCTCGGGATCGACGAGGACGAATACCAATGCTCTGGTTTCCTTCTTGAGCCGATAGCGGCGGTTGTCGCCATCGCGAATGCACGCGATACACTCGCGTCGTCCACCGTGCATTCGGGTGTTGGTCTCAGTGAACTCGTGCCCGTGCTTGCAGTGGGTCTTGCCTGTATTATGACTTGTAGGAACAAAACCGCGTCCCTTGGCATGCATATCAGCCACATTGCACGCTTGGGTGCCCTCGAAAATATGAGCTGGGCCTAACTCATCAGCGACCGCCTTGACGCACGGCGGGTTGTCACAATGATGTAACGCTTGCGGTTCTGGCCACCGACCCTCAGCCAAGAAGAAGGCAACTCTGGAAGCGTGCGTCGGCATCCCGAGTTCTTGTACTTCAAGCTGACCGTAGCCCGAAACATCGACAGAGGCTGTCCAAAGCCAGCACGGGCCAAGTTCAGGTCGGTGTGGCGGTACGGGCCCATCTTTGTTGACCTTCTCCCAGAACCGATCAGCGAGCGATCGTGTGCGCTTTGCACCGGACGCTTTGTTTCCACAACTGCGACACAGAGCCGCGGGGACAGCATCGGACCTGGATCCCGTTCTGATTTTTCCGCATCCTTTGCATGCTCGTTGCGGTAGTGGCTTTGCGGTGTAACCTGCAGCCATCTGGGATCATCCTTCCCTGGTCCCCAGACACTTTGCGGGGGCGCGGTAGCGCTTCACTTCTGATAGAGTAGCACTCATGTCGCACGTACAGTTCGGGGTCCATTCGTAAGATCCGTTCTGATCTCGGAAGATTTCTTCTCCCTGACCGCGCGCAACCGCTTGACTTCACGTGGATCGGCAGGGTCGCCGAGAGTGGCCGCGCTCTTGCGATAAGCTGGGGCATGAGCGAATACGAATGGGGGAGCAACCGTTGCCCGTGCTGCCGCAAGCAAACGGAGACCGTGCTAGGTCCGTTCCTCAACCGGACGGCGCGCGGCTGGGACAACTTCCTCAACCGCGCGTCCGCTGAGCAGCTCGCGCGCGTCGGGACCTGTCCGTGGTGCGGCCGAACGACCACAACGCCCGCCCGCACCCTGCTCGGCCGGTTCGAGCCGACGCTCCAGCGATACGCGAGGTCCGCATGAAGACGCTCATCGTCCGCTTCACGGTCCCCGTCGAGGTCGAGGTGCCCGACGATTTCCCGGTCACGCGGCAGGAGATCGAGCGGGTGGGCGACTGGATCACGAACGACTATCGCGACGGTCGGTACCCGCACTCGGTCGAGGACATGCACCACGCCGCTGCCTCGCTGACGGAGAGCACCGTGCACCGCGCGATCGAGGATCATTACAGCCAGCGCATGGAGCGGCAGTTTGGCCGAGAACGAGTGTGCCAGATGGAGTACGACCTCCGCTCTCGGCTCGCCGCCCGCTGCATCGAGAAGCTCGGGCGAAACCACCTCACCGACGGCGGCCACGTCGAAGTCTCGGTGACTGCTTACCCGCTCTCCAATCAGCAGCGCTACTCGTATTCCCCGCACGTGGTCATCTGCAGGGACGACTCCAGTCCCGACGGCGCCCCGGGCACCCACTCGCTCGCAACCAGGACGGTCTTCGCGGGACGCGAAGCGGCCTAGGCGTACGCACGAACCATTGCCCCCTCGCGTGAAGCCATTGTCGTCGAGATGCCGCTCGGAGAACTACGTGTCGGGGAGGAGCGCGGCGAGCTGGCCTACTGGTCGCCGCCGGGTGGGTAGGATGATACACTCGTAATCGTCCCCACCCGGGTGAGCGGCTCGGCCCATCTTGTCGCGCCTCGACGAAGCGACCACGAGCTTCGGAGCGATCACCAAAGTGGGGACCCTCTCGGAGAAGCAACGATGGAAACAATCTCCCTCGGTGGCTACGTCGTCCAAGGCTTCGCGCTGGGTGCGCCGTCTACGCCGTCGAATGACGGTGGCGGTACCGTGGCACTGGCCTCCATGATGACCGGCGCCACTGCGGGTCTGCTCGCCTACGTGGTCAAGGCGCCGGTCTGGGGAGCAGTCCTCGCGGGCGCCGGCGCCGCCCTCCTCACGAAGGTCGGCATCGACCGGGCGGCCGCGTGAGCGGCTTCACCTACCTCCTCTCCGGCGGCTTGCTCGCGCAGGGCAGCGCGCCGCCGCCCCGCATCCGCGTCCCCTTCGACGTCATCGTGCTCGCGGCCGAGGAGTACCAGCACCCGGAGCTACCCGGCTACACCGTGCTGCGAGTGCCGCTCGACGACAGCGGTCCGCCGCCGTCCTCAGCCGACCGCGCGCTCATCCGCGCGAGCGCGCGCGAGATCGCTCGCCGGGTCCGCGCGGGGCAGAGAGTCCTCGTCACGTGCTGGCAGGGCCGCAACCGCTCCGGCGTCCTCGCGGGCCTCGCGCTCGTCGAGCTGGGGCTGCCGCGGGACCGCGCCGTCCGCCGCATCCAGCGGCTCCGCGACGGGCTCACGAACCCCCACTTCCGCGCGATGGTCCAGGGGGTTCGGTGAATCCCCTCCGGCTCCTGGCGTGGCTGCTGATCCTGATCGCGGAACGTTGTCCGTAGGCGCCTCATCCGCCGCCAGGGAAGGAGCCGCTGGGCGTCGTCTCTCTTCGGCGCGGAGCCGCTGCGCGCACGACGCGCAGCATCGAGTCCCATCGACGGGTCGGATACGGTGGCAAGAGCGGCAGATCGACCTCATGCGGCTACTCAAGCCCCGTGGCGCTCGTCGCGGCCGCGCTGCGTGCGGCGAACGACGCTCAGCGGCTGCCGGTTCTTGGCGCCATTGGCCTTGTGCGGCTTGCACATGAGGCAGCCGGCCCGCGCGTTCTTCGGTCGCTTGCGCTTGTGGTTCATGTACGGTCTACTCGTTCGGAAAGCACGCGCACACGGTCGCGCCGCGCGCCTGGCACGACTGCCCGGCCGGGCACGGGCCGCCGCAGACGTGGGCCTTGTCGAAGGCGCAGAACGGCGACCCCGCGTCCGCCACGCACGCGCAAACGGTCGGGCTCGGCGACGAGCACTGCTGGCCGGCGGGGCAGGTGCCACCGCAGACGTTCGTGTCGCCGAACCCGCACGTGACGGCGGGCGGCGCCGGCGTCGGCGGACAGCCGAGCGCCAGCGCCATGAGCACGATCCCCGCTCCCACCCACCCCACCAGGAACCCGCGAACGTCCGCCGTCATGCCCCTCACCTCCCCCTGAATCGTACGACGATCCGGTGACAAAACTCCAGTCCTGTTGACGGCCCCGCCGTCCGAGGGGCATCCTCTCCCTCATGCGCCGTCCCCCGCTTCACCGACTCCTCCTCGTCCTGCTCACCCTCACGATCGTGGTGTGGCTTTTCCCTGGCTCTGCCCTCGCGCAAGCGAGCGTTCTCACAGGGCCTCCGTCCCTGACGGGGCTGACGCCGCTCAGCGTCACCACGGCCCTGCTCGCGGCCGTGACGGCGTTCGTCGTCAACGCGGTGAACTCCGGCACCCTCTTCGGCCTGACACCCACGCCGCAACCGTGGCTCCCCTACTTCGGCGTCCTCGGACCCTTCCTCGCGGCGGTGACGTTCTCCCTGACCGGCGCGGGCTCCCTGTCGGGCGTGGCCGTCCTCAACGCCCTCCTCGCGGGGTTCTGGACGCTCGTCGGATCGGCCGTCGGTGCCTCGACGCACTCGAAGCTGCAGGCCCATTTCACGCTGCACACGGTCACACTCGCCGCGCGCGCGGCCAAGGCAGCGGCGAAGAAAGTCGCGGCCGTCGCGCTCCTCGTCGGTATCGGGACCGTCTCCGCCAGCCACCTGGCCGCGTGCCTCCCGCAGCCGACGGCGGCGCAGCAGGAGCAGGCCGGCGCCCAGCTCCTCGCGTGCGTCGTGGCGAACTGGGGCCAGCCGGTCCAGGCCATCGCCGTGGCCTGCACGGGCAACGAGATCGCCGTGGCCGAGGACATCATCGCCGACGTCGAGGCCGCGCTTGCCGGTGGAGCGATCTGGCCGAGCGGCCCCGCCGGGATGCCGGACGCCGGCGACGCCAGCGCACCCGTCGTCTCCATCACCGCCTACCGCTCGAACCCCCACATCGCGGCGAAGATCCAGCTTCGACTCGCGAAGAGGAAGCCATGATCAAGACCCTTCGCCCCTACTTCAAGCGCTCCCACCGGTCGTTTCGCGAGCACCTCGCCGCGCACGCGACCGGCGGCGGTCCGTGGACGCTGCCGCTCCTCTGCGCCGCGTACGGCTTCCCGAAGGGCACGGCGCCCGGCACCACGAAGCCACTGGCGATCGTCGAGTGCGGCGGGGGGTTCGTGCTGGCGGACCTGCAGGCGTTCTTCGCGAGCATCGGTCAGCCAACGCCGCTGGTCACCTGGGTGAAGGTCGACGTCGACAACTCGCCAGGCGGTGACGCCGACGTGGAGGTCGCGCTCGACATCGAGGTGCAGGGCGCAGTTTATTTCTACTGCACCGGCAAGGTCCCCAGCGAGATCCGGGTCTACGGCGCCTCGGACATCACGAGCGGCGTGGCGAAGGCGACCGCCGACGGGTGCTGCGTGACGTCGATCTCGTGGGGCGCCCCCGAAGCATCGTGGGGTCCCTCGGGACTCGACGGGATGCAAGCGGTTGCCGTGCTGGCCGTCGCCGGCGGCAACGACGTCTTCGCGGCGTCCGGGGACAACGACGCAGACGACGGAACGGGCACGATCTCGGTCGACTGCCCGGCGAGCTGCCCGAGCATCGTCGGCTGCGGCGGGACGACGAAGACCGCGACGAGCGAAGAGGTGTGGGACAACTCCCCGGTCAACACCCCCAACGGCGAGGGGACGGGCGGCGGGTTCAGCGCGCACTTCCCGGTGCAGAGCTTCCAGGTCGGGGCCCCCGCTCCACCCGCGGGGCTCGGGCGGATGGTCCCCGACGTCGCCGCCAACGCGGACCCGAACACCGGCTACGAGATCGTCCAGGGCGGCAGCGCGCAGGTCGTCGGCGGGACGTCCGCGGTCGCGCCGCTCCTCTCCGGGCTCTGCGCGGCGATCGGCGGCAAGGGTGCGCTCCTCGCGTTCTGGAAGAACCCAGGAGCGTTCAACGACATCACGCAGGGCACCAACGGCCACTACTCCGCCGCCGCCGGTCCCGACCCGTGCAGTGGCCTCGGGACGCCGATCGGCGCGAAGGTGGCGGCGATCTTCGCGGGCAGCGCTCCCGCTCCCAGCCCGACCCCTCCCGCGCCGCCGGCACCTCCTCCCCCGAGCGGACCGCCGACGCTCGCCAAGGCGCAGGCCGCCGTGCAGGCCGCGCTCGCGAAGCACGGCTTCCTCATCACGACCAAGAACGCCGTCACCGTCGCCGACGCCGCGCTCGCTGCGCTGCCTGGCTGGCCCAAGGCGTAGCTACTCCCGCGCGGGCGCGCGATCAGTCCTTACAGAAGCTCACCTCAATCGTAAGAGCGTCCAACTCCGCATCGGTCATACCAAGCTCCTTCTGCTTGGCGAGAATAGCCGCGTCCATCGTCGGCACGCCGCCGGTAACGGTACCGGAGTCGCGTCCACTCATGTTGAAGCGCGGGTCTTTCGCACACGTTGTGCTCCAGCTTCCCATCTTCGAGCCGAACATTCCCATGTTGTCCTCCTTCGGGCGCATGCGCAGCGGCATTATCGCGGCGATGCTCCGCACACTTCACGAGCCCACCTGCTCGCGTCGCTCCCGTACTGCCATCCTTCAGCAATCCCTACCTCCACCTCTTGGTGTATCGACTGGATGACATCCGCGTCGTCTACATGCACGGTGACGCGCCACGTCCGAGCGTCACACTTCTCCTCGCCGGTCGTAACCCTGATGTAGGACGGACGAAGGGTGTGGACGAACGCGAGTGCCTTGTCATCCCACTTACGACCGCGTAGGAACGGGAGTACATCAATCACCGTAAAGCTTACGCTTGCGGGCCGTTCGTACGTTACGGCATGCGTTGAGTGGTAGTCCTTCATTGCCTTTTCCCTTCTCTCATTCGGGCGCATGCGGGCGCCGTTCAATCGACCACCATCCACCCAGCAGCACGTAGGGCAGCGTCTGCCGCCTCACGGTTTGGATAGCTCTCGTCCGATGGCTCCGGATCACTCCAGAATGCGTGCATGGTGACCTGATCTCCTTCTACGTCGTGCGTGCAGACCCAGCCGCCATCAGGCGTGTGTCGGTTCGCACGCTTGCCGTCAGGACTGGACACCCACGGACCGGCGACCAGTGGAACACCGGTCAGCGCATCCCATGCGGCCCGATCGTGACTACGTCTTCGCACGTCGCCTCTGGTGGTAACGTCGCATTCCGTCCGACCGCGACCGACGCTCACCCATCGCACGAGCGGCCATCATGACCGTCTCCCGGTTCACGCCGACACGTCGCGCGATTTCGCGCTGGGTCTCCCCTTGACAAAGGAGCCACGTTATCTCGTCCCACTTCGACTGAGACAGAATGTTCACGAATCGGCCAGCAACTTCTTTAGTTCCGCTACCGCTAGGCATGGTCGCTGCACCCCCTCGCCTTTGCAATGGTGACATGCGACGAATGCCACTAGCCCACCCCTCGCGATACCGGTGCCGTCGCAGGGCTCACACTTCACTTCGATTACGACCCCTTTGATCTCAGGCATCCTGTCCTCCTTCGGGCGCACGTTACTGCGCCTTCTTGAGGTGATCGGACACCCACTTACGCATGCGTGTCCACCGTTCCGCTGGTGTCTCCTGGTGTTGTCCTGCCCACTGAGCCCGTTCGTCATTCTCGAAGGCGATCTCGCACGCCATCGCACGAGCAATGCCGAACGTAGCGGCAACCGCTTCGGGGTCCTCCGGGTCCACCTTCGAGACGTCGAGTCCACGGGCCACGGCGACCGCGCCCATTGCGCAGACGTGGGCGCTGTCCCGGACCACTTCGTCGGCTACGAGTTCCTTGACCGGCATCGCGTCGAGCGCGCTTGCCATCTCAAGCAGGAAGTCCTGCCCGCGCTTGCCGCCGATGGCCCGGTCGACGTTGGCCCGCCAACGGTTCAGCGCTCCGTGGTCGTCGTAGTCCTCGCTGTACCCTGATCGGCTCATCGTTCGTTCCTTCCGTTCCGAGAGGCGCGCATGTTACCGCATCGATCGGTGGTACCAGTACACCGCCAGCCGCACACCACGCGCGCTCCGGCGTTCCTTCAAGTGCTGTCGGTCCCCGTCGGGCGTGCGCGCACGCAGCCTGGTACGGAACCACGAGTGATCCAGAATCTCCGCGAGCGAAGCCAACTTGTCGTCGATGGTGTGACCGGTGATCTTGTTGAGCTTGCGGACCTCGAAGGTCGCACGAGTGACCGTTCCTAGCTCATAGTCGTGGATCATCCCGTCAATCACGGCAGCGTTACGCATCGTCCTTCGTCCTTTTCTCAACTCGCGCGCTCACTGCGAAGCGCGCACTACGCTCCGACAGCGCATCACGTTTGCCGTCTTCGTACCCGAGCAGGTACTTTCGTCGGCCTTCCTCCGAGAGGAGCGCTTCGCACGGCTTGTGGACGTCCGTGGTGAGACGTTCGTTCACGAGCGCGAAGATGGCCCGCGCGGCCCTGGTCGCGGCTCCGTGTGTCAACCCACCAATGCGCAGGGCTTCGCCGATCTCGTTCACAAGCGGGTTCGTGTCGTGGAACTCGTCAGCCATCGTTCGTCTCCTCTCGTCTCCCTCATCCCCGAGCCCTGGGGCGACGACACGGTTTACGCGACCGCCAAGCTCCAGCAGGAACGACCAGCACCGGTGAGCGCAAGCGTTCGCATGGTCTTCGTTGTGCGGGAGTCCGCCATTCTCGGGCAGGCAGTGCGGAGGCAGGCTCCGCATGGCGCGTCTCGTCTCCGATGTCGCCATCGCGAGCAGGTCCGCCTCCGTCGCCTCACCGGCGCGGTGTCGCTCGTAAGCGCCCCTCAGCTCTGAGGAAATGTCCTCATCGTAATACGGCGCATGATTCATCGTGCTCATCTCCCGAGTAGCAGCCATCATCGCGTGTACGCAATTCGAGCAATGGACCTCAGCTACTCCTGGCTCGCACTCACGCCATACCGGTACGAGAATGAGCGGCCAAAGACCAGGGTTGGCCGCAAGTGCGTCGCATCGCTCTCCGCACCTGCAACATGGCGCGTTGTGACCCTGCAACGGTCCGTCACGCACCGGATCGTCATACCCCGTCATCTCGTCTCCCTTCGCGCGCACGTTACTACACCGTTCGTCCCTGCATGAACGCACGGATGCGGTTCACGAGGTCTTGTGTGGTATCGCACATCGGGCTCGTGCAATCCGCGAACTTCACCCGCATCATCCACGATGAGTCTCACTTTCGATTGCGGTTTGGCGGTGGCGCGCATGGCTGGCTACCGTTCACGAGTCCCCCTCGCGCGCACTATATTCGGCCGCTTCTTGCGTTACGGCTGGAGCCATCGGCGCACCCTTCGCAACTCGGTCGTAGAGGACAACAGTTCCACATGCCGCCACGTTGAGGGAGTGTTCCCCTGGTAGCTGGACGAGCTTGTGGCACCGTTCCCGCGCCTCGCGAGTCAGTCCGTTGTCCTCGGCACCAAGTAGATAGACGCACAGCTTCGGGTGGACGAAGGACGCCAGCGTAGTCGCTCGTGGATCAAGCTCGATTCCAACGAGTTGACAATTGTAAGGCAAGTGCTCGTAGAGATCGGAGAAGTCTCGATAGTCGTAGAGCGGCAACCGACGCCAGCTCTTGAGCGTGTCCGATGACTGCTTCCGGTACCGTCGCCCAGCCGTGAAGATGAAGGACGCACCAAGAATCTCCGCCGAGCGCCAAAGGGTGCCGAGGTTGGGAATGGTCTTACCGTTCTCTATGCCGATGCCAACGAACCCGCTTCCCATCACGTCTCCTCCGTCCTTTCTCGCTTCGGGCGCATCGTGCAGTCCGTGGGCAGGTACTTGCTAAGCACATGCCCACGCTCCGGCCACCACGGACCGTTCACGCGGTACACGCTAAGAGTGCCGGCGCCCCGGTCCCACGTCATGCCGAATTGGTCACGGTGGGAGCCGTCGTGGCCCGACGTCAGTACGCAGACGTCGCCTTCGTACCAGTCCACCGAGTCGCAGGTGTTCACTTCGTCCTCCGTCCCTTCGCGCGCACGCGGGCGCGGGGTTGTTCACCACCTGGTCTTACCGTCTGAGTGCAGCTCCGCGATCGGGTGCATCGCAGGCTTCGTGCAGTACCGCGGGCCAAGATGGTCGCGGCAAAGCGGGGCTCGCCCGGCGGCCAGATCGTTGAAGCACGGACCGCAGTACATGCCCCCGAGATGGGAGCCAAGCTCTCGAATGTGGCCACACGACTTGCAACGGCCGGTGAGGGCATCGAAGCCCGGCATCGACTCCACCGCCGTCGCACGTAGCTGCTCGTCGTCTTCAGGCATCTCTTCCTCCTTCGCGTGCATGTTACTGGCCCGATCGTGGACACCCGCGCCCACCGCCGATTCCGCATCCGCCACCATGTCGGCTATGCCTTCGTAGGCGGCGTACTTCTCGATCAGGATGACCTGCCGCTCATAGTGCCTCATTGCGTAACCGGCAGACCCAGCGAACGGCTCGATGATGGTCTTGTGGAGGGGGGCCGGGTAGTGCGGCGCCGCTCGGAACTTGCCCCCGTAGTACCCGAAGAACGGCAGCGGCGATTTGAGCGGCGCGCGCATGGGCGGGAGTCTCATAGCCACACCCGCAGACCACACCCCGGCAGATATTGTCCACGACGCCCGCACCGCGCGCACCGCATGTCCTGCCATCCCGCATATCCGGTATCGATCCAGGCCATGCGATGCCCGAAAAAGAGTCGGCAAATGAGAGCGCGCATCAGCAGGACTCTCCTGCTCGCGTTTTGAATCTCACCGCCGCAGCGGCTCCAAGCCCATACCCGAGCACGAAGGCGGGCGCGTACCGGCAATCGTGGACCGACTCGCCGATGCCGAGCACCAGCGCGCATGCCTGAATCGCGCCGCAAAGCCCGGTTCGTGCAGCATGCCCACGCTCGGCATGGTGGACCCAAAAGACGGCCGTTGCCTCGTTGGCGAAACCAGAGGCGAAGGTGAGGAGATGAATCAGCACTCCGGCCCCCTCCTGGCAAGCTCCGCCTCCAGCTCCGCGACCCGCGCGGCGAGCCGGTCTCGATCAGCCACGACGGCTGCGAGGTCGTCTTCCGCATGCGCCCACGCGCTCGTCGCGTCCCGGATGTGCGCGGCGAGGAGGGTGGACATCGCGGTGACTACTTCACTGGCCGCCGCCCGACTCCTGAGCCGGGACGTGGTCGTCAGCCCCAGGAGGGCCTGGACCAGCGAGCCCCTCGCCTCTTCCAGCGCGCTCACGCTCCCGTCCACGAAGATGTCTCGCGGCCTCACCACGCCCACCGGAGGCTGGAGCGTCGGTCGCAGCTCCTCCGGCTGCCGCGCTCGCCAGCTCTCGAAGGTGTCGCCCTCCTCGAAGCACGGCACGTAGGCCGTCTTCGGCGAGTAGACGAGGCCGCACCGCCCGCACGGGGCGCCGATCGACGCCGAGTCGTGCCGGAACTGTCGACCCATCACGCCCCCGGGGCCTTCCGGCCGTCCTGCATGGACGCCATCGCCGCGCGCAGCTCGTCGGGCGGGAAGTGGACGACGCCGTCCACGGCCTGCCCGGCGGGCTCGACGCGACCGACCCGCAGCGACGCGGGGAGCTTGCTCCGCGCCTCCGCTTCGTCACGGCCGTAGACGAAGAGCACCCTGTCGTCCTTCCCCGCCTCGTCCACCGTTGTCACCCGGAAGCGGAGCGCCACCACGGGCTCAGTCGGTCCCTCCTCTTCCTCTTCCTCCGGCTCCGGATCCTGGAAGCTGAGGGAGGGATCGGGACGGAGGTACGTGTCGAACCTGCCCTTGAGCCAACCGACGATTCTCATCCGCGTCTCCTTCGCCGGCACGACCCCGTGCTCGGCACTCGATCGCCCACACTCGATCACGCATCCCCGCCCCGCGCGGGGAACGTCCGCTCCCACCCGGCGCGGAAGTCCTCGGTCGCCACCTGCGCCGGGCCGCTCTTCGTGCCGTGCACGTACGAGCCCGTGACTTCGTACGATCCGTCGCCCAGGTTCTTGAGCGAGACGTACTCCTCGCCCGTCGCCATCGGCTTGCCTGGAATCGCTCGACGCGCGATCACCATCTCGGTCGTGTGGTCGGGTCGGTGCCGCGAGATGGCCACGTACCCGTCCGGGAGCGGACCCACGGGCCGAATGAGATCCTTGCCGTCGCAGCCCATCGCTACGGTTTACCAGGGTTGACGTGCCACTGCCGGAAGAGAACGACCTTCTTCTCGATCCGTTCGGCCACCTGCTTCACCTCATCGAGCGTGAGGTTCTCGGCCTGGAAGAAAAGGAGTGCCGCGCAGACGTCGCCGATCTCCTCGACCAGCTTCTTGCGCAAGTCGCCGTCCCAGTGCTGGGTGTCGCCCGCAACGGCGATGAGCTTGCCGAGCACCTGCTGCAGCTCCCCCATCTCCTCGATGACCTTCGAGGTGCCGGGCCAGACTCCGCTGCCGATCGAAAAGTCGCCGCTGCCGCTCATTCGTGTGGGTCCACGGTACCAGCGCGTCACCCGTTGTCAATCACTTGGCGATGGGCTAGCCTCTCGAAACATGAAGACGAACGGCACCGAACGGACGAAACAGAGCCAAGTCCGAATGACCGATGACTTCATGGCGCGCATCCACCAGTACCAGAACAAGCTGCGCAGCGAGAGGGACGTCCGGGTCAGCTTCTCGGAAGCCGTGCGCGCGCTCATCGAGCGCGGACTGAAGAGGGCGCGGCGCGGGCTGCCCAAGAGTGCGAAGCGGCCGACCGACGGCAAGCCGACGAAACAGAACCAGATCCGGATGACCGACGCCTTCAAGGCGCGCATCGGCGAGCACCAGAGCGAGGAGGTCAACTTCTCGGAGGCCGCACGCACGCTCATCGAGCTGGGACTGAAGGCGGCAGGGCTGTGAGCGCGCTCAAGACGATCGAGGTCGAGGTCGAGGGTACCAAAGAGCGTCAGAGCGTCGCGTTCGAGTGCGTGAACGTCATCCGCGCCCGATCGAAGGACGCGCCGTGATCGAACCCGCCACCGAGATCGCTCGCCGCCTCCAGCGCGACGCCCGCCAGCGCGTCGCCGACCGGTACTGGGCTGGCTGGAAGCTCAGCCTCACCTACGGTCCGTACGAGGATGCGTTCGACCCGGAGCGAGCGCGATTCGCACGCGCGACAGCCGAACAGATCCTCGGGGCGAAGTTCGACCCGACCAAGGACGTCGCCTCACGCGCCGTGCAGCAGGGGCTCTGGCACCTGTCGGCGAGCTGGCGTGGCGGCTACCCGTCGGGCGAGGGGCTCGCCCGACGCGATGAGCTGCTCGTCGCGCTCGGCGTGCCGGAGACCGAGCGAGCGGGTCACCAGCCGATGCGCGTGTTTGGGCCGAGCGGGCAGAGTCCCCAGGTTACCCACTGGATGTGGAAAGACCCGCCGATGGAGACGCACAGATGAAGTTCACCATGCGATCCGACGTCCCTGACGTCCCCATCGAAGGGCCTGCCGTAGTCACGCTGTACCCGAGCATCGATCAGACGGCGACCTTCTTGCGGCGTTCGAGGCTGTCCACGCGTCGCTCGATCTCGCGCGAAGCGAACCGGCGCGGTCTGCTCGTCGGCATCCTCTCGCGGGCCGGTACGCCGATTACTGAAGGCGAAGCGTTCCACGCGGCCATCGACTCAGTGCACGGACTCGATCGGTTTGGCAACTGCTCCGTGCCGGATCGCTGGCGCAAGCTGTTTGCACGTGTCTTCGCCAAGGCGGCCGTGCACGCGGCGCACACCGAGAAGCAGGTCACAGCCCGATGAAGGATAAAGCCACTCCTGCCCAGGAACAGATGTTGAACCACATGCTCGACGCCTTCCGGCAGCTCGGCCCGATCGAGTCGCTCGACTGGTTCGCGACCTACTTCGACGGCTACTCAAAGGCGATGGCGCAGCACGGTCACCCGGCGCCGTGGTGCGACGACCTCGTGCGCGACGTGCGCGCGATCATCGAGCGCGCGAAGCGGGAGAGGGGGAGGCTGGCCTGATGAATACGGCGGTGCTCATCACTTTCGCGCTCCTGATGGCGCTACTGGCCGGCGTTGGAGACCACTTCTTCCTGAGCGACTGGTGGGACAATCGCTGGAACCGATGGATTGACCGCCTTCGGAGGCGAAGATGAGCGACGACGACCGCTGGATCGACCGAGGCACAGACCACCGCCGACAAGTGCTCTCCCACATAGAAAAGATGTGGGAGGCGCATCCAGACCACTCGTTCTGTGATCTCGTCGACAGGTACATCATCGCGATCGGTACGATGGCTGGACACACGAGCGATAAGGAAGTGGTCGAACGCGCCGAAAAGGGGGCGACCTCGTGAAGACAATCTTCCTCCCCCTCACCAGCTCGCGAGACGGCTGGACACGCGTCCGATCGCAACGGCTGCTGCGGTTCGCTCCAGACAACAACATCGACGACAACAACCAGACCATCCGCTGCAAGTGCGGCGCCTCGCATCCGTGGATCGGTGCTGACGATCCAGCGCTCCCGAAGTGGATCGACAAACACGGTATCCACATGCCCGCACTGCCGCACGAGCCGCCGGAGCACGGCAACCTCGTGGAGGAGGACGACGCGGGGCAGACCCTCTCGATGCGCCCGGCGCTGCGCTGGCCGGACGGCCGCATCGAGGTCGTCGAGCAGACGACCGAGAGCCCGCCGCCGCCGAGCAGTGACGACCTGCCGCTGGACACGTGGGAGCAGTTTCACGCGGCTGGCTTCACGGACATCTGGTACGCGCACCCGGGTCCGGAGCCCTACGAGGACTACCAGCCGGGCGGCGCGCGCGAGAAGTTTGGCCCGCGCTGGCACGCGGGTGTATCCACCGGACCTCACCACGCCCTCATCTGCGTCAAGCCATGCACCACCCACGAGGAGGCGGAGCGATCCCTGTCACCGGGGGGCTGGTCACCCGAAGAAGCCGTTCAGCTTGCACTCGACAAGAAACGCGCCCTGGATGAAGAATCAACGCCATGAAATCGAACCCTCGCTGCGACCACAAAGACGGCGACCGCCGGTGCCCTGACTCGGCGGGTTGGCGGCTGCGACAACTGACCTTCGGCAGTTACGCACATTACCGGCTCTTACCCGGCCGGTTCTGCCTCAAGCACGCCCGCCCCGCCGCCAACCGCGTACCGCTCGAACAGCTCCAACCGGAGTACCGGTGAGCCGCGTCACCGACGCCGTCGATTCGCTGCTCGGCACTAGCTCCCCGCACGGCGACGTCGTGCGGCGGGTGAGCGGCTCGGGCGTACACACCAACCGCGACGACCTGCTCCTGCCCGACCGGACGAACGACGTCGAGCCGTGCACGCCGCACCGGCACGGCAAGCTCAGGGGCCAGCAGCGGTGCTTCGGGTGCGGCCGGACCCGGAACGAGATCCTTCTCGATGAAGAATGAAATGTCGCCCATGACGACGGACGAGGAAGAACGAGGAGAGTCGTGATGCCGCGATGGTTCTGGTGGACGGCCGCCGTAGTATCTTCGCTCGACCTCGCTCTCAACGCCTGGTCGTTCTTCTACAACAGGCCGCAATGGCACCCGGACGTCGCCGTCGTCTCCGTGGTCACGATCGCGGCGGCTATGGTCCAGCTCGGGCGCAGGAGGGTGACGTGACCGCCGACGAAGAGAACGAGGCCGTGACCGCCTCCGCCGATACCCTGGTCAAGCGGCTCGCGACCGGCGGCAAGCAAGTCGAGGCCGTCGTCACCGTGGTGCTCTACAGGGGGGACGAGGATCCCCGGATCGGCACGGTACTGACCACCGACCCGACGCCCGAGGAGACGGAGGAGGATCGTGCCCAGGCCAGAGCCAACGTCATGCTGGCAGCGTCGGACCTCCTCGACAACCACGTCCACGAGCGCGGGCTCTGTACCTCGTGCAACCGCGAGAAAGGGACGATCCAGTGAACCCCATCGGCCTCACGAGCGCTGAGCAGGCGCAGGAAACGACGACACCCCCAATCGCCCGGCAGCCCGCGCCGGCGGGGGCGCCGCAGTGCCGCATCACGGTGCCCGGCGGGGACGCGTGCGGAGCATCGGCCACCGGCCGGATCGTCTGGCCCGACCGGACCAAGACTCCGGCGTGCGCCGACTGCGCGCAGCAGATGGCGCTGAAAGCCCAGTCGGCCGGGGCGCCCCTCGTCGGCGTCGAGCCGCTCGACCGGGACTGGGCGGTCGGGACCAAGAACAACCCGAGCAAACACGCCGGTTACGACAAGGCGGCGGTCGACGAGCCGATGTTCACGCTCCTCGCCCGCGACCCGCTGGCACCGGCGCTCGTCCGAGCGTGGGCGCAAGCGCAGGGCGAGAAGGCCGAGAAGGCCGAGGAGGCACGCGGCATCGCCGCCGCGATGGACGCGTGGAGGAAGGAGCACCGACCGTGAGCCGACGAACCACTACGCCGATGGTTCGCACCAAGTGGGGCGAACGAGAACGCAAGGACGTGAAGCTGACCCTGATGATGTCGAAAGAGGATCGCGCCATGCTCGAAACGCTCGCCCTGAACAGCGATCTCTCGGCATCACACGTCGTGCGACGGCTCATACGACAAGAGGCGGGCAGAATGGGTGGTGGAGGAAAGTCCCGATGACTCGCGCCGACCTCCTCAAGTTCGACGGCGTCAGCCGCACGGTGCTCGAAGCCCGCATCACAGTGCTCGTGCGATACATCGACTCCGTCGAGAATCGACTCAGCCCGGAAGACCGAGAGACGCTCCACCGCGCCGTGCGGGAACAGCTCGACCGCGAGCACCGCCGCTAGAACTGGCCGGGCGGGACGTACTGCCGCATCCATTCCCGCACGGCTTGCAGTACCGCACCCGTGTCGTCGGCCAGCGCCGCGTGCTCGATGGATTCCGTGAAGTAGGTCTCGCTATCACGGAGCCACCGCACGGCAACGGCGCGCGCATCGTCCGTGGTCGCGGTGCTCCCGATCTTCACGAAGAACTCGTAGGCGGCCACCGCGCGTGCGGCCCACTTGTACGCGGTCTCCTCCTCGATCTGGCCGCGAGTCTTGTGGACCAGCTCGATCCGGGCGTCGTCGAGGACGGTCACGCTCGGGCCTTGGCGAGATCGAGGAGATCCCCGACGCGCACGCCAAGCGGGACGATCTCGCGCCCGTACTGCGTGATGGTGTACCAGCCGCAGAGGTCGTACCTGTGCTCGGGCACCTTCGACGTGAAGGTCAGCGCGTACGACCTCGTGAACACCTATCTTCCCGCTTTCAAGGCCGCGGTTACGGAAGGCAAAGCGGATTCCGTGATGTGCGTGTACAACTCCGTGGACGGAGTGCCGGGCTGCGCCAGCACGGACCTGCTGCA
>Ga0209415_10006281_pt1 | contig 21182 bp, 17 predicted proteins | sample PeaSoiSIISIP2007_FD_187696 | JGI IMG/M metagenome (GOLD analysis project Ga0209415, IMG submission 187696) | Peat soil microbial communities from Weissenstadt, Germany - SII-SIP-2007 (SPAdes) (version 2) | ecosystem: Environmental > Terrestrial > Soil > Wetlands > Peat | place: Germany...
ATCATGTCGATGCTCTTGCCGCTGGCGATCGGCATCCAGATCTCGACCGGCAGGTGCTTCGGCCGCGGGATGACCGTGATCTCCTTGAGCTTGTAGCCGCGGTAGTCGACCGGAGGCGGGCATTCAAAATATTTGCCCTTGTGGTGGAACGCGTCCTCGTTGAAGCATTTCAGCAGGAGCTGCAGCCCTTCCTCGAAATATTCGCGATTGGCCTCGGCATCGATCAGCGGCGCGCCGAAAGTCTCGACTTCGCGCGTGTGATAGCCGCGGCCGACACCCATGATGACGCGTCCATCGGTGACGATGTCCGCCATGGCGTAGTCTTCCGCCAGGCGGATCGGGTGCCACATGGGCAGCACGTTGAAGGCGCAGCCGAACTTGAGGCGCTTGGTCTGGGTCGCGAGCCAGAGCCCGAGCTGGATCAGGTTCGGCAAGACCTCGTATCCCTCGCGCTGAAAATGGTGCTCCGCCGTCCAGAGCGCGTGGAAGCCGAGCTCGTCCATGGTTTGGGCCACGTCGCGCGCGGTGGCGAAGGCTTCGCTCAAGCGCGCGCTCGAATAGCGCCGCTCGTTAGCGGGTGTGCCATTCAGACCGAGGTTGTCGAGCTCGATCTGGCCGACGTACAGCACGTGGAATTTCTTGATCATTGGCTGAGCCTCAATACGCGTTCGCCACGAACAGCTCCTCCGCCGGGAAGAGCGTGATCACCTTGCAGCCCTTGTCGGTCACCACGACCTCCTCCTCGATGCGTGCCGCGGAATAACCGTCGGTCGCGGGACAGTAGGTCTCGAGCGCGAACACCATGCCCTCCCTAAGCTCGAGCGGATGGTCCAGCGAGACGAGCCGGCTGATGATCGGTCGCTCGTGGAGCGCCATGCCGAGGCCGTGGCCGAATTGCAGGCCGAAGGCCTCCATCTCGTCGGTGAAGCCGAACTCGGTCGCCTTGGGCCAGAGCTTCGCCACCTTGTCGGTGGTGACGCCGGGCCGGATGGTCTCGATCGCGGCGTCGATCCACTGCCGCGCGCGCTTGTAGGCGTCGCGCTGCGAATCCGTGGCGCGGCCGACGTTGAGCGTGCGGTAATAGCAAGTGCGATAGCCCATGTAGGCCTGGATGATGTCGAAGAAGGCCTGGTCGCCGGGCCTGAGCACGCGGTCGGTGAAGTTGTGGGGATGCGGGCTGCAGCGCTCGCCGGAGACCGCGTTGATCGCCTCGACGTCGTCGGATCCCAGCTCGTAGAGCCGCTTGTTCGCGAGCGCCACGATGTCGCTCTCGCGCACGCCCGGCTTCAAATGCTCGGCGATGGTCTGATAGGTGCCGTCCACCATGCTCGCGGCCATGTTGAGCAGCATGATCTCGTCGAGGCTTTTGATCTCGCGCGCGTCCAGCATGACCTGCTGGCAGTCTCGGATCTCGATGCCCTGCCGCTTCAGCTCGAACAATACCGGCGGCTCCACGATATCGACGCCCACGGGCATGTTGGCGACGCCGTTTTCCCTAAGCAGCGCCTTGATCTCCTTGACCGCGCTCTCGATCAGCCCGTGATCCGGCGGCACCGTGCCGCGCAGGCCCAGCATGCCCGCGCGGCAGTGATCCTGCGGCAGCCAGGGCGCGTGCAGCCGGTGATGCTTCGCGGCCGAGCCGAAGTCCCAGACATAAGGCTCGGCGCCGCCGCAGAGCAGCGCATAGCGGGTCATCTTGTCCCGCGCCCACTCGCCGATCGCGGTGCTGGAGATGTAGCGGATGTTGTTGTTGTCGAAGCAGAGCAGAGCGCCCAATCCCGAGCGCGCGAGGGCGCCGCGGGCGCGGGCCAACCGATAATCGTGCAAACGGCGGAAATTGACGCGCTCCTCGAAATCGACGGCGCTGTGGCCGGGCGCCGCCAAGGGCCGCTGCCAGTCGTATTTGGGTTGGATCATCTCGGGCTTGACGATCTTCGGCTCGCGGTCGTTGCTGGGCATGGCGTTCTTCCCGCTGTCATCGCTGCTCGGATGATGCGGCGGGAGCCGGGGGAGGGTCAATCGCCGCACCGCCGCGGGCTGGCTCGCTCGGTGGGCTTGCGATAGGGTGCCGCGGCTTCTTGGAAGGGTTTGACACCAGATGGGGCAGCGGGCGGCGATCGGCGTTTACGGCTTGGGCGTGATGGGCCGCAACATCGCGCTCCAGCTCGCGGAAAAGGGCGTGCCGGTCGCGGCGTTCGATCCCTGGCCCGACGCGCGGGCCCATGCCGACGGGCTTTCGGTGGTGCCAAGCGCGCGGGATTTCGTGGCTGCGCTCGAGCCGCCCGGTGCGGTGCTGCTGATGGTGAAGGCGGGCGCGCCGGTGGACGACGCCATCGCCGCGCTTGCCCCGCTGCTTCCGAACGGCGCGCTGATCGCCGATGGCGGCAATTCCCATTTCCGCGACAGCGAGCGGCGCGGCGCGGCGTTGGCCCAGCGGGGACTCGATTTCCTCGGCATCGGCATCTCCGGCGGCGAGACCGGCGCGCGGCACGGTGCGTCCATCATGGCGGGCGGCGCGCGCGCGGCGTTCGAGCGCTTGGCGCCGATGTTGGAGCGTCTCGCCGCGCGGGCGGGGGACGCGCTCTGCCTCGCCCATCTTGGCCCCGGCGGCGCCGGACATTTCGCCAAGATGGTGCACAACGGCCTCGAATACGCGGAAATGCAGCTGATCGCCGAGGGCGTGCTGCTGCTGCGCGAGCTCCACGGGCTCGACTGGCCCCACGTCGCCGCGGCGGTCGCGGACTGGAACCAGGGTCGGGGCGCCAGCTATCTCCTGGAGATCACGAGCGACCTGCTGCCGGCACGGGATCGGCTCAGCGGCGCGCCGCTGATCGAGATCGTGGCCGACCGTGCGGAGCAGAAGGGGACGGGGCAGTGGGGCGCGGTTGCCGCGCTGGAGCTCGGCATTCCCGTGCCGACGCTGGTGGCCGCGGTCGAGGCGCGCGCGCTTTCGGCGGTGCGCGAGGCCCCCGCGCCGGCACCCAAATCGTCTGCGCCGGGTACGCCGCCGAGCCCAGCCGAAATCGGCGCCGCGCTGCTGGCCGCCAAGATCGCGGTCTACGACCAGGGTTTGGCGCTGCTCAAGGCGGCGTCGACCGAGTATCGCTGGGGCATGGACCTGGCGCGGCTCGCGGAAATCTGGCGGGCGGGCTGCATCATTCGGGGCGCGCTTCTGGAGCCGATCGCCGCGGCGCTCAGGGCGGCGCCCGCGCCGCCGCGCCTGCTGGCCGCCCCATGGTTTCATATTCAAGTGGCTGAGCGGCTCGCGGCCTGGCGGAGCGTCGTCATGGCGGGACTCGGGCGCGGCATTCCCGTGCCGGCGCTCGCGAGCGCGCTTACCTACTACGACGGCCTCCACGCCGAGCGCGTGGGGGCGAGCCTCATTCAGCTGCAGCGCGACACCTTCGGCGCCCACGGATTCGAGCGCGTGGATCGGCCCGGCCGCTTCCACATCGAGCGGGGGTCATGACCATCGTCCTGGTGATGGGCGTGTCGGGCTCCGGCAAGACCACGCTCGGCCGGGCGCTTGCGCGCGAGCTCAATGCCGAGTTCCTCGAGGGCGACAAGTTTCACCCGGAGGGCAACGTCGCAAAAATGAGCCGCGGCGAGCCGCTCGACGATGCCGACCGCTGGCCCTGGCTCGACCGGCTGTCCCGCGAGCTCGCCCGTGCGAGCGCTGCGGGACGGACTGTCGTACTGGCCTGCTCGGCGCTCAAGCGGTCCTACCGCGATCGCTTGCGCCGGGGCGCGCCGAGGCTGCGTCTGGTGTTCCTGAAGGGAAACAAGGCGCTGATCCTCGAGCGCATGCGGGCGCGCACCGATCATTTCATGCCGCCGGGACTGCTCGACAGCCAGCTGGCTGCGCTCGAGGAGCCGGGCTTCGACGAATCCCCGATCGTCATCGACGTGACACCGCCGGCGGAGATACTGATGGGCTGTCTCCCACACCTGCTGCGGGAAGCGCCCTCGTCAGCGCCGCCGCCGGCGTACTAAGATTGCGGCAAGGCTATATCCAGGAGATTGCTCATGGCCCGCCGCACTCAACCGCCGTTCCGTGCCGATCACGTCGGCAGCCTGCTCCGTCCGCAGCGCTTGCTGGATGCGCGCGAGAAGAAAAAGCGGGGCGAGATCGACGCGGCCGCGCTCCGCAAGGTCGAGGACGAGTGCATCCGCGAGGTCGTGAAGCTGCAGGAGGACGTGGGCCTGCAATGCGCGACGGACGGCGAGTTCCGCCGCACCTACTGGCACCTGGATTTCCTGGAACAATTCACCAACGTCACGGTGGTGCCGCCCAGCGTGAAGGCGAGCTTCCATACCGAGGAGGGCGATCTCGAATTCATGCCGCCGGGCATCAGGGTAGACGGCAGGCTCGCGCATCCCAAGGGCATCATGACCGAGGATTACGCTTTCCTGAAAACGGCCGTGAAGACGGCGGTCCCCAAGGTCTGCATACCCTCGCCCAGCACCGTGCATTTCCGCGGCGGGCGCAAGGCGATCAACGAGAAGGCCTATCCCGAGATGGGCGAGTTCTATGCCGATCTCGGGCGCATCTACAGCGAGGAGGTGATGGCGCTCGCGAAGCGCGGCCTCACCTACCTGCAACTCGACGAGGTGAACTTCGCCTATCTCTGCGATCCCAAGCTCCGGGAACAAGTGCGCGGCATCGGCGAGGATCCCGAGCGTTTGCCGCACACCTACGCGAAGCTGATCAACAGCGCGATCGCCAGCCGGCCGAAGGACATGACCGTCACCATGCACCTCTGCCGCGGGAATTTCAAAAGCGGTTGGGTCGCCGAGGGCGGCTACGATCCCGTGGCGGAAGTGTTGTTCAACGAGATCGAGGTCGACGGCTACTTCCTCGAATACGACACGCCGCGGGCCGGGAGCTTCGCGCCGCTGCGGTTCGTGCCCAAGGGCAAGACCATCGTCCTGGGCCTGGTCACCTCGAAGAAGGGCGTGCTCGAGAGCGCCGACGAGCTCAAGCGCAGGATCGCCGAGGCCGCGAAATACGTCCCGCTCGATCAGCTGGCGCTGAGCCCGCAGTGCGGGTTCTCCAGCACAGTGGAGGGCAACCGCATTACCGTCGAGGAAGAGATCAGAAAACTCGAGCGCATCGTCCAGGTGGCGCGCGAGGTCTGGGGCTGAGTGGACGCGCAACTCGAACGCAAGCGAAGGATTTATGTCTGTCGTGAAAGCCAGCGCGTCATGATGCGGGCCAAATCCATCCCGATACGGCGTGCGATCGCCATGGCGCTCTCGGTTTGGGTGATCGCGCTGGCGCCGATGGCGCTTGTCTCAGGAGCGCAAGCGGCGCCGGGGGCCAGCGAGATCAAGGACGCCCTGGAGGACAACGGCCTGCTCTTGAGCGGTGGCCTCAAGCTCAACCGGGATACCCTGGCGGTGGCGTATCGTGCGCGCGCCTTCGAGCCGGTCTGGACCGCCCCGGAGATGACCGAGGCCTTCGAGACGGCACTCGGCGCAGCCGGGCGCGATGGCCTCGATCCCGAGAGCTTCGATTTCGCGGCGCTGAAGTCGGCGCTCTCCGGCTCCGCGTTGACGCCGGTTGGCCGCGAGCTGCTGTTGAGCGATCGCTTCCTCGCCTATGCCCAGGTGATGGTCCAGGGGCGCGTCTCGCCGTCAGGCGTCGAGGACGACTGGCTGCTGTCTCAGCCGAGTTTCGACCCCATTTCCGTTTTGGGATCCCTCGCGCAATCCAAGGACGTAAGGGCGACGCTCGCGGGTCTGGCGCCGTCGATGCCCGAATACGATCGCCTGCGCCAGGCGCTGGAGCACTATGAGGTCCTCGCCGCAGGTGGCGGCTGGCAGACGATCGTCACCGATCAGAAGATCGAGCCCGGACAGAAGGGCGACGTCGTCAGGGCGCTGCGCACGCGGCTCGCGGTCGAGGGCGACCTCGATCCAGCCGAGGCGAGGGGCGACGCGTTCGACCCGACCGTGGTGGCGGCCATGAAGCACTTTCAGACGCGCCACGGCCTGGAGCCCGATGGCCGGGTGGGCGCGGGCACGCTGGCCACGCTCAACGTGAGCGCCGCCGATCGTGTCGAGCAGGTCAAGCTCGCCCTCGAGCGCTGGCGCGAGATGCCCCGAATTTTTCCGGCAACCCGGATCGCGGTCAACGCGGCCGCGGCACAATTGACGCTCTATCGCGACGGCGAGCCGGAGCTGACCAGCCGCGTCGTCGTCGGCGATGTCGATCATCCAACGCCTGTGCTGACGGCGCGCATCGTGTCGGCATTGTTCAATCCGCCCTGGAATGTACCGGCCTCGATCACCAAGAAGGAGATCACGCCCAAGCTCAAGCGCGACCCCGGCTATCTCGATCGAAATCACTACATATACGTCGGCGGCCATCTGCAGCAGACGCCGGGTCCCTGGAACGCGCTCGGTGGCGTGAAGTTCGAGCTGCCGAACCCGCTCGACGTCTACCTGCACGACACGCCCGCCAAGCCGCTGTTCGCCAGGTCCATGCGGGCGGCGAGCCACGGTTGCGTACGCGTCCAGCAGGCGCGGCCGCTCGCTTCCGTCCTGCTGGGCGAGAACTGGCCCGCGGACGCAATCGATCGGGCGATCGCCGCGGGCGAGACCAAGCGCGTCTTTCTCAAGACCGTGATGCCCGTCTATCTGCTCTACCTCACCGCGTTCACGGACGACGACGGCACCGTCGAGTTCCGCGACGACATCTATGGACGCGATGAAGCTCTGGCGGCGGCGCTCGCGGACCGCGAGATCAGGCGGCGCGTAGCCGCCGGCCCGGGCGCCGGCTAAGCGGCCCTTCGGCCGTGGGTCTGGCTCAGCCCCCGCCCGTTTCGCCCGGCACCGTGAACCGGAAGATGGTACCGCCCGCGGGATTTGGCTCCGCCCAGATGCGGCCGGCGTGCGCCTCGACGATGGACTGGCAGATCGAGAGTCCGACGCCCATGCCCTGCGACTTCGTGGACACGAACGGCTTGAAGAGCCGCGCCGCGACCTCGGGCGCGAGCCCCGGCCCGCTGTCCGCGATCTCGATCTCGATCGCGCCGTCGTCCAGCGTCCTGGTCGAGACCGCGATCTCGCGGCGCTCGCTTTCGGCCATCGCCTCGACCGCGTTGCGCACGAGGTTGACCAGTACCTGTTGAATCTGAATGCGATTGATCACGGCGCTGCGGGCCGCCGGATCGAGCTGCAGGTGCAGCCGAACACTCTGGTGCCGGGTGCCGATCATCGCGAGGGCCGTCGCTTCCTCGACGACGTTGCTCAGGATCTCGGGGCGCCGCTGGGTCTCGCCCTTGGTGACGAACGAGCGTAGATGGCGGATGATTTCGCCGGCCCGGGTAGCCTGCTCGACCGCCTTGTCCAGGACCGCGCCGATCTTATCGGCGGGCGGCTGTGCGCTCATCTCCAGCATGTGGCGGCCGGCTCCGAGATAGTTCAGGATCGCCGCCAACGGTTGGTTGATCTCGTGCGCGAGGGCGGAGCCCATCTGGCCCATGGCGCTGAACCTCGAGACATGAAGCAGCTCGGTCTGCAGTTGCTGGAGCCGAGCTTCCGCGGCGCGCTGCTCCGTCACGTCCCTGATGAAACCATTGAACACGTAATTGCCGTGGCGCTGCAGCGCCGTCACCGCCAGCTCGACCTTGATCTCCCGCCCGTCGCGCCGAAGCGCAGTCATCTCGCGCCGCTTGCCCAGGAGCGCGCCGCTGCCTTCGCCTGTCTCGAGAAAACGTGCGATGCCGGCCGCGTGCGGCGCGCGGAAGCCCGGCGGAACGATCAGGTCGGCAAGCGATCTTCCGATCGCCTCCTCGCGCGACCATCCGAACGTAATCTCGGCCTGCGGATTCCATTCCAGGATATGGCCGGTCTCGTCCATCTGGATGAAGGCATCGAGGGCGGTGTCGATCATGCCGCGCGCCATCCGCTCGCTCTCGCTGAGCGCGGCGGTGCGCTCCGCCACCTGGTGCTCCAGCGATTCGTTCACGCCGCGCAGTCGCTCGACGACGTCGCGCCAGCCCCGGTTCACCATCTCGAAGGGCGCGACGGCTTGCGTTAGGAACTCTTCGGTCTTCTCGAAACGCCGGCGGAGCTCGGCACCGCGCGAAGTCTGCACGAGCGCCGGCACCGCCGCCTGATGGATCGCCATCAGATCGAGCAAGGTCCGGCCTTCCGCGAGCGCCGATCGGCCAAGGTCGAGCGCCACGTCCTCGGCTTCGCCTTCGAGGTGAGCCGCGAGCGATCGGCGATACCGTTTCTCGAAGGTCGAGCGGGGCGCCATCACGGGGACCTCGCGGCGGACGGCCCATTCCACCGCCCGGCCAGAACCAGGGCATCGTCGCTCGAGCGGCCGTGGCGGGCGAGCACGCGGTCCGCGATCTCCTGAAGCGGCGCGCCCGGACGAAGCCCCTCCGCGAAGCCTTCGCGGATACCGTCGGTCGCAAAGACCAGCAGGTCGCCGGGGCTGACGGGGACGGTCGTGGTGCGCAGCGGCGGCAGGCGGTGGCCCACGATGCCGCCGCGCATCAGGATCGACTCGCGCTTGGGCGCGCCCGCGCGCACCAGCACGCCCTCGACGTTGCCGACGGCGAGCCAGGTCATCGTCTGGTTCCGGGCGTCGAGCCTCGCGAGGCTCATGACGACGCCGCGCGACCGGCCGAGCGCCGAATGGCAGCGCTCGACGAGGCCGGTGATTTCCCGATCCGGCTCGGACTGGAGCGTGTCGATGGCCAGCCGAGCCGCGGACTCGGCATCGTATCCGTGCCCGAGCCCATCCACCATCGCGACCAGCACGCCGTGGTCGAGCTGCCGCACCATGTGCAGGTCGCCCGACACCGCCGCGCCTCCATGCGCCCGGCCCGCAACGGCATGGTCGAAGAGCGATGCCTGCGTGCTCGGCATCGCAAGCCTCAGCGCTCCCACTTGGTCATCGTCACCGTGGTGCCCTTGCCCAGGGCGGAGACGATGTCGAATTCATCCATGAGCCGCTTCGAGCCGGGCAGGCCCAGCCCCAGGCTCGAAGACGTGGAAAAGCCGTCCTCCATGGCGCGATTGATATCGGCGATGCCGGGGCCCTCGTCCTGCGCGACCACCCGGATCCCCCGGCGCCGGCCCCGGCTCACGAGCCGCAGCATGATTTGTCCGCGCTTCGCGTAGGTCACGATGTTGCGGGCGACTTCCGAGATGGCCGTCGCGATCAGCGTGAGCTCGCTGGCGGAGAATCGCAGCGGTTTCGCCATCTCGCGGGCCTTTTGGCGGGCAAGCAGTACGTCCGCATCGACCCGGATCTGCACCACGAGCTCAGCGCTCATGATGGTCGATCCTCGGCCCCTTCAGGAGAGCGAGACCTTCCTCGAGGTCGAGCGCCGTGTTGGTTCCCTCCAGCGTCAACCCGAGCTGCACCATGGAAAAGGCTACCTCGGGCTGGATACCCACGACGATGGACGTGGCGCCCAGCAGTTTGATCATCTGCGTAATGCCGCGGAGCGTGCGGGCGGCGAACGAGTCCATCACCTCCAGCATGGTCACGTCGACGATCACGCCGGTAGACCGGTGACGCCGCACGTCCAACACCAGTTCGTCGCGCATCTGGGCGAGGTCGGCGTCGGTCATGGAGCCCTGAACCGACGCGATGAGAACGCTGCCTTGCTTGAGGATGGAGGCGCGCATGGCTTTCGAAGGTCCTCCGGATCAGCCGGTCGCTGTTTCGCCGGACCGGGACCGGGTCACGACGTAGCCGAGCAGCTGCTCGGCGCGCTCGATGCCGCTCTGCAGGTCGCCCACGGTCATGATGCGACCCAGATCGATCCCGAGGGTCACCATGGTCTGGGCGACTTCCGGAGAAATTCCGGCGATGATCACGCGCGCTCCCATGAGTCGCGCGGCCTCGACGGTCTGCACGATATGATTGGCGACCCGGGAGTCCACGGACTGCACGCCGGTGATGTCGATCACCACCATCCTGGCGCGGTTGCTGCGGATCGAGCCCAGGAGCTGCTCGGTCAATTGCCGCGCGCGCAGCGAATCGATGATCCCGATGATCGGCACGAGAAGCATGCCCTCCCGAACCGGCAGCACCGGGGTCGGCAGCTCTTGGATCGCCTCCTGCTGTGCGCGGATGGTGCGCTCGCTCGCGTTGATATACGTATCGATGGCGAAGCCGATATCCAGGAAAGTCAGCTTCATCAGGGACAGGAAGGTCGACCAGGCCTCGTCGGGCGTCTTCTTGAAGGCATCGACCAGCCGCGCCGCCACCGCGCGCAGATAGAAGTTGTACATCCCGAGATAGGATTTGATCGGGAGCCGGATGCGCTCGTGGGCCGCGCCGATCTTGAGCCGGTCCTCCACGTAGGCGAGGTCGTAATTCCCCTGGGTCAGGCGCAGAAAGTACTCCTTCTGCATGTTCTTGACCCGCTGCAGCACCTGGGGATCGCCGAAGAAGGAACGGGTGTCCTCGAACGACAGCAGGTGCCGATAGAAGTCCTCGATCACCGCATCGGCGTACCGCCGCGCGAGGTCGTTGATCGCCGTCAGCCTGGCGACGTCTTCCTCGCCCAGCTCCAGGAACTCCTTGCGGTGAGCCAGCTCCTGCTCGCTGATTTCTGTGCCGTCCGCGAAACGATCGGCGGCTTCCTCGTGCTGCTCGGCCATGCGATGCCCTCCCGTTGCGGCGCTCCCTCAGAGCACCTCCAGCGCGGCGCTAAGGCGCCTTTTGCCCGGTGACGGTTTTCCTCGACGCAAACCCATTGGCTTGAGCGGGCGCAAACCCGCGGGAGCGATCTTGGCGACCGCATCCCCGCGCGACAACGAGCGGCGGTGCCCATTCTTCCGCCTCCCGTCGCTGAAATCCGCATCCACCCAAACCAGCAGCAACCAGCAGGTAAACTGTGAAAGATTTACAAGAAGATAAGGGATTGACCAGATGTCGCCGGCCAAACTCGCGAAAAATTTCATCCTTTGGTCACGCATCCTGGCCAGAATTGCGCGGTCAGGCTGAAGTTCCGAGGCAAGCGCCTGAATTTGTTGCAACCTCTTTACGGGCGATGGTAAAGAAGTGAGCGTTTGTGGGAATATTGGGGTCGGGGTAGGCGGAATGGTGCGGGGGCCTGCGAGCAGTCGGCGTCGATTCTTGAAATTGGGGCTTGCGGCGGTTGCTTCGGCGGCGGTGTGGCCTGCGGAAGCCAAAATCATCGATCGCCGGCGCCTCTCGTTCGAGAACCTGCATACCGGCGAGCGCCTGGACACCGTCTACTGGGCCAATGGCGCCTACCAGCCGGGCGCGCTGCGCGCGATCAACGTCCTCCTCAGGGATTTCCGCAGCGGCGACGTCTATCCCATCGACAGGCACCTTTTGGACCTGCTGGTCCGTCTGCGCACGCGGCTCAATTCCTCCGCGCCGATCCAGGTGATCTCGGGGTATCGATCGCCCGAGACCAACGCGATGCTCGCGAGCTACAGCGACGGCGTCGCCGCCGGCTCGCTCCATATGGAGGGCATGGCGATCGACATCCGGGTGCCGGGCCGCTCGCTGCGCTCGGTGCACCGGGTCGCGCTCGACATGGCGTCGGGGGGTGTCGGCTACTATCCGCACTCCGATTTCGTGCACGTCGACACCGGCCGCGTCCGCCGCTGGGGCTGACCCCGCCCGCCCGCCGCTGGTTCTTCCGCCAAGCTTCGCTAAACTGCCGGCACGAGAGCCCTGAAGGGCCAAGCTGGGAGTGAGCGCATGGTGGCATCCCGCGCCGAGGCGACACGGGGGCGTTGGCTCGACGTTCTCGCAGCGTACAAGCGGCCGGGCGGCGATCCCGACGCGCGCGGCATGTGGTGCCCGCGCCTCGATGCCGCCTCGCGCGACGAGATCCGCTCGATCCAGAACGCGAAGCTCGCGGCACTGACGCCTTTCCTCTACGAGAACAGCGATTTCTATCGCCGCCGCTTCGATCGGTTGGGCCTGGCGCCGACCGATATCCGCGAGGTCGAGGATCTCCCGAAATGGCCGGTGGTCGACAAGCGCGAAATGATGGAGGACGCGCTCGCGCATCCGCCCTACGGCACCTATGGCACCATGACCCCGGCGGTCTGGGCCGAGCGCGGCTGGATGATGTTCTCGTCCTCGGGATCGACCGGCGCGCCCCGGGTGTTCCGCTACTCCCAGCGGGATCGCGAGCTCTGGGCCTGGGCCAATGCGCGCGCCCTTGCCGCCATGGGGATCGGCAAGGGCGACACGGTGTTCCTGATCTCGGGCTTCGGCCCGCATGTGTTCGTCTGGGGCGTCGAGGCCGCGCTCGTCGAGATGGGCGTGCCGGTCATACCCGGCGGCGGCATGGATGCGCGCGGCCGCGCCAACATCGTGACGCGGTTCCGTCCGAGCGTGCTGGTCTGCACGCCCTCCTACATGCTCCACCTCGCGCGCGTCCTCCAGGAGCTGGGCCATGATCCCGCTGGCCAAGGCGTGCGCACGCTGTTCGTGGGCGGCGAGCCCGCCATGGGGATCGACGAGACGCGAGGGCGCATTCAATCGGCCTGGGGCGCGCGGCTCGTGGAGTTCTACGGCTGCACGGAAGCCTCGCCTCACGTGGGCGGGTTCACCTGCCCGATGGCGCAGGCGCCGGGCCGGCCGGTCGCGACCCACCTCCTGGAGGACGTTCAGGTCTGGGAGACCGTGGATCCCGAGCGCCTGGTGCCGGTCGAGGACGGCGTCCGCGGTCTCACGGTCTGCACCTCGCTCAATTCCGAGAGCTCGCCGCAGCTCCGCTTTCTCGTCGGCGACTACACCGTGCTCGACCGGAGCCCATGCCCCTGCGGGCGCAATCACATGCGGGCGGTCGGCGCCTTCGTCGGCCGCGCCGACGACCTGATCAATCTCCGCGGCATCAAGATGTTTCCGGCGGCGATCGAGGAGATCGTGCGCGGCATTCCCGAGACCGGCGACGAGTTCGAGATCGTGCTGGCGACCTCGCGCGAGGGGCTCGACGTCATGACCGTGCGGATCGAGCATCCCGACCACGCGGCGCCGGACGCACTCCGCAAGCGCCTGCAGGACGACATCCGCGCGCGCTGCGAGGTGCGGGTGGAGGCCGACGTGCTGGCGCCGGGCACGCTGCCCAAGACCGAGTTCAAGGCGAAGCGCGTCAAGGACCTTCGCCATAAGCCTTGAGGTATCGCGCCGCCGTGGGAGAGCCTCATGCTGCGGGCGCGCGTCCTGCACCACCCCCCCACCCAACCTCCCCATCGAGGGGGGAGGGCTATCGAATTCCGGCATCATCCGCCCCTCCCCCCTTGAGGGGGAGGGTAGGGAGGGGGGACACTCGCCGACCATGATCGCGACTTGGTGACGCAAGGGGATTCGGGTATGGCCACTCCGCCCTTCCATGCCGATCACGTCGGTAGCCTGCTGCGGCCGCGCGCGCTCACCCTGGCGTTCCGGCGCGCCGCTGCCGGGGAAATCGGCCGCGAGGAGTTCCGCGCGCTCCAGGACAGCTTGATCGGCGGCGTGGTCGACCTGCAGGCCGAGGTGGGAATGCCGGTCGCGACCGACGGCGAGTTGCGGCGGTCGTCCTACTGGTCGCACTTCGTCGAGGCGGTGGCGGGACTCACGGTCAAGGAATCGCTCTTCGCCTTTCACGACCGGCATGGCCACGCGCAAGGCTTCACCGCGCCTCACGTGATCGGCAAGGTGCGGCGGGAGAAGCCGATCTCGACCACCGAGTTCGCCTTCCTGGCGCCGCTGGCCCAGGCGCGCGGTCTCACGCCAAAGGTGACGCTCCCGTCGCCCCCCACGATGCATTTCTGGCGCGGCCGCGCCGGCATCGATCCCAGGGCCTACGAGAGCGCGGAGGAATTCTTCGCCGACCTCGCCCGGGTCTACCGCGAGGAGATCGCGGCGCTCGCCCATCTCGGCTGCACCTATATCCAGCTCGACGAGGTGCCGCTCGCGATGCTCTGCGATCCCGCGGTGCGCGAGCAGTTGTCGGCGCGGGGCGAGGACCCGGCGGCGCTGGTCGGCCTCTACATTCGCGCCTTCAACGACGCACTGCGCGACAAGCCGGCCGGGATGACGGCGGCGATCCACATGTGCCGCGGGAACTACAAGGGCCAGTGGCTCTCCGAGGGCGGCTACGAGTCCGTCGCCGAGCGGGTGTTCTCGGAGATCGACGCCGACAGTTTCCTCCTGGAATACGACACGCCGCGCGCGGGCGACTTCGCGCCGCTGCGCTTTCTGGGGCCCCGCAAGGGCGCGGTGTTGGGGCTCGTCTCCTCGAAAACGCCGAAGCTCGAGACCGTCAGCGCGCTCTGCCGGCGCATCGAGGAGGCCGCAAAAGTGGTGCCGCTCGAGCGCCTCGCCATCAGCCCCCAATGCGGCTTCGCCAGCACGGTCGCCGGCAATCCCATCACCGCCGACGATCAGCGCCGGAAGCTCACGCTCGTGGTCGAGACCGCGCGACGGGTGTGGGGGTAGGCGCGTTAATTGCGTGGACTGTCACCGTAATTCCCGTAATTCCGGCCGCGCAATCGGTGACCCTCCGAGGAATGGAGCGGCGGAACCAGGTGGCCGGTCGCTGACCGCAACCTCCGGTGCCCTCGACGCGCCCATCATGACGCGCGACCGCGCGATGCTGGATTACGCGAGGGCGGGAGGAGTACGGGCGAGGCGAGGGGCGCAAAATCTCGCGGGATTAAGCGCTTGCGGGCGTTCCCTATATGTACCAAAATTCATCGAATATAGATTGCGAGGCCACGAAATATGGTGCGAATATTAAAAGACGCGCCTATTCGTGGGGTGAGATGGACACGCTCTCGCGACAGGAGCGGAGCGAGCGGATGGCTCTGGTGCGGGGAAAGAACACCTCGCCGGAGCTCAAAGTCCGCAAGCTCGTACACGCCCTCGGCTAGCCTTGTCCCAGCTGATTGTATTGGCGCCCGGAAATTCGTCGAGATCGCGCTCGAGGAGGCGATGGCTTTGCTCGATGCCATAGAGCCGACGTTGGTCGCGGGTGCTGAGCCAGCGTTCGATTGGGCGGCAATGAGAGCCCTACTCCAATACTATGCCGAGAGATCGCATAAGCGCGTGCTCGTACTGGCGGAAAAAGGCCGCAAACTGTCGAAATTGGCCTCAGGCGACAGATCGGGCCTTTCGATCCTTGGCACGGCTGATCTCAGAGCTTTGGTACGGGAACCAACACGCATCGCGCCCGCCATCGTGCTGCTCGAACAAATCGGCGGGCCGGACCTCGGGTGGAAAGCGGGCCCATTCTGGTGGCCTATGCTTGCGAGCCCGCCACAAGCCAGCTCCTGCGTATTTGCCACGAGGGTCGCCGCTTAGTTGGAATGCAACGCGATCTCCGTGCTGAAGCTTTACTTCCACTCTTGAAACAAGGCACGCCCGCTCCCATCTTTGTCCGACTGTACGCGGAATGCGTTCATCGGGCCGAAGCCTGTGGCAGAAAGGTTAAATTTTGCGAAACGAACCCAATTCGGCGAGACGCGGACGCTCAGCGCTGAAAAATGAAATTCGACAAATCAAAGCCAATTTATCGAATGGAATCAACGACCGATGCCTCTGGCAAAGCCAATTCGAAAGCCAATTTCGGCGGCAAAGCCAATCTGCGCGCGTCCTCAGAACCTGTGCATGAGGCGTCTGCTCTCGGGCACAAAGGCTCGCCCGCCGCGGCGCTCTCAGTGCGCCATCAGCACCGGCACGGTCATGTGGCGCAGGATCTCGCGGGTGGCGCCGCCCAGGATGAGCTCGCGCATGCGCGAATGGCCGTAGCAGCCCATCACGATGAGGTCGGCGCCGAGATCCGCGGCGCGCGAGAGCAGCGTGTTTCCGACGTCGATGTCGTCGGCGACGGTGGAGGCGGCCTCGGCCTTGACGCCGTGGCGCGCGAGATGGAGGGCGATATCGGCGCCGGGCAAGTCGCTCGATTCTTCGCCGCGGCGCGGATTGATCGAGAGCACGGTCACGTGGCTCGCGCGCTCCAGGATCGGCAGGGAATCGTTGAGCGCGCGCGCGGACTCGCGCGTGCGGCTCCAGGCCAGGAGCACGCGCCGGCCGACGGTGTCGAAACGGCCGGCATAGGGCACGATCAGCGCCGGCCGGCCGCTTGCGAGCGCCAGCTGCTCGGGAAGCCGCGCCCAGCCGCCGGGCGGCGGCTTGCCGGGATCGATCTGTCCGGTGATCGCGAGATCCGCGTAGTGCGCGTGCAGGATGCCGACCTCGGCCGGGTCACCCTCGGCGAGCCGCCACTCGTGCGAGATGCCCGCGCGCGAGCACGCGGCGCGGAACGCCGCCTCGATCTTCGAGGCCGCCGCCTGCGCCGTCGCGCGGTGCTTTTCCTCGATCTCCTGGATCACGTCCACCGCCATGAAGCCCGAGCCTGGCGCGAAATACGCCGAGAGATCGAGGGGCTCGAGGATGGAGAGTCCCACCAGATGCGCGCCGTGGTCGCGGGCCAGCTCGGCCGCGAAGCCGATCCCGGGCTCGCTCGCGGTCGCGCCGGCGAGGGTTACCAGAATGTCTTTGAAGCCCATGGCGTTTCTCCGTGCCCGAGGGGAGACAGCCTGGCCCGTGGGGCGAGGCTCCCGCCTATCCTAGCAGCAACGGAGGGCCAGCACGAAACCCGCCGTCGGCTCGGTCTCGGTCGGCGGCCCTCGCTCACGACATGCCGCCACCGCCGTGATCGGGCGTACGCTCGGGCCTGTCTCGAGGCGGGGGCGGCGCGCCGTCGTCCGAGCCGGAGCGGGCACACGCCGTCAGCGCGAGGATTGCCACAAGGGCGGCGGCAAGCAGGGATGCGCGCGCTCGCATCGCGACAGCTCAGCACGACCCGTCGAATGGCCGGGCTCACTTCTCGGTGAGGCGCCGCACCGCGCACCGGCCTGCCATTCTCTCCTTCGTGAGGTTATCTTGAGTGCTGCCACCAGTCGGGAATGGGGCCGTCGAGCCGCTCATGGATGATCCGCAGACCGCGAGCCTGCAGGCTGCTCCGGCGCCGCAGGAGGCGGAGGAACGGCCGCTCGCCGCCATCGGCTTCGTCCTGCTGTCGCTGGTCCTGTTCAGCGCACTCGATGCCATCTCGAAGGTGCTGGTCGCCGACTATTCGCCGGTCCTGATCACCTGGGGACGGTACGCCGCCAATCTCGTGTTGCTCTTGCCGTTCGCGGTGCGCGCGGGCGCGCACTCCTTCGCCACCGCGGGAATCGCTCTGCAGATCGGGCGCGGCCTGGCCATGGGCGGATCCTCCGTCTTGTTCATCGCGGGCTTGGCGCAGATGGCGATGCCGGACGCGACCGCGGTCGCCTTCGCCGCCCCGCTCATCGTCACCGCGCTCTCGATCCCGTTCCTGGGCGAGCGCGTCGGCATCCGCCGGTGGTCGGCCGTGGGAGTGGGCCTCGTGGGCGTCATGATCATCGTGCAACCCGGCAGCTCGGCCTTTCATCCGGCCTCGCTCTTTCCCCTGGGCTCCGCCGCCTGCTGGGCCGCGGGCCTCGTCATCACCCGGCGCATCAAGACCCGCGACCCCACGCTCACGACGCTGCTCTATACGACGCTGGTCGCGTTCCTGATCGCGACGGTCTTCCTGCCCTGGGTTTGGGAGCCGCTGCCGCTGCGCGCGGTGGGGCTCGTCCTGGTCATGGGCCTGCTCAGCTCCGCCGGCCAATATTTTCTCCTCCTCGGCTACCAGCGCGGGCCCGCCTCGCTGCTGGCGCCGTTCTCCTACATGCAGATCATCACCTCGATCTTCTGGAGCGCGCTGTTGTTCGGGGCCTGGCCGGGCGCGGCGACCCTGATCGGCGCCCCGATCGTCGTGGCGAGCGGCCTCTACGTGCTGCACCGCGAGCGCGTGCGCCGGGGCGAGCCGAGGTAGCCGGCGCGGGGCGCGCTTGCGCCGCTCGGGCCGCGCGGGCATGTTCGTCGCGTCCGTCGGTGGGGGAGCGAGCGGGGCGGCACATGCGCTTTCCGGGGATTTCTCTTTTTCTGGCCGTCAGTCTCGGCGCATCGGTCGCTCATGCCGAGATGTGGCTGGAGCCGGCCTTTCCCAAGGACGCAGTTAAGGGCCCGGTATCCTCGCAGGGTGCATTCGTGTGGAGCCACGGCGCCGGCGGCATATTTCTCACGGACAATTCCACCTTTGGTCCGCCTTTCATGGCCTATCTCATGCGCGACAAGGACTGGGATGTCTTCGCCTTTAAGCGAACGCAGGCGGCGCAAGCGCCATTGCAAGAGGCGCGCGAGCTCGTGCATCAAGTCACGGTTCTCAAGGAGAAGGGCTATCGCCGGATCGTGCTCGCCGGTCAGTCCGCGGGCGCCTGGATCTCTCTCATCGCGGCCGGCGAGAGCCCGGACGTCTCCGCCGTGATCGCGCTGGCGCCGGCACACTACGGCACCGACAGGCCATATGTCGGGATGAACGCTTCCGCACTCTACGACTACCTCGACAACATCAAGACCGCTCGCGTGATGCTCGCCTTCTTCAAGGACGATCCCTACGACCCCGGCGGCCGGGGACCACGCTCCGAGCAGATCCTGACGGCGCACGGCGTGCCGCATCTGGTGATCGATCAGCCCGCGGGCTTCAGCGGGCACGGCTCCGGCGAGTCGGGCCGGTTCTATCGCCGGTTCAGCGACTGCTGGCTCGCCGTGGCAAGCGGTGCGCCCATGCCCCGTCAGCAGGATTGCGAGACGCACTGGGGCGAGGCGCCAAGCGGCGAGGTCGCCATTCCCGCGCTCGTCAAGGCAAGCGCAAGCGCGGGCGGGGCGCTCGCCGCCTTCGAAGGGACGTGGTGGGGCACCTACTCGGTGGGACGAGAGGTCGTCCTGGTCATCAAGTCGGCCTCCGATGGGCGGGTCGAGATCGTCTACATGCTGGGCACGATGCCAGCGGGCTTGGCCAAGGCGGAGTCATCGACGCGGTCCGGGCGCCAAGTCGATGGCGGACTGGAGGTCGCTGAGCCCGGCAAGTCGACGCTCCACATCCGCGCCCGCCCCGATCGCGATCTCGACCTGGAGTGGCTTGCGGCTACCGGCAGCGGGCGGCTGACCGCCGTGCTCCACCGGATGCAGCAGTAGCGCAGTCGATGCAATTCCGATCAGCATGGCCGCGAGCGCCTCATTCGATCTTCTGATTGTCGGCGGCGGCATCAACGGCGCGGGGATCGCGCGCGATGCCGCGGGCCGCGGCTTGTCCGTGCTGCTGGTCGAGCGCGGCGATCTCGCGGGTGCCACGTCCTCGGCCTCGAGCAAGCTCATCCACGGCGGGCTGCGCTATCTCGAGTTCGGCGAGTTCCGCCTGGTGCGCGAGGCGCTGGTCGAGCGCGAGGTGCTGATGCGGATGGCGCCGCATCTCATCCATCCCGCCGAGTTCGTCCTGCCGCACGACCGCAGCCTGCGTCCGCGCTGGATGCTGCGGCTCGGGCTCATGCTCTACGATCATCTCGGCGGCCGCGAGCGTCTGCCCGCGAGCCGGCGCATCGATCCGCGCCGAGACGTGTTGGGAGCGCCGCTTCGGCCCGACATCGCCGCGGCCTTCGTCTATTCGGATTGCCAGACGGACGACGCCCGCCTGGTGATCGCCAATGCGCGCGACGCCGTCCGGCGCGGCGCGCGCATCGTCCGAGGCATGGAGTTCGTCTCGGCCCGCCGCGCGGGCGCGCTGTGGCGCGCCGAGCTGCGCGGGCCCGACGGCGCTCGCTCCGAGATCGAGGCTCGGGCGCTGGTGAACGCCGGCGGCCCCTGGGCGATGGAGATCGCGCGGCGCGCCGGCGTCGAGCATGGCCGCGCGGCGCTCCGCCTGGTGAAGGGCAGCCACATCGTAGTACCCCGGCTCCACGAGGGCGCGCAGGCCTACATGCTGCAGAACGACGACCGTCGCATCGTCTTCGTGCTGCCGTTCGAGCGGGATTTCACCCTGATCGGTACCACCGAGGCGCCGTTCGAGGGCGATCCGGCCGTGGTCGCCTGTACCGACGAGGAAGCGGCCTATCTCTGCCGCGCGGTTAGCCGGTGGTTCGCGCGGGCCGCCTCGTCGAGTGCGATCCTCTGGCGTTACGCCGGCGTGCGCCCGCTCTACGAGGACCACGCCGCGAGCGCGTCGGCGGTGACGCGCGACTACGTGCTGCTGCGCGATGGCGAGCCGCCGGCGGTGCCGATGCTCTCGGTGCTCGGCGGCAAGATCACGACCTATCGCCGCCTCGCGGAGCATGCGCTCGAGCGGCTGGGACTGCCCGGCACAGGCGGGACTTGGACCGCCGGCGCGCCATTGCCGGGCGGCGTGCTTGCCGGCGGCAGCGTCGAGGGCGCCGTAGCGGCGATTCGCTCGATTTATCCGTGGCTCGATTCTGCGCTGGCGGACCAGCTTATCCGGCGCTACGGCAGCGAGGCCGGCGCAGTATTGGGCGACGCGCGGCGCGTCGAGGAGTTGGGTGAGGCCTTCGGCGCCGGCCTCACCGCCCGCGAGGTCGATTGGCTCCGCCGCGAGGAATGGGCGCAAAGCGCCGACGACATCCTCTGGCGCCGCACCAAGCTGGGTCTGCGCCTCAGCTCCGCCGAGCGCACTCGGTTGGAGGAGTACCTGGCACGTGCCACGGGGTGACGAAATCTTGATCACGCGACGGCGGTGCTGCCGTGCGAAAAAACGCATTGCGTGCTGGGCGCGGTCGCGCCCTATATCCGTCAAACAGTCGACGACGAAGGGGGAATGAGCGAATGAGCGACATTAAGGTCCTCGGCATCTGCGGCAGCCTGCGCAAAGGGTCTTTCAATAACATGGCCCTTCGGGTCGCTCAGGGTCTGGCGCCCGCGGGCATGAAGATCGACCTCGCCGATATCTCCGCGATCCCGCCCTACAACGAGGATGTGAAGGCACAAGGGTTTCCGCCGGCGGTGCAGGCGCTCCGCGACCAGATCGCCGCCGCCGATGCGCTCCTCTTCGCGACGCCGGAATACAACTACTCGGTCTCCGGCGTGCTCAAGAACGCGATCGACTGGGCCTCGCGGCCGCCGAATCAGCCCTTCGACGGCAAGCCGGTCGCGATCATGGGCGCGAGCGGCGGCGTGCTCGGCACGGCGCGCGCGCAGTATCACCTGCGCCAGATCTGCGTGTTCCTCAACATGTTCCCGGTCAACAAGCCCGAGGTGATGATCCCGCAGGCGCAGAACCGCTTCGACGCCCAGGGCAACCTCACCGACGAGACCG
>Ga0209415_10006282_pt1 | contig 21179 bp, 12 predicted proteins | sample PeaSoiSIISIP2007_FD_187696 | JGI IMG/M metagenome (GOLD analysis project Ga0209415, IMG submission 187696) | Peat soil microbial communities from Weissenstadt, Germany - SII-SIP-2007 (SPAdes) (version 2) | ecosystem: Environmental > Terrestrial > Soil > Wetlands > Peat | place: Germany...
TCGCGCGGCTTGGGGCACCAGATCGGTACGGATTTTCTCAAGCGCATGACGATTGCCGCGGGACGCTACGCCATCAGCCTTCCAGACCGCGAACTCGCCTGCGTGCCGATCAATTCCGAGGTTGGTCAGGAATACCTGGGAGCGATGCATGCCGCCATCAACTGTGCGCTGGCCAATCGCCAGATTCTCACGCACCTCGTGCGTCAAGTGTTTGCCGACATTCTGCCGCGCGCGCGCTTGTCGCTCCTCTATGACGTTTCACACAACACCTGCAAGATCGAGCAACATAGTGTTAACGGGATTGCGCGCAAACTGTACGTTCACCGTAAGGGGGCGACGAGGGCCTTTGGGCCTGAGCATCCGAGTCTGCCCAGCGCTCTGTACCTGGCGGGCCAACCCGTGCTGATCGGCGGGTCGATGGGCACCGGATCCTACGTACTCGCGGGTACCAAGCAGTCCGAATCCAGGGCATTCAGTTCGGCCTGCCACGGCGCCGGTCGGGCCATGAGCCGCCACCAGGCGCTGCGCACATGGAAGGGACGAGAGGTGGTCGATGAACTCGCACAGCGTGGCATCCTGATTCGAAGTCCGTCGATGCGTGGCGTCGCTGAGGAGGCGCCGAACGCTTACAAGGACGTGTCCGCTGTCGTGGATGCCGCGCAAGCCGCCGGCCTCGCGCAAAAAGTGGCGCGACTTGAGCCAGTGGTGTGCATCAAGGGATAGCCATAAACATTACCATTCCCTGCGGGTTCTGCTGATAAGAGAAATGTCGATAGTTTTTTATGTCGTCGTACGTGAGCGACGGGCGCCTCGCAATGTCTGTTGCTTCAGGCGACAGCAACAGCAGTGTAGTTGACGATGGCCGCCTAGCACGGACCATTATCGATCTTAGTGAGGCGCAGATGGCATCAGCCGGACAAAAACGGTGGTCGCAATGGGTAACCAAATCCAGCAAGGCTCTGGATCTGGAGCCCGGCGTGTTCACGTGGCGGGACCCGCGCCAGATCGCTCGATCGCTGAAGGTCTCTGCTGAGCGCAGCCGGCGCCGCAAGGCGGATCCGTTCCGCTCGGCCATGTCGATGCTCAGCTTCTACATCAACCGTGCTGGTCGGAAGCTCCCGGCGAGACAACGCGCCTGTCTGGAGACCGCGAAGGACGAGCTACGGGGACTCTTCGACAGGCCGCCTCGGCGGCCGACTACGAAGCGCGCTGTGCGGAACGCGGGTCGTGGCCGAAAATCCGCGTCCCGGTCTCGCTGAGCGAGCGGGCCTGCGGGATCAACGCGCTGAGCTGCGCGTCTGCCGGTCCACGAGGTGTGCGAGCGAACCGAGCTGCTCGGCGATAATGCCGAGCAGATCATCGGTCGATACGATGCCGACGAGATCGCCGCTGGCGGCGACCACCGGTGCGCGCCGCACGCCCCGCTGGCGCAGACGCACCATGGCGTCGACGATGGATTCGTTCTCGCACAGCGCGAGCGGATCGCGGGTCATAATATCGGCCACCGGCAGAGTCCCGAGGTTGCTCGGGTGCTCGGGCAACGCGCGTGCGATATCGCGGTCGGTCACGATGCCGATCGGCACCAGGGGCTTGCCGCGCTGCTCGACGACGATAACGCACCCAACGTTTCTCTTGCGCATCTCAAGGGCCGCCTGCAGCAGCGGCTCGCCGGGATTCACCATATAGACTTCGCGCGTACAGACTTCGCCAATGTTCATGCAACCTCCGCGACAGCGACCGCTGCCCTCAGTCGCCTCCACTTATGCCAGCTCGGCGCGGTCGCGCAATTCGTCCCTTCACCGTAGCAGTTCAGCCCAAATGTGCGGAGACAGCCCTGGACTCGAACCCAGCGTCTCCCGGCATTGCCCCCTTACCCAATCCCTACGGGCCATATTCTGACCGCACCACACCGCCAGGCAAGCCTGCGAATGCCGCGGGGTGCTACGTGGAACTCCTCGTTCTGAGCTCGCGGGCTTCTACGAACGGCGCGGGTCGGGTCTGTGCACGCCGTGGCATTCCCCAGAATCTTTTTTTCGAACCAACGCTGTTCCGTTTCGGAATTAGAGCCTTGTACCCATTCTCGCTCCTTTAGCTGATAGGCGACGAGACAGTCATCCAACCAAACTGGGTTGTCTGCGAGTTCGACCTCCTTCTTCGGTATGGGGCGGGTCCCGCTGCGCCGGCGTATTGGTGGCGTCCAGTGCCCGATGGGATTGGAGCAGGCGCTCCTGTTCCGCTGCAAGGAGCGTTGTGGTCGTGCTACGGCTGCCATCATGGCTCCAGCCGGGGGGGCCGAAAAAGTAACCAATCCGTTGCGGCAGGGTCAAATTCCGCTTTGCGAGGTCCCGCGCGATGCCCACGTATTCATGCAGCGCGATGCGTATTGGATTGAATGACCCGAGGTTCGTGACTAGACCGTAGCGTGCCGGCTCGCCGGCCTGCTCCGGCACAAACGTGCCGAAGAGCCGATCCCAAATCATGAACACACCCGCGTAGTTCGAATCAAGATAGCGCGGATTGCTCGCGTGATGCACTCGGTGGTGAGAGGGAGTATTTAGTAGCCACTCGAACCAGCGAGGCATGTGATCGACTGCCTCCGTGTGGATCCAGAACTGATACAGAAGATTTAGCGCAAAGGCGAGGGCGATCATGTTGGGATGGAATCCGACGTAGGCGAACGGCACATTGAGCAGGATGAGCCCACTGAACTGAGAGGTCCAACTCTGGCGCAGGTTCGTCGACAGATTGAAATGCTGGCTGGAGTGGTGGACGACGTGCGAGGCCCAAAACCACCGAACACGGTGGCTGATGCGATGCCACCAGTAATAGCGGCAATCCTCCAGCACAAATGCTAGCAAAAATGACCACCCCGTGAAGGGGACGTCGGTCAGCCGGTGACTGTATGCGACGTTGACCGCACGCATCAGGATCCAGCTAAACGTGCCCCAGAAGAAAATGCTGCCGACGCTCAAGACCACATTTGCCAGCGTGTCGCGAATGTCGTACTCGGCACGGATTCGTGCGCCTGAGGCCATGAGAATCTCGAGGGGGATGAGCAGCAGCAGCAGCGTCTGGGCGACATTGACGACCTGAAAATAGTTTGGATCAGGCATGACGCCAGTCCGATGGATGTTGCGCGCGATGATTCGCACTCAGCGAATCAAGCCGGGCGAGCCAGGTTGCGCGCAAATCCGCATCGTCGATTCGAATGCGCGCCCGCGGCCAAGCGAAATCGACAAAGTTAACTTTGATGCCCCCGTCCGGTTCCTGTTGGATCGATGCGATTTCGCCTCGCACGAGCACCCGCGCATTCCAGCGATGGCCGTGGCGCTGCAGGAGGCCGACCGCGTCTTGGGATTTCAGGTCGATCAGCGCGCTGCGTCGGTCCGCCGCGAGCGTCACCGTGCCCATCGTATCGGGATAGTGCTTACTGAAAATGTCCGTCGCCTCATCGGTATCGGTGAGGCGCGCATCGTCCGGGCGCTGCTTCCAGATCAGTAGCGCGAGCAGAACGATCCCGAGCACCACGTTCACAGCAATGGGTTCTATCAGTTCCATCCTCCGGTAGCTTAGGCGGAGGACTCATCTTCTGCAAACTTGACCTGCAGCATTGGTTTGCCATCAACGCTACTGCAGCACGAGGGCTCAAGTCGATGCACCGCCGAGAGATGTTCTCATCTGCGTTGACGACGAACTCAAGATCATCAATAGTCAGGGCGTGGGTGCGAACCGGCGTCCCAGCAAGGACTCCATCTCCGCGACGATACGCAGGACCTGGGGCTCGACTAGGATCTCGGCGTGATTGCAGGGAAGGTCGAGCACTTCGAGGTCCGAACAATACCGGTCCCAGCCAAGTGCACCCGCAGGATTGGGGTAGCCCCGGAGGTTCCGGTCCGCACGGAATAAGCGCACCTTGCCCGCGTACTGCGGTGATTGCCAACGAAGCGCCTGCTCGAAGAGCAGCTTCATTTCTTCCGAGTCGATGAGCCCCTCGGCCTCGCCGTAGTCCTGTGCGTCGTCCCCCATCGGGAAGAAGCGGCGCGAGAACTGTTCCGTTAACCAGATGCGCCGGTCGCGCCAAGAGAAGCGCTGCAGTTCGGAGGTGCGGTGACGCAGCTTCGCCCAGCCCCGCTTGAACGGTCGGGGAACAGCGGCGTCCAGCAGCAGCACGAGGGACACCACGCGCCCGGCACGCCGCAGCTGTTCAGCCATCTCCACGGCAAGCGCGCCGCCCAGTGAATACCCGACCAGGATCAGTGATCCGCTCGACGCCGCCATCACCTCCTCGACATACGCGGCGCAGCGCTGCTCGATGGATGGGTAAGGCAATTTGCCGGCCGCTTGCAGACCGAACAGGGTTACCGAGGCATCCAGATGGTGTGCGAGGCGCGCGTAGGGCGCGAGGTGCCCTCCCACAGGGTGCACGAGGAATATCGAATCACGACCGCGACTGCTACGCAGCGGCAACAAGTGTCGCGGACGGGCGGCGCCGGCGAGAAGTTGCTCGAGCCTGGCCGCCATACGACGGGGAGTCGAATGCAGAAACAACTCTCCGGTGGTCAGATCGAGGCCCCGCTCCTGTGAGAGGCGCGAGATAAGTCGCAGTGCCCCGAGCGAGTCGCCGCCGGCCTCGAAAAAATCTGAATCCAGAGTGACCGTCCGGCCAAGTGCGCTGCCGAAGCGGGCGACGAGATCCGCCTCCACGACCGATGCCGCCGCAGAAAGCGCAACCCCTGCCGACGCTGCCGGTCCAGGCTGGGGGCGCAGCTGGGCGAGGCTGCGCCGATCCACCTTCCCGTTCGGCGTCAGCGGTAGCGCCGCAATTTGCACGAAGTGATAGGGCAGCATGTACTCGGCCAGCCGGTGCCGCAGTTCCGCGCGCAGATTAGCGCTTGGCGGCATTGTGACGTCGGGCTGTGGCACGAGATAGGCGACCAGCCGCGGATCACCGTTTTCCGGCCGGTGCAGCGCGACCGCCGCTTGCGCCACGCCAGGCAGACGAAGCAGCGCCGCTTCGACGTCGCCCGCCTCGATGCGATGACCGCGCACCTTGAGTTGGTCGTCGTTGCGGCCGAGCAGGTCCAGGTTGCCGTCGGGCAGCCAGCGGGCGAGATCGCCGGTTCGGTACATCCGAGCGGCGCCGCCGCGGAACGGGTCGCCGACGAAGCTGTGTGCAGTGAGCTCGGGGCGATTCAGGTAGCCGCGGGCCACTCCCTCGCCGCCGATGAATAGTTCGCCCGGCACGCCGATGGGAAGCGGCCGCAGCCCCTCATCGAGTACATGCAGCTCGGTGTTGGCAATGGGCTTACCGACGCGCGGGCGGCCTGCCGGTCTTGGCAGCCGCCACACTGATGACCAGATAGTGGTCTCGGTCGGCCCGTACATGTTCCATGCCTCGCCGCAGCTCGCCGCCAGGAGCTCCGCAAGATCGCTCGGCAGCGCCTCGCCGCCGACTAGTGCCTTGAAGTGCGCGCCGCCGGACCAGCCCGAGGCAAGGAGCGCGCGCCACACGGAGGGCGTGGCCTGCAGAACGGTGGCGCGGCTCCGCGCGAGCGCTTGCTTCAACAACTCCGCGTCGCGGGCCTCCTCACGGTTGGCCAGACAGATGCGCGCGCCGCAAAATAGCGGCAGCCAGATCTCGAGGCCCGCGATGTCGAATGAGATCGACGTGACTGCCAAGAGTGCATCGCTCGGGACGATGCCGGGCCGGTGCGACATGCTGCTGAGGAAATTCACCAGCTGCCGGTGTTCGACCGCCACCCCTTTCGGCTTGCCGGTCGAGCCAGAGGTGTAGAGGACGTAGGCGAGCGAGCTTGCATCGGCCGGCAGCCAGCCGGCGGCGGGCTGCCCTACCGGGGAATCGTCGTCAACGCAGATCACCTGCGCTGAGTGGGGCGGCAGCTCGGGGAGGAGCGCGCGCCGGGTGACGATTGCGCAAACTCCCGCATCCTCGACCATGAAGGCCAGTCGCTCGCGTGGGAAGGTCGGGTCGAGCGGCACATAGGCCCCGCCTGCGTCGAGGATCGCGAGCATCGCCTGCGGCAGGGTCGCGTGCCGGTCGAGGTAGAGGCCGACGCGCGCCTCGCGACTCACCCCGGCTTGCTTCAGCCGCGCCGCTAACGCCCCGGCGCGCTCGAACAGCTCGGCGTACGTCAGCCGAAAATCCCCTACCTCGAGGGCGGTGGCCGCAGGGGTGCGCGCCGCTTGTGCTTGGAGCAGCCGCGTCAGCGGCTGGTCTCGCGGGTAGTCTTCTGCGGTCGAGTTCCAGCTTGCGAGCTGCGTCCTGTCAGAGGCTGAGATCCACTCAATCTGGGAGAGCTTGGCATCCGGCCGCTCGGTAGCAGCGTGCAAAAACTCCTCAAGGTGGACGAGCAGCCGGGCGCCGGTCTCGGGATCGAGGACGCCGCGCTGGAACTCCAGCGCGAGCGTCGCCGTTGGCCCGCGATGCTCGACTTGGAGAGAGAGCTTGAACTTGGCTGAAACGGGCAGTGTGTCGAGCGGCGTCAGAACCTGATCGCCGAGATGCAGCGCCAGGGGGTGGTCTTCGAGTAGCGAAAAGAAGAGTTGGAACGGCGAGCCGATTGCAAGGCGCGGCGTCGCCTTCGACGTGGCCCGCACTAGCAAGTCCATCGGCAGCCGCGCGTGCGAGCGGACATCTTTCCAGCGCTGCACCAGCTTGTCCACGGCCTCGCGAAAACTGACGTCCGGGTGCATCTGCATTCGCAGAACCACGGGGGCGAGGAAGTAGCCGACCACGTTCTCGGCGGCTGACGTGTCGCGCAGCGATACCAGAGAGCCGACGACCAAGTCTTCGCGCGAGGTGTAGGTTCGCAAGAGCGCCAGATAGGCCGCGAAGTAGAGGTGGAACGGAGTAGTCCCAAGCTCGGCGGCGAACTCGCGGACGCGGACGGCTAGTGCTTGCGGGAGGGTGCGACGAGCGCGCACGCTGGATAGCTCGCCGCCGGGCGGGCAGGGCGAGAGTGGCGCAGGCAACTCGGGCGCCTCGGCGCCGGCGAGCGCGTCAACCCAAAAGCGCTCCAGGCTCGCGCGGTCGGCACGCAGTCTCTCATTTTCATAGGCCGCCAGATCGGCAAAATCGTGCGGTCGCTTGATCAGCGCTCGATCAGGCCGTGCGTGCGCTTCTGCCAAGTCGCGAAGCAGGAGCTCGCCGCCGGCCGCGTCGATGACCAGGTGGTGCACGACCAAGGCGAAGAGCGTGCGCCCGTCCGGCAGCGGCCGCACCACGCAGCGCCAGAGCGGGCCGTGCAAGAGATCGAAGGGCCGGCGCAACGCCCGCGTGAAGTCGGCCTCCGGCTCCTTGGCGTCGGCCCAGTCCAGTTCGAGCGCGGCCGGATCGCGATCGAAGATCAGGCACGGGGCTCCGCTCGCCTCCACAATCCGCCCGTGCAGCACTTCGTGCGTGCGCGCGAGATGCACCAGCGCCGTTCTCAGTCGGGTGGCGTCGAGCGGGCCCGCGGCTGAAAAAGCCATGGGCACGTTGTAGGCTCCATCATCGACGCGCAGCTGCACCTCGAGCCAAAGCGCGCGCTGCTGCGGCGAGAGCGGCATAGGCGATCCGCGCGCGACCTGCGCGACCTGTTGCTGCTGGCGGCCCAGCTCTTTCATCTCGCGCAATGCGGCCGCCAAACCCGCGACGGTCGGGTGCTCGAAGAGGGCACGGATCGGTAGCTCGATTTGGAGCCGCTCGCGGCAGCGTAGCGTCGCGCGCACCGCGAGCAGCGAGTGCCCGCCCAGACGGAAGAAGTCGCTTTCGCGCAGAGCGACCGGGCGCGCAAGCACTGCGCAGAAGATGTCGGCGACGGTCTGCTCGAGCTCATCGCGCGGCGCCTCTCCGCTCAATGCGGAAGGAAAGTCGCGTTCGCTTGGCGCCGGAAGGCATTTGCGATCCACCTTATCGTTCACGGTTCGCGGCACCCGCTCGATGCGGACGAAAGCCCCCGGCACCATGTACTCGGGCAGACGGCGCATCAGCTGGCGGCGCATCGAGTCGGGCTCGAGCGCTTCAGCGCTATCACTCACGACGTACGCAACCAAGCTTGGGCCGACGTCGGAGTCTTCCCGCAGCGCGACGACCGCGTCGCGCACCGACGGCGATTCACGCAGCGCCGCCTCGATTTCGCCAAGCTCGATGCGAAATCCCCGTAGTTTTACCTGCTGATCGGCGCGACCCAGATACTCGAGGCCACCGTCAGGAAGGCGGCGCGCCAGATCGCCGGAGCGATAGCGCAGGGCGCCCGCGCCGCGACGGGGATCGGGCTGGAACCGGCGCGCCGTCAACTCCGGCCGCTCGACGTAGCCGGAGGTTACTCCAGCGCCGCTCACGCAAATCTCACCGACTTGGCCATCGGCGACCTCCACGCCTTCCGGGTCGAGCAATTCGATGTGGAGGTCCGGCAGCGGCACGCCGATCGGGCTCTGGCCGTGACCTCGAGCGTCCTGCGCACCGATCGGCCTGTAGGTGGTATGCACCGTGGTCTCAGTGATCCCGTACATGTTCACCAGCCGAGGCTGCTGGTCGCCGTGCGCATTGAACCAGTCCCTTAAGGTCCGCGGGTCGAGCTTCTCACCCCCGAAGATCACCTGGCGTAGTCTGTTCGCCGGCCGCGCGGCAGCCGAATCCGCGGCGTCGAAGGCCCGGAAGGCGCTCGGAGTTTGGCTCAATATGGTCACGCCTTCGCGCAGCACCAACGCGTGGAAGGCGTCCGAGGCCTTCGCCGTGTCGGCCGGCACCACCACCAGTCTCCCGCCGGTCAGAAGCGCGCCCCACAGCTCGAACACGGAAAAATCGAACGCCAGCGAGTGAAACAGGCTCCACACATCCGACGGTGTAAAGTCGTAGAGCGGCTGCATCACGGTGAAGAGCCGTGCGACGTTGCGCTGGGTGACTCGCACGCCGTTCGGGCGCCCGGTCGAGCCCGATGTGTAGATGATGTAGGCGCCATCATTCTCGGACGGAATGACGGCGGGTCTTGGATCGCCTTCGCCGGCGTCGGGCAGCTGTAAATGTTCCAAGTCGGCTGGGACACCGGGCGCACTGCCGTCGCCCACGATCAGTCGCGGACGCGCATCGGCGAGGATCAGGGCGCGCCGCTCGAGTGGGTCCAAAAGGTCGATAGGCACGTAAGCGGCGCCTGAGCGGACGATGCCCACGACCGCCACCACCATCTCGGCTGACCGCGGCATTGCGACGCCGACCCGATCGCCGGGACCGATACCGCGCGCCTGCAGTGCGGCCGTGAGTGCACCCGCACGCCTGAGCAGTTCGCGATAGGTGAAGCAACGGGACCCATCCACCAGAGCTACCGAGTCACCGCGTTCCACGGCGATGGCATCGAACCGCGGACCGAGTAAGCTGACTTCAGCGGGTTCGTCGAGCCTCGGCTCGAACCGTGGCGGATTCACGGCGGTCGCCTCGGCTTTCGCGAAGAGCGCGCCGATGGGTCGCGTGGTCGGCTCGTGGGCAAGCGCCGCGAGCAACGCAACCAGCCGGTCGAGGTGCTTGGCCAACTCGGCGTCTTCGTAGAGTTCGCGATTGCCGTTAAGGTCGATGCGCACCTTGTCCTGCCCGGGGCTATCGAACACGCCGACGGTCAGATCGGCGACCGGCCCATTGGAGAGGTTGTGCGTGTTCGCGACGTACCCTCCGAACGAGGCGCCCTGGTCGAACGGCATGAAGTTGACGGTCAGACCCCACGCATCGGGGGCAAGCGGCGAGAGTTTCAGATCTTTGCGCAACGCCTGCGATGCGTAGCGCTGGTGGGGCATCACCTCGCGGATGGCGCGGCCGGCGCGGCTCATAAGCTCATCGATGCTGATGTCCCCCGAGAGGCGTAGTCGCAGCGGCACGACATTCGAGAGCATCGACGGCGTCCGGCGAGCCAGGGCACCCCGCCGCGCACTGACTGCAAATCCCATCACTAGATCGTCGCCGCCCGCCTCGCTGCGCTGTAGGAGCGCGGCGGCGGCGGTGACCGCTTGCGCAAGGCTTGCGCCGGCGACGAGCGCCCGCAGGCCTTCCGTCAGGTCGCGCGGAAGGTGGACGGTCGCGCGGCGGAACTCGCGGCTGGCCGCAGCGGGCCTGCCTGAAAGAGTCACGCGTCCAGGCCGATCCTGGAGCAGCGCCGCGAAGTAGCGTCGATCCTCATCGAAGCTCTCTGAGCGCCCATAGTCGTGCACTTCCGCAAAGAGATCGCGGAGCGATCCAACCTCTCCTTGCGGTACCGCCACGCCGGCGGCGAGCGCCGAGTAGACCTGATCGAGCCTGCGCCAGACCGCGTTGCGCGAGAAGCCGTCCATCAAGAGGTGGTGAACCTGGAAGCTCCAGACGTAGCGCGCCGCGCCCAAGCGGAGCAGTGTCCAGCGAAAGGCGCGGCCGCTTCCGACGTCGAGCGGCCGGGCGTGCTGCGTCTTCATCCAGGCGAACGCAGCTGTGTGCGGGTCGGGCTCGCCCGACAGATCGATGACAGATAGCGACCGTTGGTCGAGAGGCGCTACCCACTGCAGCGGCCGATCGGCAGGGCCGCCAAAGCAGAGCCGCAACGCCTCGGTCTCCTCGATGACCTGCTGCGAGGCGCGCTCGAAGGTGGCGACGTCCAGCGCGCCGAGAATGTCCGAGTACTGACCGGTAACGTTGGCGCTGCTTTCAGGATTCAAAAGCTCGGCGGCCCATAGACCTTCCTGCGCCGTAGAGAGGGCGAAGGCGCCATCCGGTATCACCGTATGATGAGGTGGTTTAATGATAAGAGGCAAGCCGTATTGTCGGTATGTTCGCTGAGTTTACCTCCCCCGTCCCCAAGAAGGTCGCTGCGATCGCGCTATTGCGCACTGGTTGGCACGCGCATCTCGGCGAGCGAACCCCCGCTGCTTGATCGACGTCCCCATCACTCGCCTTCGGTCGAGGCGGCCCATTAGATTGAGCACACTTTCCCTGTCTTAACGAACGCGCATTATGTCCAAGGACTTGCCGATCGGCGCTGCGCTATGCTCCGGCGACAGCATCCGGGGTGGCTATGGCAGACCAACACAAAGCGGCGATGACAAAGGCGGGCCTTGGGGCAGCCGTCGTTATTGCATTCGTCTCGATCATTTTTTTCGGCAGGGCCATCGAGGATGTTGCCGAGTCAGCCGCGCAGTGCATGGAGGAGGCACACAGCCTCCGTGATTGCGACCATCCGGAGCCCGCAATATTTTGGGAGCCCGTGGTTGCTCTTGCCGGGGTGGGATTTTTTGTTGGGGTGATGTGCTTTCTGTACGGGCAGCAGCGCCGCGCTGGCATGTAGCGCGATGGCGTGAATTAGGACGTGGGTGTTCTGTTGAATCGGTATACCTTGTGGTTCAGCAAGGCACGATGCCGCAGCTACTTAAACCTTCGCTAGTGGACCGATGACCAAGAAGCCCTCTCGTTGAGCCGCGCTTGCGAGACGAACGTCCAGACAAACAAATTCCAACGACATAGGATCATGATCAGACGCGATCAGTGCCGCCGCCAGTTGTAGGCTGTCGGCAGCGCGCAGGGGATGAGCGCGGAGCAGGCGTTGTGCCGTCCGCCGTATGGATTCGGAAGGAACGATTTCGTGCCAACTCTCGGCGAGTGTATGCGCTGCTGTGAGTGCTACTGTAACTTCATCGGCAGTGAGTAATCCTTCTCGCTCGCGTCTTGCCAGCGCGGATGCAATCTCAACCGGCGTTCCCCACCACGCGAGGATGTCTGCATCCTCCTCGAGCAGATTCAGTAGGTGATTCCGGGTCGGTTCTTCCGCCAACAGCGGAGTTATCGCGGACGCGTCCCAAAATTTCACTACGGCATCCACAGCGCGACAAGCGAGTTGAGTCTCATCGATCCTCGGCGCGATCTTGCTGCACCGCTTCGAGCAACCGCGCGGAACGGGGTAGGGGGCTTTCTAACGCAGCACGGATGCTAACCGCTGATTGTTGACGCAGCGGAAGGCGCGTCACTCCTTTCGCGTGGAGCAGTGCAAGTCGGTCAGATCCATGGCCGGTGGATTCAATTCGCTCGAGGCGGGCAATCGGAACTTCTCGGTCATAGATGACGACCGAGTGGCCCGCCCGAACCCGTCGCAGATAAGCGCTTAAGTTGTTCTTGAGATTAGATACACTAGCCTTTTCCATAAGGCTATTATAGCTATAATAGCCCCAACCTTCAACAGACCTACCGGAGCGTCAGCTTGCCATTTTTGCTGATCCCACGGATTCACCATAGCGAGGGCCTGATTCACCTCCAAGCAGTTAACTTAATGCCTCTGCACTTAAGTCAGCAAAGTGCTTGACGTTTCTAGTTGCCAGCTTCGCCCAAGATCCAATACGCGTCCCCCGGATTGGTACGGTGACGTACCGACAAAGCCGCGGTGTCGATGATCTTATGAAGCTTCGGAGATGTTGACCGCAATTCCGCGGTGCTTCGGGCCCCAAAAACCGGGAAAAAAAACTTGATGGTAGACACGGTCGCTATTCTTAACGCCAGCATCCTCATCGTTGACGATCAGAGGTCCAATGTCAGTCTGCTTGAACAATTGCTGAACGAAGCCGGCTACACCTGCGTTACCTCGACGACGAATCCACAGGAGGTCGGCGCGCTGCATCGGAAGAACCGCTACGACTTGATTCTGCTCGATCTGCAGATGCCCGGCATGGATGGCTTCCGCGTTATGGAAGGACTCAAGACAAGCGAATCCGATAGCTACCTTCCAGTCATCGTGCTCACCGCCCAACCGGGTCACAAGCTACGCGCGTTGCAGGCCGGCGCAAAGGATTTCATCAGCAAGCCGTTTGATCTCGTCGAAGTCAAGACGCGCATCCACAACATGCTGGAAGTGCGGCTGTTGTACACGAAGGTCGAGAATTACAACAAGGTGCTGGAACAGATGGCGCTGCATGACTGTATGACGGGTCTGCCAAATCGCGACCTATTCGATGACCGGCTCGTGCATGCAATTGCCATGGCCAAGCGCCACGCTTGGACGCTGGCGGTGATGTTTCTCGACCTAGATGGCTTCAAGTGCATTAATGACACGCGTGGTCACGCCGTGGGCGACGGGGTATTGAAGGAGGTGGCAAAACGCCTGTTACAACACTCTCGTGACGAAGACACGGTGTGCCGTAACGGTGGCGATGAATTCCTGTACTTATTGATGAACCCACAAGGCGGCGAGAATATTGAGCGAATTGCCGGCACCCTATTGAAAAGCATTGGGCAGCCTATTGACATGGGTGACCTGCAAGCTGTCGTCACGGCGAGCATCGGCATCGCCGTTTATCCTGACAACGGCACTACCGGAGAACAATTGATAAGAAATGCTGACGCTGCCATGTACCGCGCCAAAAAACACTTGAATCGCTGTGTATTTTTTGACGCGTTCGACACAGAAGGGACCTCAGTCAGCGCCACCGGGGGGTGATCGACAGCCGCAACCAGATTCTCTAAGCTCGCTGTGCCGGATGCCGACGTGAGCAGATCAAGGGAGTCCGATGGCGGAGCATAAATACATCATTGGCGGCGCCTCCGCTTACCGGCAACTGCCCCCCATGACGCGGGCGCCAGGCAATGCAAGTGCCCCAACTGCGGAGGTGAGCTCGTGCGCCGGCCCACGCACGGGGGTAAGCTTGCTCAACGGCAATGCGTGTATTTGTTCTTCTTAGCTGCTGAGATCGATGGACTTCCGCGGGTCGGTGTTCGTGGGATGCATTTTTGGGTTTCCTCAAACGGAGATCAGCCATGGAATATGCTTGTGGATTGATCAAGTTGAAGGCGGGATCGGAAAATAAAGTCGAGGAGTGGCGTAGCACAATGGCATCGAGGCTAGATGAAGCGGCGGCAACCTTGCAGGACGAGGAGGTGCAAATTGAATCGTGGTTCACTCTTGAAATCAGCGGGGACCCATATTTGCTGTGGTATTTGCGCGCGAAGTCAATAAAACGCGTCTTCGAAGTATCTCAGAAGCTAAAACATCCAATTGACGAATTTCACTATGCGCTAATGGCGGAAATCACAGCGGCCGACGGAGTTATCATCGCGAAACCGCTAATCGACATTCCACGTAGCCCAAGTCCTTCGCAATTGTCACCGGATCGATGGTATCGGTCGTAGCTCCCGAGTCCCGCCCAAGAGAACCCGTCCGGCCAAGGGCGGCCAAGACCGGCTAAAGGTTGATCACATTCAGGCCGGACTGAACGGCCGCTTCTCGCATGTGGCGGTCGCGCATCACGGATCTGATTGGCCACTTCTGAGCGCAGCTCCCACGTACACTTGGCTGATACGGCCCAACCGAATGTCCGGCGATTCATCGTTGGTTTTAGTACATTGACGGGCTGGCGCTGTCGCCAAAGAGGCTGTCCAAGATCTTGAAGTTTTCGCTATGCCTGCGCCGGCTGGCCGGGGCCATGCTCGCTGGGGCCATACCGCTCGGGGCCGCATTGCTCGCGGCGTGCGGCGGCGAGCGCCAAGGCCCCGACGTGCCCGCGGCGTCGAACATCCGCGTCGGCACCGGACTCGCCGCGGATCAAACCCTGCGCCGGGCGCTCGATGCAATGCCGCGCACCCTCGATCCGTCCCTCCTCACGGACGTGGATGCGCAGAAAGTCACGGATGACGTGTTCGAAGGGCTGACCGCGCTCGGCCTCGACGGCAGCATGGTGCCGGGGGTGGCGACCTCGTGGGAGGTGAGTGCGGACGGCAAGAACTGGGTGTTTCACCTGCGTCCGGAGGCGCGTTGGTCGAACGGGGATCCGGTGACCTCCGCCGATTTCATCTACGCCTGGCGGCGTCAGGTCGATCCGAAGACCGGTGCCGAGTATGCGCAGGCGCTCGCGCCCATCGTCGGCGCCATGGCGATCGCGACGGGCCATGCACCGGTGTCGAGCCTCGGGGTCGACGCGCCGGATCCGCTGACGGTGCGCATCGCGCTGAACTCGCCGACCCCGTACCTGCTCTTCCTGCTCGCCGACAGTTTCATGCAGCCTCTGCACCGCGCGACGATCGAGCGCTGGGGCGACGATTGGACCCGGCCCGAACACTGGGTGTCGAACGGGCCCTTCGTCATCACGGAGGTAGTGATCGGCAACCGCATCACGCTCGAGAAGAACCCGCTGTACTGGGGCGCGGCGAGCGTGCGCCCGACCCGGGTCATCTACTATCCGCTCGAGACCCTCACGCAGGTGGGCCGGTTCATGGCCGGGGACATCCAGTTCGCGAGCATTTTTCCCAACTCGCAATTCAAGTGGCTGAAGTCCCAGCTCGGCGACCAGGTAGTGACGGGTCCGTATCTCGGCATCTCGCAGATGGAGGTGAACATGCTGGGGCCGCCCTTCGCCATGAGCCACGACCTGCGCCTCGCACTGAACCTGGCGCTGGATCGCACGATTCTCGCGAACAAAGTCCGCGAAGGGCTTCAGGAGCCCGCTTTCTCGGTGGTGCCGCCGCTTCCCGGCTACCGGCCGCAGGTTCCCGAATGGGCCTCCTGGAGCGACGAGCGCCGGCATGCCGAGGCGCGGCGCCTGTACGCGGCGGCGGGCTATTCGGCCGCGCATCCGCTGCGCGTCCAGCTCGACTATCCGACGGGCGAGGACAATCGCGACGTTTTCGATGCCATCACCGCCATGTGGCTGACCAATCTCGGCGCGCAGGTGGAGCCCTACAACGAGGAATTCCGGGTGCTGCTGCAGAATCTGCGGCTGCACAAATCGGCGTTGTTCCAGAACAGCTGGATCGGCGACTACCCCGATCCATTCACGTTCCTGCAGTTGTTTCAGACGGGCTTCGATCAGAATTTCAGCGCGTACTCGGATCCGACCTTTGATGCGCTGCTGTCGGCGGCGGCGCAGGAGGCGGATCCGGCGCGCCGCTTCCGGTTCTTCGAACAGGCCGAGAGGCGTCTCAACGAGGAGGGGGTGAGCATACCGATCATGTACTACACCTCGCGCCATCTCGTGAAGCCCTACGTCAAGGGCTGGCAGCTCAACGTCCAGGATCGCATCGTGTCACGCTACATGTATCTGCTCGAACACGAGGGTAGTTGAGACGATGCTGAAATTTCTGGGCCGCCGCTTGGTTGTAGCCATCCCGACGATGCTCGTGATCGCCACCCTGGCGTTCGGCTTGCTGCACGCGACGCCGGGCGGTCCGTTCGACACGGCGAAGCGCATGCCGCCCGAGATCCAGCGCAGCATCGAGGCGAAATACCATCTCGACGAGCCGCTCTGGCGGCAGTACCTGCGCTACCTGAACGATCTGGCGCACGGCGACCTGGGGCCTTCGTTCCAGTACCGCAATACCTCCGTGAACGAGTTGATCCGCGCCGGCCTGCCGGTCGATGCGGTGGTGGGAAGCCTCGCCCTGCTCACCGCGATGCTGGTCGGCGGCCTTACCGGCATCGTCGCGGCGCTGCGGCGCAACGGCTTTTGGGATCACGTGCCGATGTTCTTCGCGGCGCTCGGCATTTCGATCCCGGTGTTCGTGACCGGGCCGCTCTTGATCCTGGTGTTCGCCGTGCAGTTGCACTGGCTGCCGAGCGGCGACTGGCGGGGGGGCGAGGTCCGCTATCTCCTCTTGCCGGTCATCGCGCTCGCCCTGCCGTACACCGCCTACATCGCTCGCATGGTGCGCGGTGCGGCCATCGAGGTGTTCACGAGTCCCTTCATTCGCACGGCGCGCGCCAAGGGGCTGCCGACGCGCACGGTGGTGCTGCGCCATGCGCTGCGCCCCGTGCTGATGCCGCTCGTGTCGTTTCTCGGCCCGGCTTTCGCGAGCGTGCTCACCGGTTCGATCATCATCGAATCGGTGTTCGGGCTGCCCGGCATCGGCCGATACTTCCTCACCGGAGCGATCAACCGCGACTACACGTTGGTGGTCGGCATCACCGTGCTCTACGGTGCGTTGATCATCGCCTTCAACCTGCTCGCCGATCTTTGCTACGCGTGGCTCGATCCGCGCGTGCGGCTGCAATCGTGAACGCCGCCGTCCTGCCCCGGCCGGCGCGGATCGCCGGACAGTGGCGCCAGTCCTGGGAACGGCTGTGCCGCCACCGTCCGGCGCTCGTCGCATTGGCGCTGCTCGGCCTCGTCGTGCTCCTCGCGCTGCTGGTGCCGCTCGTCTCGCCGTACGATTATGCGACGCCGAACTGGGACGAGCTCTATCAGCCGCCGGGCGGGGGACATCTGCTCGGCACCGACGGACTCGGCCGCGACCTGCTCGTGAGGGTGATGTGGGGCTGCCGGATCTCGTTGCTCGTCGGCATCGCGGCGAGCCTGGTGAGCGTGCTGATCGGCGTGCTCTGGGGAGCCACCGCGGGCTATGCGGGGGGCACCACCGACTCGCTCATGATGCGCATCGTGGACATACTCTACTCGGTGCCGTTCATCCCGCTCGTGATCGTGCTCACCGTGCTCTTCGGACGGAGCTTTCTCCTGGTCTTCGTCGCGATCGGCGCCGTCTCCTGGCTCGACATCGCCCGCATCGTGCGCGGCCAGACGCTGTCGCTCAAAAATCGCGAATTCATCGAGGCGGCGCGCGCGCTCGGTCTGTCCAACACGACCATGATCGTGCGGCATATCGTGCCGAATTTGCTCGGCGTGGTGATCATCTACGCGACGCTCACCGTGCCCACCGTGATCCTCTTTGAGGCCTTCTTGAGCTTCCTCGGGCTCGGCGTGCATGCGCCCCTCGCCTCCCTCGGCACGCTGATTTCGGACGGCGCGAACCACATGAAATCCCACCCGTATCTCCTGACGATTCCGGCGGTGTTCCTGACGCTGATCGTCTGCAGTTTCAGCTATCTCGGCGATGGGCTGCGCGATGCGCTCGACCCTCGGGAGCAGCGCTAGATGAGCGCGGCGCTCCCGGCGCGGCGGTCCGAGGACCGCACCGAGCGGGCCGCTGACGGAGCCGCGGCGCTGCTCGCGATCCGCGACCTGCGCGTCACCTATCGCACCGAAGCCGGAGCGCTGCACGCCGTGGACGGCATGGACGTGGATCTCGCGCCCGGCGAGTTCCTCGGCGTGGTGGGCGAATCGGGTTCCGGAAAGACCCAGCTGCTGCTCGCGATGCTTGGCCTCAACGCGCCGGGTGCGCGCATCGACGGCAGCATCCGCTACCGCGGGCAGGAGCTGGTCGGGGCCGGCGAGCGCGTGCTTAGGTGCCTGCGCGGCGCGCGCATCGCCATGATCTTCCAGGATCCGATGACGGCCCTGAATCCGTACCTCACCATCGGCACACAGCTCACCGAGGGCGTGCGCCACCATCAGGGCGCGAGCCGCGCCGCCGCGCGCCGCCGCGCGCTCGAACTGCTCGATGCCGTGCATATTCCCGAGCCCGAGCGCCGTTTCGCGCAGCATCCGCATGAGCTCTCCGGCGGCATGCGCCAGCGCATCGTCATCGCCATGGCGCTGATCTGCGAGCCGGACATTCTGCTCGCCGACGAGCCGACCACCGCGCTCGATGTGACCGTGCAGGCGCAGATCCTCGCGCTCCTGCGCGAGCTGCGCACACGCACGCGCGCCGCCATCGTGCTGGTCACGCACGACCTCGGCGTCATCGCCGAGGTCGCCGATCGGGTGCTGGTGATGTATGCCGGCCGGGTGGTCGAGCAGGCCGGCGTGCAGCGCCTCTTCGAGCACGCGCGCCACCCCTACACCGAGGGGCTGCGCCGCTCGATCGTGCCGTTGGCAGGGCCTCTGCCGGCGCGCCTGCCCTCGATCGGTGGCAATCCGCCGAACCCCGCCGAGCTGCCGCCCGGATGTCCCTTCGCGCCGCGCTGCGCCTACGCCTTCGAACGCTGTCCGACGGCGCCGCCGCCGCTCGCGCCGGTGGCGCCCGGGCATCTATGCGCCTGCTATTACGACGGGCCGCGCGGGAGGATACGGTGAGCGCGCCGCCGGCCGACACCGCCGGGCCCGCGCCGCTGCCCGCCGCGCCGGCGCTCGAAGTGTCCGGCCTGTCCGTGCGGTTCGCCGTCGCCGGTGCGAAGCGCTGGCTGCAGGCGGTCGATGGCGTGAGCTTCAGCGTCGAGCGCGGCGAAACGCTCGGTGTGGTGGGGGAGTCGGGCTCCGGCAAATCGACGATCGCGCGGGCGCTGCTGCGCCTGGTATCGGCGACGGCCGGCACCGCGCGTTTTCGCGGCGCCGATCTCCTCGCGCTCGAGGGACCTACCTTACGCGCCATGCGCGAACACCTGCAGATCATCTTCCAGGATCCGCTCGCCTCGCTCGACCCGCGCATGAGCGTCGCCGAGATCATCGAAGAACCGCTGCGCGAGTTTCGGCCGGCGCTGGACCGCGCGGCGCGGCGCGGCCAGGTGCTCGCCATGCTCGACCGGGTCGGCTTGCTGCCGGCGCATCTGAACCGCTTTCCGCACGAGTTTTCGGGCGGCCAGGCGCAGCGCATCGGCATCGCCCGCGCCCTCATGCTGCAGCCCGAGCTGCTGGTCTGCGACGAGCCGATCTCGGCGCTCGATGTTTCGATCAAGTCGCAGATCGCGAACCTGCTGAAGGACCTGCAGCTCGCCTTCGGCCTCTCGGTGCTGTTCATCGCGCATGATCTGGCGGCGGTGCGCTTCTCGTGCGACCGGATTCTCGTGCTCTACCTCGGCCGCGTCATGGAAATCGCCTCGCGCACGGCGCTGTTCGAGACACCGCGCCATCCCTACACGCGGGCGCTCCTGCAATCGGTGCCGGTCGCGGACCCAGTGCTGGCGCGGGCGCGCCGCGCCGCGCCCTTGGGCGGGGAGATTCCCTCGCCGCTTGCGCCGCCGTCGGGCTGTGTGTTCCGCACGCGCTGTCCCTTCGCGGGATCGCTGTGTGCGGAGGAAGTGCCGCGCCTGCGTCCGGTGGGCGCCTCCCTCGTCGCCTGCCACCGCGCCGAGGAGCTCGCCGGCCTGCCGCGAAACGGCGGATGACCGAAGGTCGAAGGTCGGCTTCATTCTCTTGTCATGAGGATATGCGAACGTTACGCCGTGTCACCCATGACGATATTCGCGCGCCCGAACGCCGCTTCGTATCCCGGCTGCGAATCGATATGCCTATATGGCGCAACACTGCGTCGGCGCTCGGTTCAATTCGCGCTGATGGTCTGTCTTTTGGCTGGCTGCGCCAGCCAATCCCCGGTCAAATCGGTCGAGATGCTGGACGAAAGGACCGGCATGACGATGGGGGCGCTGTTGCAGCCCATGGCGTTCGTCGAGACCGGAATATACGACCTGCTGGTCCCCGATAAGCAACCGAGCATCGTGTATATCGGACCGGTGGAGTGGGATCGTAGCGGCGATTTCACTTACCTCCTCTGGGTTCAGGTGGCTCCGGGCGTCGGCGGTCATCGGCTCGATGACATCCGCACACGCGGCGCTGTCAATCTGCAGCTCGACGACGGGCTGGTGGCGCTGTCTGCGCTGGAACTGCCGGCCGTGGCGAGCAGCCCGTATCGTCCCATGGCTCCGGTGGGTCAGACAGCATACTTCTCAATCGATGTCGCGCTGCTGAAGCGCATGGCGGCCAGCCAAAGGCTCGCGCTGAATGTCCGGGCGGGCGATCTGACCATGGTCGATTTCATTCCCATGCAGGAAACGCGCGCTGCGCTGAAGCAATTCATGATCGACCGAGGCATCGCTCACGATTGAGGCTAACGAGCGGCTTCTTTTTTGGCCGGCACAGGCAGCGCCTGAACGACCAAAAAGCGGGTATGAAGCAGCGCTCATCTCCTGAGTCTATACATCCCGGATAGCGTCTTCGAGCCGCGGAGCGCGGTGGGATGATCGTCCTGATCCTGATGCGGCCGCCGACAAACGATGTGATATAAAGTGTCCAACGCCGGCTGGACCAAGAAAGGGTGGGATGCTAATTCACGAGATGACTGAGGACGAATGCCGCGCCGCACTCGAGCAGGTAGATTTTGGCAGATTGGCGTGCGCACGCAGTGATCAACCCTACATTGTTCCAATCTATTTCTCGTACGATGGAAAGCATCTCTACGGGGTCACCACGCTAGGGCAAAAGATCGAATGGATGCGGTCCAATCCGCTCGTCTGTCTGGAGATTGATGAACGGACGAGTCACTATCAATGGATGAGCGTTGTTGTGTTTGGCCGCTACGAAGAGTTGCCGGACACGCCAGAATATGACGATGCGCGCGCGCATTCTCTCGAGGTTCTGCAGAA
>Ga0209415_10006283_pt1 | contig 21178 bp, 20 predicted proteins | sample PeaSoiSIISIP2007_FD_187696 | JGI IMG/M metagenome (GOLD analysis project Ga0209415, IMG submission 187696) | Peat soil microbial communities from Weissenstadt, Germany - SII-SIP-2007 (SPAdes) (version 2) | ecosystem: Environmental > Terrestrial > Soil > Wetlands > Peat | place: Germany...
CGGGAAGACTCGCGTTCAACGGGAAGACTCGCGTTCAGCGGGAAGAACAGTCCGGTCAGGACGCATCTCGTGAGTGATGTGGAGTAATCAGTGACTGGAGTGGCGTTCGGGCTACGGGAGATGTCGACCGGGCGCGGTATCGCGTGACATCCTGACCGCGGCCAGAAACCGGAAGGATATCGATGTCTATCGAATTTATCCTTACCGGGCGCCATAGCCGCGAGAGGAAACCGAAAGTGATCACGTTCGTACCGCTGACCGGATTCCTCGGAGCGGGCAAGACCACAACGATGATCGCCGCCGCCACGGCGCTCCAGCAGCGCGGGCGCAAGGTCGCGGTCATCACGAACGACCAGGGCGCGGAGCTGGTGGACACCAAGCTCTCTCGCAGCGCGCTTGACGCCGTCGCCGAGGTGACCGGCGGCTGCTTCTGCTGCCGGTTCGAGGACATGGTCGATGCCGTCAAGACCCTGGTGGCCGCGGACGGCGTCGACACGGTCATCGCCGAGGCGGTCGGCAGCTGCACCGACCTCCAGGCCACCGTCGTGCGCCCGCTGCGCCTGCACTACGGCGACGCCATGATCGTCACGCCGCTGACCGCCGTGCTGGATCCGGAGCGCCACCTCGATTTCGAGCGGGCGGCCGAGCGCGGCGAGCCGGAATCCGACCTGTCGTACCTCTTCCACCGTCAGCTCGCCGAGGCTGACGTGATCGCGGCGAACAAGCTCGACACGGTCCGGGCCGACCAGGCCAGCGAGATCGTGGCCAGCTTGCGCTCGCGTCACCCGAACGCCGTCGTGGTCGGGTACTCGGCCGCGACCGGAGACGGGCTGGACGCCTTGCTCGAGGTGTGGAGCGGACCGGCCGCGAACAGCGCCGTCGACCTGGAGATCGACTACGACCGCTATGCCGCGGCCGAGGCGCAGCTAGCCTGGCTCAATCAGGAGCTGTCCCTGCTGGCCTCGGACGGCCGGTTCGACCCGACCCTGTGGGCGCAGGACGTCCTGCGGCATCTGTCGGCCTGGGCGCTGGCCACGGACACGATGGTCGGTCACGCCAAGATCACCGCCGAGGTCGGCGCCGGGAACTTCGCGAAGCTGAGCCTTACGGCTGCGGGCGCAGCCCCGGTGCTTGACCGGGCCGCCGACGCGGCTCCCGGCGCTCGCGCCGTCATCAATGCCCGGGTGGCCTGCGAACCCGAGGCGCTCGACCGTGCGATCGCGCGCGCGGTATCGGCTGCTGACATCGCGCACGCGGTGGCCTCATCGGCTGCCGCGGCGGCATCGTTCAAGCCGGGCTATCCCCGCCCCGTGCACCGCGTCGCCGCCTCCGCCGCGCGCCCGCGCTCAGGGGACTAACGGAAGCCAGCTTTGCTCAAGAGAGGGCACAGCCATGTCAATCGCAGCCGTTCTCGTATTCGTTCTGGTAGCAGCGCTCGCGGCGGTCAACGGCAGCAACGACGTCCCCAAGGGCGTCGCTACCCTGGCCGGGGCCGGGGTAGCCAGGTACCGCACCGCGATCTTATGGGGCACCGCGACGACGATGGCCGGCTGCGTCTTCTCGCTGACCCTGGCCGCCAGGATGACCAAGCTGTTCTCCAGCGGGATCGTCACGGCCAGACCTACCGACGCCTTCGCAGTCGCCGTGCTGACCGGTGCGGCCAGCTGGGTCGCCCTGGCGACCGCGCTGCGCCTGCCCGTATCCACGACCCACGCCCTGATCGGCGGCCTGCTCGGGGCCGGCCTGCTGCTGTCGGCAGATAGCGTCGCCTGGAGCGCCCTTACCAAGAAGGTCGTCATCCCGCTGCTGCTGAGCGTCGGGGTCGCCTACGCCGCCTCACTGATACTCGTCCTGATCTTCGGCCGGATGCGCACGGCCAGGACAGGCCGGCCGGCGGACCCGGTCGGCGGACCGGTCTTCGCGATGGAGCGCGGCCGCTCCGGCGCCGCTTCCGTGGCGGTGCTCGACAGCGGTGTCACGACCGCGGACAGTTTGGCCGAGCCGGCTGCGAAGGACCGGCTGATCGCCCGCGCTCATTGGTTCACCAGCGGCGCCACGGGCTTCGCGCGGGGCCTGAACGACACTCCGAAGATCGTTGCCGTGGGAGCGTTCGCACTGGTCCCCGCGGGCATGCGGCCGTGGCAGATCATGCTGCTCGTCGCTGCCGCCATGGCGGCCGGCGCACTGACCGGGGGGATGCGGATAGCCAGGCGGCTTGGCGAGGATGTCGTGCGGATGAGCCATCGGGAAGGGTTCCTCGCGAACATCACCACCGCGACGCTGGTCGGCCTGGGCGCCGGCTCCGGGCTGCCGATGTCCACCACGCACGTGTCCACCGGGGCAATCGCGGGATCTGCCGGACTGAGCCTGAAGCGGCTGAGCGGCCGGACGCTGCGGGACTTCCTGATCGCCTGGATCGTCACCCCGCCGTTCGCGGCTCTCGTCGCGGCGCTCGTGTTCCTGCTGGCCCGCTGACCGTGCTGGCCCGCTGACCGTGCTGGCCCGCTGACCGTGCTGGCCCGCTGACTGGCTGGCCTGGCACGGCGGAGTCACAGGGGCGGATCGCCGATCAGGGCGCCGAGGCTGGCCAGCGCTCCGGTCCGGGCACGGTAGTAGACCCACACGCCGCGCTTCTCCCGGTCCAGCAGGCCGCAGGCATGCAGCACCTTGAGGTGATGGCTGATCGTCGGCTGCGACAGGCTAAACGCGCCGGCCAGATCGCATACGCACGCCTCGCCGCCTTCGTGCGAGGCCACCAGTGACATCAGCCGCAGTCGCACCGGGTCAGCCAGCGCCTTCAGCAGCGGCGCGAACTGCTCCGCCTGCTCGCGAGATAAGGGCTCGCGCGACAACGGCGAGCAGCAGGCGACGGCCTCAAGCGGGCCCGGCGCCATTAAGGGCCTCGGCATGCATCCACATTTGCAAATGTCTTGCCAGGCGGCAACCTGCCAGGCGGAACGGCATGGCAGGGCTCGACGCGCGGCCGCGTCCTCAGCCGTACTGCCGGTCGGCGTACGGCTCGTCGGCTGAGCCGCCCGTCGCGGCGTCCGGCATGGCGATGATCACGATGTCGGCCGCCGTGGCGGCCTCCAGGACGCTGGCGACAGTGTGGCCGAGGAACGGGGTGTCGCGGACGCGGCGCAAGCGGGCGCCGAGCAGCACCACGTCAATCCGATGATGGCGGATGAAGGCCGTGACGCCGTCGCCTGCGGTTGGCGCGAACCAGTTCGCCGTGTGTGCGCGCAAGCCATGGGCGCCAGCTCGCCGCCCGGCGTCGTTGAGTGCCGCCCGCGCCGCGGAGCGCAGCCACTCCCCGTTGACCTGTGCTGGCGTGGCGCCGGCCGATGGATCGGGTCCTGGAGTGACGTGCAGCAGGTAGAGCTCCCCGCCGACCCTGGCAGACAGGCCGATGGCCACCTCCTCGGCGGCACGGGACGCGACGGTGCCGGTGACCGCGACCGCGATCCGGCGGGGCGCCATCGGCTCGCCGTTGGCCGTGGCCGCCCGGCGGACGAGGAGCACGGGAAGCGGGGTCTTGTTGAGCACTCCGTCGGCAAAAGGGCCAAGGGCATGGCCAGGCGGCGAGCGCCCCGGCACGCCGATGCCGATCAGGCCGTAGCCCAGGTTCGCCTCGGCGAGCACCGCGCCGACCCGGTCCTGCGCATCGACGACCAGCTGCCGCACCGGCCGCTCGAGCAGCTCGCAGCGGAGGACGGCGGGACAGCACCTGGGCTGTACCGACAGCAGGGTGAGCTCGGCCTCAGGCGGCCAGGCGCGATCGAGGACGACGGCTGCGTCGGCGTCCTTCCCGCTTCCCGTCGCGACGAGCAGCCGCTGACCGCGCACGAGCACGTTGACGGCATTGCGCTCCTCGCGGGCGAGGCGCTGCCGCTCGGCCTCGCCGCCTGGCCAGCGGCCGACTAGGCGCCCGAACGCCGGCGCCACCGCCGCGGAGGCGGCAACCGAGACCGCGAGCAGCATCGTGTACCCGGTGCTCGACAGCAATCCGATCCGCAGCCCGGCGGTGCCGATGATCACCTGCATCGCGCCGCGGCCGTTGAGCAGCACGGCAAGCGCCCTGACCTCCCGGCCCCGCAGGCCGGCCGATCTCGCCCCGAGCGCCACGCCGGCCGCCTTGCTCGTGATCGTGGCCGTGAGCAGCACGGCCAGGACTCCAAGGCGGCCCGGCGAGTCCACGGCGCGCAGGTCCACTTGCAGGCCCGCGCTTGCGAAGTAGACGGGCGCGAAGAACGCGCTGGTGAAGGACTCCAGCTGGCGCATCGGCTGGCTCGGGCTGAACCGGGAGCGGCCGAGCGCCACGCCGGCGAAGAAGGCGCCGAGCGCCGCCTCCACGTGAACCGCCTGCATCGCGGCGGCCGCCGTCAGCATCACGCCGATCGAGACTGCCAGCGATCCTGCCAGGTTCGGCCCGGCGGTCCTGGCACGCCGCAGCATCCGGTCGACCGCCGGCTGCCCGACGGCCGCGAACAGGATGCACAGGGCCAGGAAGCCGCCGACCGGCAGCAGCACGCCGGGCAAGCTCGGCGAGTACGTCGCGGCCACGGCAACGAGCAGCAGGAAGCCGAAGATGTCGTTGACCGTGGCACCGGCGAGCGCGAGCTGCCCGAAGTCGCGGTTGGCCACGCCAAGCTCGACGACCAGCCGCGCGATGATCGGCAGGGACGAGATGCCGAGCGCGCCGCCGAGCAGCACGGCGCCTGGCAGGCGATCGCCCGAGATGAGCCCGCCGGCCACCGCATAGGCGACCGCCGCTCCGACGATCAGCGGGACCACGATGCTGCCGGCCGATACGCCGGCCGCCGCGCGGCCGAGCCGGCGCAGCAAGGGCAGGTTGGTCTGCGCGCCGAGCACGATCAGCACCATGAGAAGGCAGAAAGCCGAGAGCGCGCCGAGCGGGCTCGCGCCGTCGCCGGGCGGGAGCATGAACGCGCCCGCGGCCGGCCAGACAGCGCCAAGGACCGACGGGCCGAGTGCGACGCCGGCCAGCAGCGAGCCCACCACAGGAGGCTGGCGCAGCCGGCCGGCCAGCGCCCCGAACGCGTGCGCGAGCAGATAGAGCATTGCGACTTGCACCCAGAGCCGGACCGCCGCCTGGTTGGTGAGCAGCAGGTGACCCACCACGCAAGGCTAAGCCCGGCTAGTGCGCTGCGCGCAAATAGCGACTGGGGAGCGCCGGGATCGCATCGGATGAGCAATTGGGCCAGCACGTCCGTCTCATCGGCATTCCACGGAAACGGGTTACGATTCGGGCATGTCCCACCAGCTGGCCCGCGCCGATATAGAACGCCGCGGATATCCGCTCGCCGTTCGGCCGCTGGCCGGCGCCGACGCATCGCGGCTGGCGTCACTGTTCAGGGCGATCGGGGATCCGGTGCGGCTGCGGCTGCTTTCGCTGATCGCGTGCTGCCCGGATGGTGAGATCTGCGTCTGCGACCTGCTGGCTAACTTCGAGGTCAGCGCTCCGACAATCAGCCATCATCTGAAAGTGCTGCGCACCGTCGGCCTGATCGACAGCGAGCGCCGCGGCACCTGGGTCTATTACCGGGCAAATGCCGACTTCTCCGGCTGGCTCGCGTCCATCCTCAGCCCGGACGCGGTCTTGCCGGCCGGTTCGCGCTGAGCCCGGCAGGTCGGTGACTCTTTGGCCAGGGACCGGTGCCGGGAGGCGGCCGTGCGGCCGGGCGGCTGGCCCGCCGGGCTCGTCACTAACGCAACATGTGTCACTTAATACTCACATGACATAATCTTTACACCCTGGTTAGCTCGTGATCTAATCAGCGCCATGCCGTCACGGGTGAACATAACGGACCTGTTAGATGATGACAGTCAATCGCGTAACGGGTTAAACCACACAGCGCGTCCAGCACAGGCGCCGGGCGCTGGCAGCCCCGGGCGGAATGGCATTTCCGGTGCTCAGGCGAATGGCGCCGCAAGCCGGCAGCGGCTCGGCGTTCACCCAAGCGCGATAGCCAGGCGCACGGAACTTCGGCTGCCATCCGAGCTGACCTTGGAGACCTGGCAGCATATCGGGCATCAGATTTTCCTGATCTCGGACTCATCGGCCTGGTGGCTCGGCGACTGGCTCGTTTTCGGACAGCAGCAGTTTCCGGATCGGTACGGTCAGGCGATCGCCCGCACGTCGCTGGACTACCAGACGCTCAGAAACTACGCGTGGGTGGCGCGGAAGTTCGCGCCGTCTCGCCGGCGAGACAAGCTGAGCTTCCAGCATCACGTGGAGGTCGCCGCGCTCCCGATCGCCGATCAGGATCGCTTCCTCGCCCAGGCCGAGCGGATGGGCTGGTCACGCAACGAGCTGAGAAGGCAGGTCAGGCGGCATCTCGAGCCCTCGATCTGCTGCGCCGACGCGAAGGCCGTGAGCGTCCTGCTGACTCTTGAGCCCGGCCGGGCGGCGAGCTGGCAGGCGGCGGCGGAGCGGGCGACCTGCGCCCTGCCTGAGTGGATCGCCTCGGTGGTGGACGCCGCCGCGAGCGGCGGCCCGGACCTGCCGCCTTTCGGGACGCCGGCATCGGCCATTGGCGATTAACGCAGCGCTGTCGTATCTTGGGCCAGCAATGGGGAAAGACGTCATTCTCGAAAGGGAGGTGAACCGCTGATGAGGTACCACCACTGAATTGGCCGCTAACCTGATTAGCCGCTAACCTGGTGTCCCCGGCTCGGCTGTTCCGATCAGGTACGCCGAGACGGGGACACAAATTGACCAGCAGGCGGCGACGAAGAACAGATAATGCACGCTGGATGATCCTTGGAGGTAAGCATGGAGATCTTTTCTCCGCTGTCGCCGAATATGCTCGCTGACCCGTATCCCATTTACCGCCAGCTACAGCGCGAGGATCCCGTGCACTGGCACGAGCAGCTGAATGCCTGGATTGTGACGCGGCACTCGGACTGCACCAGGATCCTCGGCGACCCGGCGACCTTCGTGAATGATTTCAGGAAGATCGGCGAGGACACCGACCAGGAAGTCCTCGGCCTGCAGACCCTCGACGCTCCCGACCACACCCGGGTGCGGCACGCGCTGCTTGAGGCGATGCGGGGAGTCGACATCCCATCCTGGGTGGCAGAATGCCTCCGGGTGGCTGACAAGCTGATCAGCGAGCTCGACCTGAGCAGCTTCGATTTCGTCACGGAATTCAATCAGCCGCTGGCCCTGGCAAGCATGTGCCTCTTCTTCGGCATTCCGGACGTTGGCGACGAGAAGGAATTCTACCGTCGCGGAAAGGACCTGCTCAGGAGCATGGATTTCGGGTTCGACCACTCCCGTGTCCAGCCCGGCGCCGAGGCGCGAGGCTATATGACGAGCATCCTGGTGCCGTGGGTGGAGAAGCCTCCGGCCACCGGCCTGCTGAGCAGGGTGGACGTGGCCGCGGCCGGGCAGCCGCTCCGCCGTTACCTGCTGAATGCGCTGCGCCAGATCTTCGTAGCCGGATTCATGTCCTCGAGCAGCAACGTCAGCTGCATAACAAAAACTCTCCTCGAGCGAGGCATGCTCGACCGGGACGAGCCATTCGAGGTCACCCCGATCAAGTACAACGAGCTCGCGCGGCACTCGGGCGCGGTCCAGGTAGACACCCGCGGCGCCACCAAGGACGTGACGCTCAGCGGAACCAAGATCAGCAAGGGCACGGAGGTGCTGCTGTCGCCGGCCGCGGCCGACCGGGACGCGACCGTCTTCGCCTCGCCCGACGAGCTGGTGCTTGATCGTTCGCCGAACCCGCACATCGCCTTCGGCCGGGGCGCGCACGCCTGCGTCGGCGCGCACCTGGCGCTCGCCCTGCACGTGGCGATGTTCACCAAGCTTTCCGAGGCATACCGGCTGACCGTGGCAGAGCCGCCGGTGCAGCGCCCGACCGGCACGCTGCGCGGCCTGGACCGGATGGTGCTGACCGCACAGCCTCGCTGAGGCATTCCAGGAGGAGCGAACATGGCAGAGGCTAGTCCAAACGGGAGCAGCTCCAGCCCGCCTGAGACCAGGAGCAGCTCCTCGTACCGGCGCGTACTGGCGCAGCCGTGCTTCCGTGCGCTGTTCGTGACGCGGTCGTCGGCCATCACCGGCGACTCGGTGCGGGCGCTGGCACTCGCTGTGCTGGTCTTCAACCTCACCGGATCGCCGCTGCTGTCGGCTATCGCGTACAGCATCGCGTTCTTCCCGCAGATATTCGGCTCGAGCCTGCTCGGCACCCTCGCCGACCGGCTGCGGCCGAGGCCGCTGCTGATGATCCTGTACGGGCTGGACGCCGCGACCGGGATCATCATCGGGGCGGGCCGGCCGCCGGTGGCCGTGAGCCTGGTCCTGGTGGCCGCGGTAGCCCTCGTGACGCCGCTCTACCAGGGCGCGTCGAGCCGGCTGGTCGCCGAGGTGCTCACCGGTGACGAGTACATCATGGGCCGCGCGCTCTGGTGCAGTGCGCCGATGGCCGCGCAGCTCGCGGGCAACGCGCTGGGCGGGTTCCTGATAGTGGCCGTGGGCGCGCCGCGCACCATCCTGCTCAGCAGCCTCTTCCATCTCGGCGCGGTCGCGCTTATCCGGTTCGGGCTGCCGGACCTGCCTGGCGCGCCCGTGGACGAAGACGCCGGTGCCAGGCCGCGGCTGCGGTCGACCTTCGCCGACAGCTGGGCGCAGAACATCGAGATCCTTCGCACGCCGCAGATCCGCCGGGTACTGCTCGCGAAGTGGGTTCCGCCGGGCCTGATCACCGGCGCCGAGGCGCTGATCGTGCCGTACTCGGGCAGGCACGGTTACCCGGCGTCGGCGCCCGGCGTCCTGCTCGCCTGCCTGGCCTTGGGGACGATGCTGAGCAACCTCGTTTTCGGCAAGATCACTGTGCCATGGCTCAGGGACCGGCTTACCTCGGTGCTCACGCTGGTCGCGGGCCTGCCCCTGCTGGCCCTCCTGTTTAACCCGCCCGTCGTGGTGCTCGGGGTGCTCTTCACGCTGAGCGGCATCGGCCTCTGCTATGACCTGGGCCTTGAGCTCCGCTTCGTGGAGACCGTGCCCGAGGACCGGCGGGGGCTCGCCTTCGGCCTGCGAAGCACCGGCCTGATGAGCGTGCAGGGGCTGGGTCCGGTGGTGTTTGGCGGGCTGGCCCAGGTGCTGTCGATCGGCACGGTGATAGCGCTGTGCGGTGCCCTGACCGCGGTGCTCGGGGTCGGGCTGGTGGCGCGGGCACTCAACGGATCGCTCAGCCTCCGGCCGCTGACAGCCGCCGTGCCCGCCGTGGTTCCGGTCGCGGCCGACGGCGCTGCCCCATGTTCGTGCGGCCCGAACGGCTGCGGCCCGCAGAGCGCGCAGACCGCTGAATCCGGACAGTTCCCGAAAGGGGTGACCCCCCGATGAGCCTGCCGCAGATCGCCATCGTCTCGGCATTCGAGGCGAAGCTCCAGCCGCTGCTTGCCTCAAGCGCGGCGGCCGCGCTGCGCGCCGCCGGCGCGCAGGTGACCGGCTGGGACGCCGACGTCTTCCCCGGCGACGCGCCCGGCCGTGACTTCGACCTGGTCCTGATCTCGATCCCGGCCTTCGAGGGCATCGAGGCGGGCGCGAGGCTGGCTGCCGCCTGCAAGGAATCAGGCAGCAGGCGCGTGCTCGTCTGCGGCCAGTACGCCTGGCTCAACGCGCTGGCGCTCGCGCCGGTGACCGACGGAGTGGTGACCGACGAGCCCGAGGGCATGGCCGAGGACCTGGTCGCCTGCGCCCGCGGCGACACTGAGCCCGGCCAGATCCACGGCGTGCTCACCGGCACCGGCCTGCGGGCAAAGCCGAGGGCCCGGTCGGCGCGGACGTGGTCCAGGCCGGCCAGGGACCTGTTCCGGCCGCTCGCCCAGTACCCCGGGCATCAGTCCAAGTTCGGCCTGATCGGCAACATCGAGGCGACCAGGGGCTGCCACCATCGCTGCACCTACTGCGCTGTGTATGCCTCGTATGGCGTCGCGGCGATACCGATCGAGGCCGAGACCGTGATCGCCGACGCGGCCCAGCTCGCCGCCCAGGGAGCGACCCACTTCGTCTTCGTCGACGCGGAGTTCTTCAACACGCGCCGCCGTGCGCTCGACGTCATGCGGGAGGTGGCCAGCCGGTTCGGTCCGGTGACCTTCGAGCTGACGACCAGGTTCGATCACATACTCGAGTTCGAGGCGGAGATCAATCAGATGACCGAGCTGGGTCTGAAGGTGATCACGTCGGCCCTGGAGTTCCCTTCTGAAGAGGTTCTTCTGGCCTTCGACAAGGGCATCGACGTTCCGGGCATCAGGAAGGCGACTCGCGCGGCTCATCGGGCCGGCGTCGAGCTGCGCCCGAGCCTGATCACCTTCACGCCCTGGGTCAGCCTGGCGGAGATCGAGGCGCTCGACGATTTCCTCGCCGAGACCGGGCTCGCGGAGTCGGTCGATGCCACCGCCCGGCAGACCCGGCTGCTGCTCTACAAGGGGTCGCCGCTGCTCGGCTCGCCGTGGCTGGACGGAATCGAGCTGACCGACCGCGGCTTCTACTACGACTGGCGGCACCCGGATCCGGCTGTCGACGAAGCCTGGGCGCGCCGCCGCAGTGAAGCCGTCGCCGACGGCGCCGCCCGCTGCTGCGTGCGCTGCTGACAAACCGAGGGAGGACACGTGCCGAACACCGAGCAGCAGATCCATTTGCTGAACACCGAATTGCAGGCATCAGCACGCCAGCATGCCGACGAGCTCGGGACCTACTTCGGGCAGTCGAGCGACTTCCTGGCGGCGGTCCGCGAGAGCCCGCTGAGCTGCTGCGTCGGCGACCGCATGCCCGTGCCCCCGGCGCTGCTCCCGCGCGCCGTGGCCGACCGGATCGCGCGCTGCCAGCTGGCATTCAAGGCAGCCCTGAACCTGATCTTCGATGGCCGCCTGGAAGGTTCCTGGTACCTGCTTGCCGAGGCGCTCCGGCTTGAGGAGCCCACATTCAAGTACGTGGACACCTCCCGCAGGCCGCAGTTCCTGACGATCGCCAGGCCGGACATCATCATTCACGACGACGACATCACGATGGTGGAGCCCAACGCCGGATCCTCGGTTGGCTACATGCCAGATGCCGACATACTCGGCAGGCTGTTCGAGGAATCGCCGGTGATCGGAGACTTCCTCCGCGAGCGCGGCGCGCGCCGCTCCGACGTCATCGGGATACTCGGCGCCTACCTGCGGGACCGGCTCGCCGCGGCCGGCCAGTCGCCGTCCGACAGCCTGGTCGTGGTGGCCGAGTTCAAGGCGGATTTCGGTGGCCCGTGCGATGACTGCCCAGGTATCGCCCTGGAGCTACGGCGGCACGGCCTGCGGGTCGAGGCGGCCGCCGTCGAGGATCTCGAAGTCAGCGAATCCGGGGTGACGCTGGCGGGGGAGCGGTGCGCGCTCCTGTACCGGGTGGCGGGCGAGGAGCCGGATCCGGTCGGCAACTACCCGATGCTCGAGCCGTTCCTGACGGCGGGCCGCAACGGGAAGGTCGTGATCGTCGACGATCTCGATGACGCGATCGCCGTCAACAAGACGATCCTGGCCACCGTATCGGAGGAGCTTGACGCCGGCCGGCTCCCGCGCGGGCTAGCCGCGGAGCTCGGCGGGTTCGTGCCATGGAGCAGGGTGCTTGAGGAGACGCACGCCGACATCGGCGGCGAGCGCCTCGATCTGCCGGCCTGGTGCCTGGCCAACCGCGAGTCGCTGGTGCTCAAGCCCGGTGCGGGCTACGGCGGGCGCGGCGTGACGATCGGCTGCGAGACCGAGCCGGAGCGCTGGGCCGCGGCCCTGGACGAGGCCCTCGCATCCAGCGAGGCGTGGCTTGTGCAGCGGCTCGCCAGATCGCACCCGACGACGACGTCCATCGTCCGGTGCGGCTCGCTGGCCACCGAGGAGACGTACGTGGACTACGGCTCCTTCGCTATGGCAGGAACGGTGCCTGCCGCCATCGTCCGCAAGACCGCCCCGTTCGGAGGCCCCAGCCGCCGGGTGAAGCACGGCGCCGCCGGCCCAGTCTTCGTCGTCTGAAACTTCCGGAGGCATCAGTGTCAGCTGTCGACCCGTGGCCGCAAGCGCCGATCCTGTCAGAACTGCCGCCAACCGCCCGGCTCGCCGTGACCTTCGATCTGGGCCGGCTGCTCGCGGACGTGGCGCGAATACGAGTGACCAACTGGAAGGAGATCCGCATCGTCTCTGGCGATGGCCTGGGCGACTATGCCACCAAGCTGGACTGGCGGACCATTCCGCTGCGGAGTATCGGCGGCGACGGCAACCGCGGCGACGCTGGCGGCCCGGATCTCGCCGACTTCGCTGATACCCCGTGGCTGGCGCAGCTGCCGTACCTGGCCGAGGTCCTGGCGGCGATTCCGGGGCGGCTGGCCGCGGCGCGGCTGATGGCGCTCGGCCCCGGCGCCAGCATTCCGGTGCACAGCGACAGCAAGTGCGGCCTGCCATGGGGGAGGGTGCGCCTGCACGTGCCGATCGTGACCATGCCGGAGGCGGCGCTGTTCATCGCGGACGAACGGCACTGCTGGGGAGCGGGAGAAGTTTGGTACGCGGACTTCACCCGCGGCCATACGGTCTCCAACACCGGGACCCGGACCCGGGTCCACCTCGTCGTGGATGTGTACGTCACGCCTGAGCTGCTTGCCCTGTTCCCGGCCGAGTTCCGCACCGGGGCCGTGCGCGACGGCAGCATGTTCGAGCCGCCCGACGTGCCGTTGCCGGCCGCGCAGGCCGATCAGCTGCGCTGTGGGTTCGGCCTGCCGAGATCCTTCCGCTCCTGGGAGGAACCCGACGGCGAGTTCCTGCGCGACCAGCCGACGACCGCGGCCGCGGTCGACGCCTACAACGGCGGCGTCGCGCTGTACCTGTCGGACGAGCCGGCCTTCGGCCTGGTCCACGTGGGGGCCGGGGAGTTCAGGTTCGCCGGCTGGACGGCCGAGCGAACCATCCAGCCGTCCCGCTCCGCGGCGGGCGAGCTGAGCGTCACCCTGCGATCGAGGGTCGGCAGCAGGGTCAATGCCAGGACCATTCCCGCCGCTCCGATCACGGACCGGCCGAAGCCCGGCGCCGCGCCGGAGCGGGCCGGCGCGGCGGTCACCGCCAGGGCAGGGATGTCGTGACTCATCTGCAGACCCGCGCGGTCGGCTACTCGGCGCCGGTGCCGCAGGGCTCGCGGCCGGCCGCGGTGCCGATCTACCAGACGTCGACCTTCGAATTCGACGACCCCGATGCGGCGGCGGCCGCCCTGCGACTCCCGGATCGCGGCTACGCCTACACCAGGCACTCCAATCCCACCACGCGCGCGCTCGAGAACGCGATAGCGGACCTGGAGGGCGGCACAGCCGCGCTGGCGACGAGCTCGGGCATGGGGGCGATCAACGCCGTGCTGCTCGCGCTGCTGCGGCCCGGCGATCACGTCATCGCGCAGGCACGGCTCTACGGCGGCACGCGCAGCGTGCTGGGACGCCTCGCGGACCGGTTCGGCATCGGCGTGAGCTACATCGCGGGCGACGACCAGGCGGAGCTCGCGGAGGCACTGCGGCCGCGAGCGCGGGTGCTCTACCTGGAGACCATCACCAACCCGACCACCCAGGTCGCCAACCTGCCCGCGCTGCTCGCCGATGGCCGGGCGGCCGGGCTTACCTGCGTGGTCGACAACACCTTCGCCACCCCGGTGCTGTGCCGGCCGATCGAGCACGGCGCCGACGTCGTCGTTCACTCGGCCACGAAGTACCTGGGCGGCCACGACGACGTGGTGGCCGGCCTGGCGGTCTTCGCCGACCGTGACCTGCACAGGCGGATCTGGCGGTTCGCCGTCGACCTCGGCGTGGTCGCGGACCCGTTCGCCGCGTGGCTCGTGCTGCGCGGGCTGAAGACGCTTCCGCTGCGGATGGCACGGCACTGCGAGAACGCCGGGCACCTGGCGCGCTTCCTCGACGGCCATCCCGAGGTGACGAACGTGCGCTGGCCGGGGCTCCCTGGCCAGCCCGACCATGAGCTGGCGCGGCGGATCCTCGACGGGTTCGGCGGGATCCTCTGCTGTGACCTGGCCGGGGGGCCGCAGGGCGCCAGGCCGTTCTTCGGCCGGCTGCGCTGCGCGGCGTTCGCCCCGTCGCTCGGCGGGCCAAGGACGCTGGTCGCGCATCCGGCGTCGAGCTCGCACCGCGAGCTGGACGCCGGAGCTCTGCGCGCGGCGGGGATCGGCGAGGGGACGATCAGGATCTCGGCCGGCATCGAGCACCACGAGGACCTGATCGCCGATTTCGAGCAGGCGCTCAAGCCATGACCGCCGACGTGGTCCCCGATCGCCCGAAGGGAGTCAGATGAGCCAGGTACGGATACTGGTCGGCACGCGAAAGGGCGCGTTCGTCCTCACCTCGGACTCGGCGCGCGGCCGATGGGCCATAAGCGATCCGCACTTCCCCGGCTGGGAGGTCTTTCACATCACCGGATCACGGGCCGATCCGGACCGGCTCTACGCGTCGCAGTCCACTCAGTGGTTCGGCCAGCTGATCCGGCGCTCAGACGATGGCGGCCGGACCTGGCGGGCGATGAGCAACAAGTTCGTCTATGACGGCGAGGTCGGAACGCACCGGTGGCACTGGGGCGACGGCACGCCGCACCGCTGGGAGTTCGAGCGGATCTGGCACCTTGAGCCATCGCCGGCCGATCCCGACCTGGTGTACGCGGGAGCGGCTGACGCGGCGCTCTTCCGCTCGACCGACGGCGGCCAGCACTGGGCGGAACTCGCCGCGCTGCGCCAGCATGAGTCGGCGTCGTCCTGGGAGCCGGGGGCCGGCGGGCTGTGCCTGCATACGATCGTCTTGCCGCCCGACGATCCGGACCGGATATTCGCCGGCATCTCGGCGGCCGGCCTGTTCAAGTCCGACGACTCCGGCGCGACGTGGCGGCCGGTGAACAAGGGCCTGCGGTCCCAGGATCTGCCGAATCCCTATGCCGAGGTCGGCCACTGCGTGCACCATGTCGCGATGCACCCGGCCCGGCCCGAGGTGCTGTTCATGCAGAAGCACTGGGATGTCATGCGCAGCGATGACGCCGGCGAGTCGTGGCATGAGATCACCGGGAACCTGCCGGCCGGATTCGGCTTCCCGATCCAGGTGCATGCGCACGAGCCCGATACCGTCTACCTCGTGCCGATCGCGGGTGAGTCCGAGCACTTCCCGCCCGGCGGCCAGCTGCGCGTCTACCGCAGCCGCACTGGCGGCGGCGAATGGGAGCCGCTGGTCAACGGCCTTCCGCAGCGCGACTGCTACGTCAACGTGCTGCGGGACGCGATGACCGCCGACTCGCTCGAACCGTGCGGCATCTACTTCGGCACGACCGGCGGGCAGGTGTACGCGTCGGCTGACGAGGGCGGCAACTGGACCGCGATCGCGCGTGACCTGCCGGCGGTGCTATCGGTCGATGCGCAGGTGCTGCCATGATCCGGGTCGTGCTCCCCACTCATCTGCGTCGTCTAGCCAATGTGGCCGGCGAGGTGCAGCTGCACCTCGACGAGGCCGGGCCGGCCACCCAGCGCCTGCTGCTCGACGCGCTCGAAGCGAGCTACCCGATGCTGCGGGGGACGATCCGCGACCAGGTGACCGGCGACCGAAGGGGGTTCGTCCGGTTCTTCGCCTGCCAGCAGGACGTGTCGGGCGAGCCGCCTGATGCTCCGCTGCCCGGCCCGGTCGCGGTCGGCCAGGAGCCGTTTCTCGTCGTGGGCGCGATGGCCGGCGGCTGACTCGCGCTCCTGGCCGCGAGGCCGGTGAGCGGCCACCCCGCGACGCCGGCGGCGATCCGGCGGGCCGGGGCCCGGACGCCTGGCCTTAGCCTCGGGTCCATGGATCCGGTTCAGGCCCTGCGGCAGATCGCGTTCGAGCTCGAGCGGGCCGGCGCGCCGACCTACCGGGTGCGTGCGTTCCGCCGGGCAGCCCAGGTCGTAACGGCCTGTTCGGCAGGCGAGCTTGAGCAGCGGATCGGCGAGGGGACGTTGCCGGCGCTGCCAGGAATAGGCCCGGTGACCGCCGAGGTGATCGTGCAGGCGGCCGGCGGCCAGGTGCCTGACTACCTGGCGAGGCTGCTGGCGCAGACGCCGCCGGCCGAGCGCTCTGGCCTGCGCGCCGCCCTGCGCGGCGACTGCCACGCGCACTCCGACTGGTCGGACGGCGGAAGCCCGCCGATCGAGATGGCCGAGGCGGCTCGTGACCTGGGTCACGAATGGCTGGCGCTGACCGATCACTCGCCCCGGCTGACCGTGGCGGGCGGGCTGTCCGCTGATCGTCTCTCCGCGCAGCTCGAGCTGGTCAGCGGGCTCAACGCGACGCTTGCCCCGTTCCGGATGCTGACCGGGATCGAGGTCGACATCCTCGACGACGGCGCCCTCGACCAGCGCGATGACCTGCTCGCCCAGCTTGACGTCGTGGTCGCCAGCGTGCACTCGCATCTGAGGATGCCCGCCGACGCGATGACGGAGCGGATGGTGGCCGCGGTGTCCGGCCCGCACGTTGACGTGCTCGGGCACTGCACCGGGCGGATGATCGCCGGCCGCGGCCGGCCGGAATCGTCCTTCGATCCCGAGGCTGTGTTCACCGCGTGCCTCGTGCACGGCGTCGCGGTCGAGATAAACTGCCGGCCAGAGCGTCAGGACCCGCCCGACCGGCTGCTGCGGATAGCGGTCGACCTGGGCTGCCTGTTCGCCATCGACTCCGACGCGCACGCTCCGGGTCAGCTCGACTGGCTGGGCAGCGGCTGCGATCGCGCCGAGCGGTTCGGAATCTCCGCCGACCGGGTGATCAACACCCGCCGAGCCGGCGAGCTGACCGCACCTGGCTAGGCTCCGGGCCGCTGGCTAGGCTCGTGCTCATGCTGGTCATGAGCGAGCCGGGATTCGACCCGGCCCCGGAGCTGGCCCGGGATGCCGAGCCCGGGCTGGCCTGGGAGCCGGCTGGCAGGTAGCGCCGGGGAAGGACTACCAGGTGTCGAGGTCGGATGCCAGGAGCCTGCCGAGCGCGGCTCCTGGCTCCGGCTCATCGACGTCCGGCGCGAGCGGGCCGGCGCTCGTCACCGGAGGCTGGCCGGCTGGCCCGCCGGAGCCGCCAGGCCCTCCAGGCCCGGGCCCGGCGGGCGCGACATAGATCCACGCGCTGGCAGCGAACTCCTTGACCCTGACCTCGGCTCGCGAGAACGCCGATCCGGGCAGCCCGTGGTGTCCATGCGCGAGCACGTCGGCGTAGAGACCGTCGGCCACGGCGACGACGAGAACGGCGTCGGCGTTCGCCCTGAGGGCGTCGCGCACCGGGCCGGCATCCCTGAGCCGGCACGCCCCGATGACCGCGGTGCCGACATAGCCGTGCGGCGCGAGGTGGACGACTCCCTCCTGGAGACCTACCCGCAGCCGGATCCGCGCCTGTGGCACGAGATCCTCGTTCAGCTCGGTCAGGCCGGTCTCCAGGGACCTCACGAGGGTGACGAGCATCCGGGGCTCGTCTACCGCACCGCCGGTGGGCAGCAGCGCGATGCCGCCGTCTCCCTGCTCCTGCATCTCGTAGCTGCCGGGTTCCAGACCCGCCGTGCGGAGGGCCAGTTCCAGCAGCTCGGCCAGCCGCCGCTGCGTCGCGTACTCCCGGCGCGTGCCGCGGCCGCTGTAGTTCGCCACGTCGTAGGCGACGCACACCTTCCGCACACCCTCCGGCATGCCAGTCATCGCGGCTCCTGGCTTGGTTCTGCTCGGTATCGTCGAAAGAGCAGAGAATCGCTGGGCTTTCAGCGTAGCCACGCTGATGCGAGCTGGCATCGGACAAGTCAGGAAGCGGACGTGGCCGGTACCCGGAGGTCGGACAATGGGACAGGCCGGTAGCGCTGAGCGGGCGGCCTGATTCCGGCTCCGCCGCTGCGAGGTACCCCATCCGGAGGCGTGATGAGCGGTTCGGCGAACGAGACGGCGCGGCTCGCGCCCGGCCTGCGGGCCTTCCTGGCCGGCCCGCGGGAGGGCGAGCCATGGCCGGAGCCGGCCGGCGAGTATCTGGCGTCCCGCCAGCTCTTCGTCGAGGAGCAGCTACTCGGCCAGCCAACCTCGCGCTTCGTCAGCGAGGGCGGCGTCCGCCTCAACCGCGTCACGTGCTACTGGCTGTCACCCGATGACCTGCCAGCGATAGCCCGCCGCCGCCCCGGGCGGAGCCGGCTGCGGTTCGCGCTGGTCAAGTTCTGGCTCATGTTCGACGAGCTGCCACCCAACCGGCAGTACGCGGTGGTGCGGATCAGGATCAGCCTGAAGCCGCCCGCCCCGGTGCTGATGCTCCGTCCCGACCTGAGCACGCCGAGCACGCAGACCGGGCCGGCCGCCACCGCCGTCGACCTCGGCGCCGACGGGTTCGGCTGGACGTTCGAGGCGCAGGAAGGCTCGCCGCTGCTCGCGCGGCGCCAGATCGCCCTCGTTCTTCTTGAGCTGCCCGAGGAGGTCACCGAGCTGGCCGGCCTCTTCGATGCTGAGGCGCTCGTCAGCCGCCGGCTGCTCGGCACGTTCACGCTGCGGAGGTCAGCGCCGATCGATTCGGCCGCGCCATTCCTGGTGTCGCTTGCGGACAGCTGTCCGTGAGGGTTCCTGGCCCGCAGCCGTGGCCTCGGGACAGCCTGATGGCCAGGCTCTCCGAGGACGAGCGAAACGGGCTGCTCTCGGCGGGCACCCGGATAAGTTTCGGCCGCGGGGACGTCCTGCTGCGTCAGGGCGAGTCAGGCGCGACGCTGTTCGTCCTGCTGGCTGGCTACGTCAAGGTGGCGCAGGCGGCCGGCCAGGGACCGGAGACCATCCTGGCCCTGCGCGGCAGGGGTGACCTGGTCGGCGAGTTCGCCGTCATCGACTCCAGGCCGCGCACGGCGAGCGTGACCGCGCTTGGCGCGCTGGCCACGGTGCGGATCAGCCGCACCCGATTCCTGGAGTTCTGCGAGCGGCATCCGGCGGCGAACCGGAAGATCATGCAGATCCTGACCGACAAGATCCGCCGGGCGAGTGACCGGCGCACGGCCGCGCACGCCCTGGACTCCCGCGCGAGGCTCGCGAGCTTGCTGTACGAGGTGGCGGCCGAGCACGGAGTGGCGAGGGCGGATGGCACGGTGATCATGCCTCCGCTGACGCAGGCCGACCTCGGGGCGCTCGCGGCGGTAGCCGGGTCGACCGTCGAGCGTGTCCTGAAGGAATTCCGCGCCGACGGCATCGTGCTGAACCGCTACCGCCGGACCGTTGTGCTTGATATGGAGGCGCTACGGGCCCGTGCGGCTGGACCGTCGTAGCGCCCCGCCCGGTCGGCACGCTAGCTCAGCTCCCCGAGTTCCCAGGCGCAGCGCACGCGCCTGGCGACGCCGAGCTCGTCATGCGGCCGCTGAACCTGGGGGTCGATCGTGACATGCAGGCAGTCGCCGCGCTCGGAGAGCGCGAGCTGCGACGCACCCTCAAGCTCGGTCAGGATCCGCTCCGCCGCGAGTGCTGTGCTGATGGACATCGTTGACCCTTCCTGTGCGAGTCCTGTGCGAGATCACCTCGTCGGGACCTCAGCGTAGGTGTGCGATCGCGAGCGGACTCCCTCGCGCGATGGCATCAGGAAAACTCGTCCAGGCCGCGCTGGCCGGCCGGCCCGGCACCGGCCGCGCCGAGCCACCGGGCGATCTCCGCGCGGGTCGCCCGGGTATCGGCGTGGTCCGGGCCGAGCAGCCGCAGCTGGTCGTCGAGCAGCTCCTCGAGCTCGGCAGCGGCGCCGGCCGGGTCCCCGGCCTCGCCGCGCCAGCACGCCAGGTTGTACCGCGTGATCAGAGTGTCAGGGTCGTCCGGGCCGAGCAGCCGCAGCCGGTCTGCCAGCAGCTCCTCGAGCTCGGCAGCGGCGCCGGCCGGGTCCCCGGCCTTGCCCAGCCAGCGCGCCATCTCGCTGCGCGAGTTCAGGGTGTGCGGGTGGTCGGGCCCGAGGATCCGCACCCGGTCGGCCAGCAGCTCCCGGTAAGCGGCAGCGGCGCCGGCCGGGTCCCCGGCCTCGCCGCGCCAGTAGGCCAGGTTGTGCCGGGTCACCCAGGTCAGCCTGTGGTCGGGGCCGAGGATCCGCAGCCGGTCGGCCAGCAGCTCCTCGTACATGGCCGCTGCCCCGGCCACGTCGGCCGCGCGCCCGCGCCACCAGGCGAAGCTGTTGCGGGCATTCAGGGTATCGGGATGGTCGGGGCCGAGGATCCGCAGCAGGTCGGCCAGCAGCGCATCGAAGCCGGCGGCGGCCCCTGCCGGATCGCCGGCCTGACCGCGCCAGTAGGCAAGATTGTGCCTGGTGGTCAGCGTGTGGCGGTGGTCGGGGCCGAGGATCCGCAGCAGGTCGGCCAGCAGCGCATCGAACCCGGCACTGGCGCTCGCGACATCCCCGGACCGGCCATGCCACCAGGCCAGGTTGCCGCGGGTAGTCAGGGTGTCGGGGTGGTCGGGGCCGAGGATCCGCAGCCGGTCGGCCAGCAGCCTTTCGTAGGCTGCCGCCGCCCCAACCGCGTCGCCTTGCTGACCCCGCCAGAGGGCGAGCTCGTGGCGCGCGGCAAGGGTGGCCGGGTGGTCGGGACCGTGGATCCGCAGCCGGTCGGCCAGCAGCTCATCGAACCCGGCGGTGGCTGCTGCCGGGTCCCCGGCCTCGCCGCGCCAGTGCCAGAGCTCGTGCCGTGCCGTCAGGGTGTCGGGGTGGTCCGGGCCGAGCTGCCGCAGGGCCGTGGCCAGGATCCGCTCGAAGTACTCGGCCGCGGCGCTGGCGCTACCGGAATCGCCGAGGCTGCGCCCCGCGTGGAAGATCACCGGATGGGCGCCCGGGGTCCAGAGCGCATCCGGGAGCTGCCCGGCCAGGGCATCGCTGCTGGCCCGCAGCGCCTGGCCGAAGCCCGGTTCGTGCTCGACCGCCGGCCAGGCCTCGGCCAGGGCGTCCGCTGCCGCGATGATCGCCTGGCCGATCCGGTCAGGCCCGAGCTCGTCCCTGATGGCGCGCTGAACCAGCGCGTGAATGCGGACACCGCGGGCGCCGCTGCCCGGATCGAGCGTGACGAGGCTGAGCCTGGCCAGGCAGTGCAGTCCGTCTCGGGCCTGTTCCGGCCCGATCTGAGCTCCTCCGGCTGACTCCGGCCCGGCTGACTCCGGCCCGATCTGAGCTCCTCCGGCTGACTC
>Ga0209415_10006285_pt1 | contig 21177 bp, 12 predicted proteins | sample PeaSoiSIISIP2007_FD_187696 | JGI IMG/M metagenome (GOLD analysis project Ga0209415, IMG submission 187696) | Peat soil microbial communities from Weissenstadt, Germany - SII-SIP-2007 (SPAdes) (version 2) | ecosystem: Environmental > Terrestrial > Soil > Wetlands > Peat | place: Germany...
ACCTCGCGAACAATGCCCTGCGCAGCACGCTCACCGATGGGTCGGGAATCTATGCGGTCACCAGCCTGCCACCCGGAATTTACGATGTTCTGGTGGTTAAAACAGGTTTTAAAACCGTCGAGTATTCCCGGGTCGAGCTTACCGTAGATCAGGTACAGACCCTGCGGACAACTTTGGCGCCCAGCGCTGCTTCGGAGACGATCACGGTACACGGCGAGTCCGTGGCGCCCATCGATCTGAACGACGCCCAGATTACCGACGTCGTGAAGAGCCAGCAAGTGGAAGACTTGCCGCTGATTTTGCGCGATCCCTACCAGTTGATTCTGCTTTCTCCCGGCGCCATTCAGGGCAATTCTCTGCTGGGCGGGCTATCCGTGAACGGTTCGCGGGAACGCAACAATAATTTTCTGCTCGATGGTACCGACAACAACGACGCGGAAATCCCCGGGTTGTCGCTGCCGCAGCCGGGGCTTACTTCTCTGAATCCGGATGCGGTGCAGGAATTTCGCGTGATCACCAGCAGCTTTTTGCCCGAGTTTGGCCGCAACACGGGAGCAGTGGTCGATATCGTAAGCAAGCGCGGCACCAACGACATTCATTCGGATGTCTACTGGTTCGGGCGCTACGACGCCCTGGGCGCGCGGGATTACTTCAATCATGTAATCGATTCGGCGGGCAGCGTTGTGCCCAAGGATTCCTACGTGCGCAACACCGTCGGGGTTTCGGTTGGGGGACCGATCCGGCGCGACAAGACGTTCTGGTTCGCGAACTACGACGGCGAGCGCTTTGTCACCACCCTCACCAACACCAGCACGGTGCCGACAGCGGCGTTTAAGAGCGGAAATTTTACTTACGGTGGCGTGCCCATCAATCTTTCCCAAGGTTCGCCAGAAAACATTTGGCAGTTGCCGCTCGACCCGACCATGCAAAAACTTCTGGCGCTCTATCCCTCGCCGAACGGCCCCAGCGTGGACGACGCGCGCGGGCTGCTTTTTTTTCCGAGCAAATCGAACACCAGCGGCGACAACCTCAGCGCCAGAATTGATCACAACTTTTCGCAGCGCGAAAGTCTTGCAGTGCATTATTCGTACAATCAGTTTTCTGATCCCAACTATGACCACACGGACTTTCTTCCCGGACTAGGAGGCACGGGCACAGCGCAGCGACGGCAAAACTCGTCGCTGCAGCTGACCTCGATTGTCGATCCAAAGCTGGTGAATAACTTTCGCGTGGGCGCAAACCGCGTCAACTTTCCGCTAAGCTGCCAAGGGTTAAGCGTCCTCGACAGTTTTGCAGCACTCGACCCCTATGGACGGGGCACGGATATCCCGCTGCCGGGCTTGTCCGGCTTCGGCTGCCTGTTGATCGTGGATCGGGACGGCTCGACCCGTTTCAGCGGCACCTATAGTATTGGCGACGACGTGACCTGGGCCCGGGGCCACCACACCATCAAGTTCGGAGTGGAAGCGCGCGATATCTACTCCAACAGCACGAATAATTTTCTTGCCCGGCCCACGCTGGACTTCAACAACTACTCCAACTCAGGAAATCAACTCCCGGCGTTTGCTACGGGAACCGCCATCGACCAAAATCCCACGCTTCAGGACATGGTCTGGTCGCTGCTCGGCTCGGTGGGATCTGTGACGCAGGCGCAATTTTTCAACAAGGCTGGCAACCGCACGGCCGATGATCTCCGCGGCTTCCGTCAAAAAGAGTTTGACGCGTTCTGGCAGGATTCTTACAAGGTTCTGCCGAACGTAACTCTAAGCTATGGCCTGCGCTACCAGTTCAATGGAGTGCCGTACGAGGTAAACAATCTCCTTTCTACGCTTTTCACCAACCCGGCCGGACCTGCTCCTTTCACTTTCACCATCGCCGGGCAGAAAGAGCACGGCCTACCGCCCCTTTACAGCAATGACTGGCACGACTTCGAGCCGCGCGGCGGAGTTGCCTGGGATCCATTCCACGACGGCAAAACCAGCGTCCGAGTCGGGTACGGAGTTTTCCACGACCGGCTCTTCGGGCAACTGCTCGGACTGACGCGGGGCAACCCGCCTTTCCAGCAGATCAGCTTCCAGCAAATGTTCTACTTCGAATCTCAGATGGCACCACCGTGCGCCCCGCCGCAGATTGCGACTTCGCAAGTGTGCCTTGGTCCGCAGCTGTCCCAACTGCAGGTGCCGCAGACAGTGCCGACGTCTGCCACGGTCGGGCCGGGGCAGGGCCTCTTGCCGTTCATCATCGATCCAAACCTGCGCATGCCCTACAGCCAGAGCTGGAACTTTGGAGTGCAGCGCGAATTGCCGGGCAATGTTTTGATGGAAGTGAACTACGTAGGATCGAAGGGGACTCGCCTGCTCCGGTTGGTGGACGGCAATCCTCCGCAGCCGGCCCTCGTCCAAAAGCTGCTTGCGGCCGGGATTCCTCCGCAGGAGTTGCAGTTCAACAATCTATATTTCGGCGCGGAAGCGGGGTTACTGCCATTCGACGCTGTGAATAACAACGCTTTCTTGCACGCCGAAGTCTTCAACAATACGGCCTCGTCGATTTACACGGCGTTGCAGGCAAACATTACCAAGCGGTTGTCGCGCGGGCTGGCGATACAAGCCGCCTACACCTGGGCCCATGCGATTGATAATGCCTCGGACCCGCTCGTGCCCTCCGCGGGAAACCAAGGCTTCCCGCGCGATTCTCTCAACCTGTCTAACGAGCGGGGCAACTCCGATTTCGATGTTCGCCAGCGGCTTTCCATTAATTACTCGTGGACTCTGCCCATTGGCCACGGGCATGAATACCTGGCCGAAGGTCTGCCCGGCAAAATCTTTGAGGGATGGCAATTATCCGGCATCACAACCTTCTCGGGCGGGTTGCCTTACGACATTTTCACTGCCACCGATACGGCCCACACCGGCCAGCAACAACGTCCCGACTTCAATTCAAGCGGCATTCCGCTTCCGGTCAGCAATCCGCGCACGCAGACCGGACCGAACCTGGCCTTGTTTTCTGATGCCGCCTGGGGCAGCGCCGGTGACGTTGGCCGCAACCATTTCTACGGACCGGGAATCAACAACTGGGACGCGGTGCTGCAGAAGACGTTCAATCTGTCTGAGCGTGTGAACTTGCAGTTCCGCACCGAGACTTACAACCTGTTTAACCGCGTGCAGTTCGGCCAGCCCGATAACCTGACGGCCGACACCAACACTTTCGGCCAATCCAGCACTCAGGTGAGGCGGCCAGATCTTACGACCGGCGCCCGGCAGCTGCAGTTTGGGATGAAGCTGCGGTTTTAGGCAGTGGGTTTCTCTCGCGGCGGCTCGACCGCGAGGAAGTCTTTGACGAAGCGCTCGCCGTAGTTCGACAGCAACTTCTGGATGCGTTCCGCATTCTGGGATCGCAGCACGAGCCCGGCATGGTGATGTCTCTTTATGCGCAGGAACACTTCCTGATCGTTGTAGGTGTCCGTGTCCGGATTTTCCTGCCGCGCCAGCGAGAGAATGATTCCCGCGTATTCTTGTCTTAGGGGCGGAAGCTGGTAAGTGCCGTCGCCGCCCGCAATTTCGATGCGGGCCCACTCCCGCCATAGATTGAGGCCGGTGGCGGCTTCGACCATCTCGTTGATGTAGGCTCCGCCAACGCGCGCCGCACACTCCAGAAAATAAAATTCTCCATCGGCGAGCGCCTGAATAAACTCGGCATGAGCCACCCCGCGAACCAGGCCCAGGGCCGCGATCAGATCGCGATTAATTTGCCGAAGGCTGGCGTCGGCCGGACTGTTACGCGGCACGGTGAAGGTAGTAAAGACTCCTCCTCCTTGGGCCACGCTCATGGGAGGCTGGCCGTATTTGCTGACGTTGGCGAAGGCCACGTCGTTCTCTGAGACGACGGAATCTACGTGATACACCTCTCCCGGGACGAACTTCTCCAGCAGGAACGACGACCGTTTATCGCCCAGTTGATCGAGCACTGGCCATAATTCTTCCGGGGCGTGAATCTTCTTGATGCCGATGGCCGAAGCTTCCTGGCGTGGCTTGAGCACCCAGGGTCCGGACACGGCCGCGAGGTAGCCGCGAATGTCGTCCTGGTTGAATACCGGAACGAAGTCGGGCACTCGCACATGACGATCGAGGGCTTTCATGCGCATGGCCAGCTTGTCGCGAAAATAGCGCATCGTGGTCAGGCCCATGCCGGGGATGCGCAGATGCTCGCGCAATGTTGCTGCCGTTTCCATGTCGTACTCGTCGAGGGCTACGATGCGGTCCAGTTTGTGCGAGCGCGCCAGATGGGTAACGGCTTGCACGATGTCGGTAAGGGGCAGCTCAGCCGGAAGATAGAAAGTGTCGTCGAGGCTCTCGCGCGGCCAGTCCGCATCGCGCAACTTCTCTGCGGTCAGCAGAAAAACGCGACAGCCCTGGCGCTTGCACTCGCGCATGAACTCCTGTCCCTTTTCGTACGTCGTGATGCACAAGATGGTGGGCGGGCGCGATTCCGGCATGGGAGCCTTTTCTGATTCAGGGTTGTGAGGATAGCACGGGGAGGGTTATTCCAGGACCGAATATTCTGATGACTACGGGCTTAAATTCTTCAACCACAGAGGGCACGGGGGAACACAGGGAAAGCTCAATCGCGGAGATCGCGGAGAATGGCCGCGGAAAACGCGGGAAGAGCTTAGTCAAATTGGAACACTTTTTCTTGCGACTCGCCTCACTGCGTGATCCGGGCCCGCGCCGCCTGACCTGGAAAAATGTCTCGAACCAGCTGTCCGCCTTTCACCACTGGGACGCCATTTACCAGCACAAACTCAATGCCTTCGGAATATTGCAGCGGCTGTTCGTAGGTCGCTGTGTCGATGATTCGATTCGGGTCGAACACGGTGATATCGGCGTCGGCCCCCACTCGGATTCTTCCTTTATCTCTAAACACGGGGGCACGCTTTTCCAGGTGTTGCGCGGGGAGCAGCGTCATCTTTCGTAGCCCAGTCATCAAGTCCAACACCTTTTCTTCACGCACGTAATGTCCCAGAACCCGGGCGAATGTTCCCTGTCCGCGGGGATGCACCTTCGGCCCGCTGATCCTCATGCCGTCGCTCGCAATCATGATCTCCGGATTGGCGACGGCTGCCCGCACCGCGCTGTCGGGAATCCCGAAGATGACCACATCTCCGCCCTGCTTGCGAAATCGTTCGAAGCTCTCGGCGGTAAGGCGCTCGCCGGTCGCGGCCCATTGAACATCTCCGTAGGAGATCCCGCGAGCCTCCTGCCATCCGGGATCGAAGTTGGTGGTTTCGATCCGCGTGCTCGCGGCATTGTAGGGATAGCATTCCATGGTCACGTCGAGGCCGTGTTTCCGCGCACCCTCGACCATGGCGATGAGTTGCGGCGTGTCCGCCAACCCCGTGCTCACAATGTGCACCACGTGGAGAGGAGCGCCGGTGGCGGCAGCAGCGGCAATTACTTCCTCAAGGCCTACCAGTCCCGTCGACGGCTCTTTGGAGCCGTAGTAGCGAAGATGAACGTGCACCGGCGCGTGGTATTTCGCCGCCACTTGAAACATGCGCATGATCTCATCGTGACTGGCGGCTTCGGTGTATGCGATTCCCATCCCCACGGCGAGCGCTCCGCGATCCAGTCCTTTCTCAAGTTCTTTCTCCATCTCGGCCACCTGCTCTGCGGACGCTTTTTTGTGGGCGGCATCGCCGCTAGGCAGGAAGTCGCTTGGGTCATGCATTACTTTCATGCGAACGGGAATATGGCCTGCGCTGACTCCGTAATTGATCAGCGACTTCCCTGCTCTGGCGGCATACCAGGCGTCAACATCATCGGTTCCAACTTCGAGTTCGAGCGAGGTGGTAACGCCGTCGTGGGCCTGAAATTCGTAGTTTCTCGGCTCCTGGCCATGCTCGTGCAGATCAATGAATCCCGGGGCAACCACCAGACCTTTGGCATCGATGGTGGTTCTGCCTTGCAGGGCGTGTTCTGAAACGGCTGCGAGTTTTCCGGCCTTTACGCCAACATTCCGAACGGCGTCTAATCCGGACTCCGGGTCCATCACGCGCCCGTTCAGGATCACGAGATCATAGGTGTCGGCGCCGCTCGGCGGGTTATGTCCGGCCAGGCCGAGCCGCGCGCCACAAAACAAGAAGCCTGCGGCCACGACTGCAAGACCCAACGCTCTTCGAGTGAATGCGTTCATTTGCCTCTCTTCCTCCGGGAAGGTCAGGGGAAGTATAACGTCACTGCATGGTCCAGAAGCCACGGCGCGCGTCGCGACTGCGGATTGGGTTACTACTGCGGTCCGGGCACTTCTTTCCACGCGGCGATTGGGATATATTCACAAACCGGCCGCAATCGCCCGCTTCACAACACGCGCCGGGAGGGTCAGATGACCAAGCATGCTCGGGAAGGCAAGGCCCGCAAGTACGGAGAAAATATCGAAAGCGACCTGGCGTCGCGATTCCTGCGCGTGGTCGAGGTGGCCGCGATCGCTTCGGCGCGCACCATGGGCCAGGGCGAACGCGAACTCTCTGACCACGTGGCTACCGAGGCCATGCGCAAGACCATGGACACGATCCCCATGCGGGGCACGATCGTGATCGGCGAGGGCGAACGCGACGAAGCACCCATGCTTTACATCGGCGAAAAAGTTGGCGCCGAATTACACGACGGCAGCGAAGCTCCCGAGGTCGATATAGCCGTCGATCCGCTTGAAGGCACAAATCTCTGCGCCACCGGTGCGCCCGGCTCGATCACCGTGCTTGCGGCCTCCGAACGCGGCGGTTTGTTGAATGCTCCTGACTGCTACATGGAGAAAATTGTGGTTGGCCCGTCGTGCAAGAACGCGGTCGAACTCGACGCTCCCGTCGCCGATAATCTGAAGAATATTGCCCGGCGGCTGAATCGCGATGTCGAGGACCTGGTCGTCATTGTGCTCGACCGGCCCCGCCACGAAAAGCTGATTGCCGATATTCGAGCCGCGGGCGCGCGCATACGTTTAATCGGCGATGGCGATCTTTCGGCCGGTATCGCGGCGGCCGTCATCGGCACGGGCGTGCACGCGGTCATGGGCTCTGGCGGCGCACCGGAAGGCGTCATTACCGCCGCCGCGATTCGCTGCCTCAACGGTTACATGCTGGGTCGCCTGGTGGTGAAACCGGAGCAGGAAGAACGCCTCGCCCGCATGGGCATAAAAGACAAAACGCGCATTTACGAAGCCGAAGACTTGGCGCCGGGGAAGCAACTGATTTTTGCGGCCACCGGAGTCACGGAAGGCGCGCTGCTGAAAGGTGTGCGATTCTTCGGAGAAGGCACGCGAACGTCTTCCGTCATCATGACATTGCGAACCGGCAAGGTGCGTTTCATCGAGAGCATCCACTTGGAGAAAGGGCCTGATGTGAAGGTGCGGTTCTCGTAGGGATTCCTTCTAACGCGATTGTGGCGAAGGCGCGGCGGGCGAGGACGCCCCACCGGACAGCCGCCGGGACGGCGGCGCTACATTTCTCCCTACTTCAGATACACCGAATCCTTCTTCAGTTCCTCCGGGATCGGCGGGAACGGCGGCCACTCGCGCGACTCTCCCTTGAGCAGACCGACTGCAGGCTCGGAGCGCGGGGTGCCGTCGTGGACCGCGAACTTGTGGGGCCGCCCCTCGGGGCCTTGCCACAGGGAGACCCCGGCATAGGCGCCGTCTTTGCGCAGGATGTAATAAGTCATGTCCATGAAGTGCAACTTCTTCATGTCGCCGTTGTAGTTGCGCACGATACGCTTGAGCGCGTCCATGCCGGCTTCTTGCGGAGACATTCCACGGCGCATATTTTCGACGATGGTGTGCGCGCCTGCGACCTTGATGTTTTCTTCTCCGCTGCCGGTGGCGCCGGCCGAGCCCACGTCCTGGTCGGTATAGCAACCGGCGCCGATGATCGGCGAATCGCCGCACCGCCCGGGCAACTTGAAAGCCAGCCCGCTGGTTGTGGTGACGCCGGAAATCTCGCCCTTGTCATTCAACGCTGAACAGTGGATCGTGCCGGTGGGCGGAAATAGCACTCGCCGCACCGCCGCAAGCTGGAACTCCGGCTCAATGCCCAGATCGGCCGCGCGCCGCTGCAGTTGCTGAACGCGGTCGCGCCAGAGCTCGGCCTGCGGCTTGCCCTTTTCTTTGTCCGTGTCCTTGTCCAGGTCTGGCGGACGCCAGTTCGGGTCGGCCATGCCAGGTCCCCACCAATCGCGATCGGAGTTGAATTCCTTCCAGAGCATCCAAATTTTGCGCGAGCGCTCGGTCAGCAGATTTTCGCGCGGGAAGCCCATGGCCACGGCGAATCGTTCCGCGCCCTCGCCCACCAGCATGACGTGTCCGGTATGCTCCATCACGGCTTTCGACACCATGGCCACATTCTTGATATTGCGCACGCCTCCCACAGAACCGGCGCGCCGCGTGGGCCCGTGCATGCAGCAGGCATCAAGCTCAACCACACCTTCTTCGTTGGGCAAGCCGCCGAGGCCGACCGAATCATCGTTGGGATCATCCTCCGGCCCTTTCACCACCTTGATGGCAGCATCGAGCGTGTCTCCGCCGCTCTTCAGGAAGGCAAACGCGCCTTCCAGGTAAGCGAAGCCATTGTTCGCGCATACGATGATGGGGCGTTTGTAGGAACCGGATTGCGCTGCGGGCTGGTCTCCGCTGGGCGAACCAGCAACGGCAGACGGAGTTCCAACTCCTGCAGCAACGGCTCCGAGCACTGAGGTTTTTACGAAATCACGGCGCGAGAAGGTCACGAGATGCTCCTGGTTATCAGCTTATGGTAGACCAAGGGCTGTTCCGCGTGATGTCGTGCAGCTGGCCCCTTGGCCTCAATTCTGGATGAATGAACTGGACGGCAAAATACAAGCGCGGAGCGGGACAGCTTACCACGTCACGGTGGAAACTTTCACGCGAGACTGCAGAAGGGTGGTGGCTCATTTTGAATTTCTGATGGCATCTTCGCTCGTCGCTGGCGTCATCCTGAGCGTAGCCGTTCTTCAGGCGGAGCGAAGGATCTCCCGCTACGACGCTGTGTGCAACGGGAGATCCCTCGGCCCGCTGGTAAAAACGCGGGCTCTTCGGGATGACGCCTTGTGAGACGCAGAGTTCAAACTGAGCCACTACCTGCAGTAGGGTTCAGTCACCACCAATAGCACCGCAACGTTCGGTCCGCCGGCATTAGCGGAGGGCCCGTCGAGTTTCGCTTGACCGGACAGCCGAGGGCGGCTGTCCCCACACGAACATCTCCCGGACTGAGACCCCGCGGCAAACGTCAACGGCTGGCGAAGCGTCGCAGACGCCCGGGATACAGCCTGCCTTCTTCCAATGCGCGAGTGGCCGCCACCGTCGAGATCGACTGCACATTTGCTCCCTGCTCGGAGCGGAAGCGCAGCAGAGCGGCAATATTGCCCACTTTGTCGAATTCAGAATCGCTCTTGACGTAGAACAATTCGATGTCGCGCCGGATCACCCAAGGTAGGAGGGCCTCGCCCACGTCGACCACCTCGTGCGTAGCCATGCCGCAAGCCGGACAATAGCTGACCAGGTGCGCATCGAGATGTCCGCAGCCGGAGCACTCGACGGCGTGCGCCAGAAAGTTCTCACCTACCAGGAGAGTTTGAACCTCGCCTAATTCCAAAGAACGCAGAACCCGCCGCAGGCCGGTAACACCGCGGGCGTGACCCCGCGCCTGCTCCAGAGTCTGGTTCACCAGTTCGCAGCAGCGGCCAGCTTTCCAATTCTCGGTAATGCGCTCGGCCTCGGTACGGATCTGATCGCGGGTGATATGCGCAACGTCGGCATTGAAATGCCCCAGCAGTGATTGCTTTACATAGGGATGGAGTTGCGGCTCCAGCTGAGAACGGTGGACGTCCTGGCATCCCAGGATCCACTTTTGGAACACGCCGTTTTCGAGCGAGTCCTTTAACACTTCGGCCACAGTCTTGAAATGGTGGCGGGCCTCATCGTCGACGCGGCGCTGGGCATGGCCGCCATCGTAGCCCGCATAGCCATCGCTGCGGCCCTTACGGGAGAGCGGCTGAAACAGCCCCTCGCGCTCGGTCAATTCTCCCAGGCGAAGATCGAACACGCGGGCGCGGTGACGGTCTACCAGCACGATCCCCAAGCGCGGAGACGCGCCCAGCAGATGGGCCAGCGGCTTGAGATGAAAGTGCCGGTCGACGACCAACTGCGTGCCCGGCAACTGCGCGGGCAGGTCGTATTCCCGCCAGAAATCCTGTCCGGCGCAGGCGAATACAGCCTTGGCGTGGGTGCCATTGCTGCGAAACTCACCCGACAGGCGCACGATGCGCTCGATGTCAGAGCGTGTCAGATCTCTCTTTTCCTTGCCCTCGAGCTTGTGCAGTGCTTCGCGAGCCAGGTCCTTGATCAAAATCGTGTCTTCCTTGTGCGCTTTGTTGCGGGGAGTTGCGGGTTGAAAATAGAAACTTACGGCACCGGATTTCGAATCTTGAAACTCCGCCAGTTCGCGGATTTGTTCGCGCGTCAAGGTCATAGTCGTCTCTCCCACAATTCACAACGTCTTATGCTGCCCCGAACGGAACCAACCTGCCCCGGCCCTGTGGCGCCAAGCCAGGCGCTTTTCTTAAGTGCTCGCGCGCCGCGGAAATGGAAGCCAGCACTCCATCAGCCGGCCGCCCGGTGATGGCAGCGATTTCCTCGATTCCGAAGCCCTCGATGGCGAAAAGAATAAACGCCTCGCGGGGCCCGGAGCCCACATCGCGCAAGGCCGAAGCAATCAATCGCAGCATTTCATCGGAGGCACAAATCTGTTCGGGCGTGGCTACGCGGTCGTCGGCAATGATGGTCTCTTCCGTGATGGCCTCGTCGGGCTGGTGAAACTGCAGTTCCGCCTCGTCGCTGGCTTTGACGTTCTGCTGGCGCGCTGATTCCTCGAGGTGAACGGCGTTGCCGTTACTCTCGTCAGGACGCGAAAGCTCGATAATTGCGTGCAGAGCCAACTTGTAGAGCCAGGGTTCGAGCGCCAGCCGTTCCGGCCTTTCCTGGCCCTCGCCCAAGGCTCCGGCGATGACCTCGTCAATGACTTCTTCTTTGGTTAGCGAATTGGGCGCGAGTAGATCCTGTGCCTCGCGCATGTAAATCTCCCGCTCGACGAATCGCTCCAGCCTGGAGAGGTTCACGTTGACGTAGGAGCGAACGTCTTCCGCCGAAATTACCGGCGGATACACCGCGGCCAGGGTCTGCTCAAACGGCACTTGCCGAGTGCGCCGTTCGGAAGCCTCATTTCCCCGGCGCTGCCACTTGTGCGACGAGCGCAGCAGTTCTTTGTGCCGGTTCACTTGCTGCAGCAGATCTTCGAACGCGCTTTTGATCGCGGCTTCGGCAGTGGAGGCTTTCGCCTGAACCGCCATCTGCCCTGAGGGCAAGCGCAGGTTCAACGAAACGCTGGTGCCTTCGCGCGGCAGGTTTTGCTCGACCGTTCCCTTCAGATGCACAAGTTCCGGACGGAACACTTGCAGGCGTTTGCGCAGTTTTTCAACCTGGTGCTGGATGTCTTTCTCTACGGCGGGCGTTTTATGAAGACGATAACTTACGTGGACGTTCATGAGCACCTCGGCCTTGCAGTACGGAGTCGCGCAACCAAGTGCTATCTAAGCCGATTGTACACCCGGTAGGAAAAAGGCAAGAACCAATTAAACCCCTCCAGATGACGACCGCAGAGTGATTCCCGAAAGCGTACTGGGGGAGATGCCTGGAAGGGCTGTAGGCGATAGGAGGCCACTTGCGTTGACTCGTTTCAACACTCTGGCAATCTGCGCTATCATCCGGAAACATGCTCCCAACCAGGCTTTTCCTTCTCATTCTCATGCCGCTGCTGACTGCGTCTTACACCTTTGCGCAAATTACTCCGGGATCAAAAGAAGTTGAGGCTGTCTACCCCGATGCCTACGCGCTGTATCTCGATCTGCATAAAAACCCCGAGTTGTCGGCCCATGAAACCCAGACCGCGGCGAAGCTGGCTGATCGCTTCCGCGGCCTGGGCTACGAAGTGACCGAGCACGTTGGGGGCACCGGAGTCGTCGCCCTGCTCCGGAACGGCGAAGGACCCACCGTCATGCTGCGCACGGAACTGGACGCCCTCCCAGTGGAAGAGAAAACCGGCCTGCCTTACGCCAGCAAGGTCCGCGCCAAAGACGATTTCGGACGCGACGTTCCCGTGGCCCACGCCTGCGGGCACGACCTGCATATGGCAGCGCTGGTGAGCACGGCGGCGATCATGGCCCACAGCAGAAACACCTGGCATGGAACGCTGATGCTGATTGGCCAGCCCGCCGAGGAAACCATCGGCGGCGCCAAGATGATGATTGACGATGGTGTGTTCAAGCGCTTCCCCAAGCCCGACGTTGGGGTGGCCATGCACGTCGACAATCTGCTGCCGGCGGGGCAAGTCGGCATCACGCCCGGAATCTACAACACCAACGCGGATTCGCTGCGCATCACCATCTACGGCAAGGGAGGTCACGGCGCGGCGCCCCACACCACCATCGATCCGATCGTGATTGCCGCCCGCACGATTATGGCCCTGCAAACGATTACTTCCCGCGAAGTGAAGCCGGGCGAGATGGCCGTGATCACGGTCGGCTACATCCAGGCCGGAACGAAGAACAACATCATCCCCGATCACGCCGAGCTTGGACTCACGGTGCGCACGTTCAAGGACGACATCCGCAAGCAAATCCTCGCCGCCATCGCCCGCATTACCAAGGCGGAAGCGGAAGCCGGCGGCGCGCCCCGCGAGCCTCTGATCGAGCACTATGAAGGAACAGACCTGGTTTACAACGATCCCGCGCTGGCGCAACGGCTCCGGGCGCCGCTGGAAGCCGTCCTTGGCAGAAAGAACGTAGTTACAACGGAACCGATCCTTTCGTCGGAGGATTACGCATACTTCATTGAGCAGGGAGTTCCATCGCTCTACTTCAGCCTGGGCGGCGCCGATCCGGAGAAGTATGCGCAGGCCATGGCCACGGGAGTGATGCTGCCCTCCAATCACTCCCCGCTGTTCGCTCCCGATGCGGACCCGGCGCTGCACACAGGAATTGTGGCGGAAGTAGCGGTGCTGCGGAATCTGCTGCAGGGGACGGCAGAGGAATTGAGAAAAACGACCACGCCCTAACCCTACGTACATACGGTAGTGGCTCAATTTGAAAGCCTGTTCGGTGCGTCATCCCGAAGGCCCGCGTTTTCACGAGCGGACCGAGGGATCTCGCGCGAGTTTGCAGCGAGTCCTCGCGAGATCCCTCCCTCCGCCTGAAGAACGGCTGCGGTCGGGATGACGCAGTCCAAAAGGAAACGAGCATTTGAAAATTAAAGCTTTAGCCACTACAGTACATACATTTGTATTGACACACTGGATCTTCTCGTATTCTAGGATCTAGGGTCGTGGGCAGCCCACGCAGCCGACTCACATGAAAGGAGAGCCTATGAGGAAGCTAAGCAAGGCGCAAAAAAAAGACATCGCCGCCATCGCGGCCATGAAAGACGAAGACATTGATTTTTCGGATATTCCTCTCAAACTGGACTGGAGCAAGGCCGAGATCGGCAAGTTCTATCGTCCGCCGAAGAAGGCTGTCACCATCCGCCTGGACGGGGATGTCATCGAATGGCTGAAGGGCTACGGCAAGGGCTATCAGACGCGGGTCAATTTGCTGTTGCGGCACGCCATGGCGAGTGCCGCGAATAGCGCCACACCGGAGAAATCAAGCAGAAAGCGGCGCGGATCGAGGGTTGCCGTTTAGTCAGCGGCTCCCGTGAGAGGGATGGCTCTACACCGCGACTGTAACCAAAGTCTCCGTCCTCGTAACCTGTCGGTAAAGAGTGTCCCGCTCGATCGGTTCGCGGCCCGCGGCACGGATCAGGCGCTCCAACTCCTCGCGGCGCATGCCCTGCGGTGTGGTGGCTCCTGCGTCGTGGTAGATTTTTTCTTCGATCACGGTGCCATCCATATCGTCAGCGCCGAAGCGCAACGAGATCTGCGCCATCTTGGCTGTCACCATCTGCCAGTAGGACTTAATGTGCGGGAAGTTGTCCAGAACCAGCCGGCTCACCGCGATCTGCTTCATGTCCAGCATGCCGGTGGTTTTCGGCAGATGCTGCAACGGCGTGTTGTCGGGATGGAAGGCCAGCGGGATAAACGTCTGGAAGCCGCCGGTTTCGTCCTGCAGCGCGCGCAGCTTCAGCAGGTGATCGACGCGGTCTTCATCGTTCTCCACATGGCCGTAAAGCATGGTCGCGTTCGACTTCAGCCCGATCTGGTGAGCAAGCTTCGCGGTTTCCAGCCACTGGCTGCCGTCGATTTTGTGGTCGCAGATGATGTGCCGGACGCGATCGGCAAAAATTTCAGCTCCGCCCCCGGGCAGCGAATCCACGCCTGAGGCCTTCAGTTGTTCTAACGTCTCGCGAATCGAGAGCTTGGCACGCTTCGATAAATACGCAACCTCGACCATGGTGAAGGCCTTGAGATGCACCTGCGGAAAGCGCTGCTTCAAACCGGAGCAGAGATCGAGGAAATACTGAAACGGCAGATCGGGATGGAGCCCACCCACAATGTGGAACTCGGTGACCGCCTCCGAATATCCGGAAGCGGCCGTTTCAAAGGCCTCTTCCAGCGCCATCGTATAAGCGCCGGGCGTGTCTTTCTTCCGGCCAAACGCGCACAGACGGCAGGCCGCCACACAAACATTCGTGGGATTGATATGGCGGTTGACGTTGAAATACGTTTTGTCGCCGTGCATGCGCTCGCGCACGTGGTTGGCCATCCAGCCCACCGCGAGAATGTCGCCCGTGTGGTAAAGCGCCATGGCGTCGGAAGCATCAAGCCGCCCGCCGGCCATCACTTTGGCGTGGATGGGCGTGAGGCGCGGGTCGTCGGTTTGAAAGTCGTGGGTTCTGCCTGTACCAGCCATCCCTTTGATGATATCGCAGGAATAGGGCGACGGGGAACCTTCGACGCTCGCCGCGCGCTCAGGGACGCACCAGCGTGTTAACGCCGCAGCAGCAAGTCTCCCGCCACAAAGACGAAGAACACCACCGAGATGACTCCGTTCATGGTGAAGAACGCGGCGTTCAACTTCCTCAGATCGCCGGCGGAGACCAGCGAATGTTCGTAGGCCAGCAGCACCGCGACGACCGCCACTCCCGCGATCGCCAGCTTGCCCAGGCCAAAGGCAAGCATCAGCGCAACCAGCAGCAGCAGCATGATCGCGTGAAATGCGCGCGCTACCCACAGCGCGGCAGAAATGCCCAGATAGCGCGGAATGGAGTGCAGTCCGCTGGCCCGGTCGAATTCGAAATCCTGGCAGGCGTAGAGAACGTCGAAGCCTCCCACCCAAAACGTAACGGCGGCGGTAAGCAAAAGAATGCGAGGGTCGAGCGAACCGCGCACCGCGATCCACGCCGCCGACGGCGCCATACCCAGGGCAAATCCCAAAACCAGATGCGACCAGCGCGTAAAACGCTTGGTGTAGGAGTAAAGCAGCAGTACGGCCAGCGCCACAGGCGAAAGCCAGAGCGCGAGGCGATTGAGTTCAGCCGCGGCGGCAATAAAAAGCACGCTCGAGACCACCACAAAAGTTGCCACGAAGCCCGGCGTGAGTTGCCCCGCAGGAAGCGCGCGAGTGCTAGTGCGAGGGTTGGCAGCGTCGAGGGAGGCGTCCGCCAGCCGGTTGAAGGCCATGGCCGCGGAGCGGGCGGCCACCATGGCTACGATAATCCATGCCAGTTGGTGCACAGTCGGAATCCCGCCGGCGGCGAGCATGGCCCCGCACAGCGCGAACGGAAGCGCGAAAATGGAGTGCTCCCACTTGATCATTTCCATGGTTACGCGCAGGTTATGCAAAAGGGGCACGAGAGGATTCTAGCAGCCGCAGGTTCTGGTCGTTTCCTTCATCCTTTCGTAAGACGACTAGCGCGGCGGGCGGGGACGCCCGCCGGACAGCCGCCGGTGCCTGCCCTGAGCGAAGTCGAAGGGACGGCGGCGCTACGCAACCCTCACTTGGGCGGTCCGGAGACCAGCGGCACGAACCGGCAGGCTCCGCACGGCGTCGCCACTGCCCGTCCCCCCTGCATGCGGATTAGTTGCAACTGCTGTGACTCGGCGGGGCCTACCGGAAGAATCATCCGTCCCCCATCCTCGCGGAGTTGTGAGAGCAAAGCCTGCGGGACCACCGGAGTTGCGGCCGATACGAGAATCGCATCGTAGGGAGCGCTGGCTGAAAAACCCTGGCTGCCATCGCCCACTACGACCTCCACGTTCTTGTAGCCGAGGCGGGAAAGCACTTGCTGGGCACTTGCCGCCAGCGCCGGGTATCGCTCCACGGAAACAACCCGCGCCGTGAGCTCCGCCAGCAGGGCCGTCACATAACCCGATCCCGTTCCAACTTCCAGGACCGTGTCCGTGGGCTGCAGTGCCAGCACCTCCAGCATGATGGCCACGATGTAGGGTTGAGAAATTGTCTGCCCCTCGCCGATCGGCAGGGGATGGTCTTCGTAAGCCTCTTTGCGATATGCCTCGGGAACAAATTCGTGACGCGAGACGCGCAGCATGGCCTGCAGTACTCGCTCGTGAGAAATGCCGCGGGCGCGCAGATCGTGATCCACCATCCGCTGGCGCAGCGTCTCAAACCATCCGGTTTCTGCGGAGGCTGTCATCGGCGCAGATAGTTCTGGTCTTATTTTCTCCTGCGGATGCGAACGTCGAAGCTGACTACTCCGTTCTGGTCCCGCGTCCCGACCGCCGACACATTCCGCGTGAAGAAATATTCGCCCTGGATGATCTGCTGGTTGCTCTGCGAAACGTTGGTGCTGTAAGTGAGAGAAACGTTGTTGGCGAATTGCTGCTCGATGGTGACCTGCGGCCCGCGCGCGGTTGGGTTGGTTTCCGTGGTCAGGCCCTGGGGATCGATCTTGATGCGGCTCACGCCGAACAACTTCTCGATGCGGCTGCTGACCGTGGAATTGATCGCCTGGTTAACGATCAAGGCCGAAGCTTCGTCGTTGAACGGACTTGTGCCGGACTGCTGTTGCAACTGCGCGGACTCCTGACTGGTACGGCCCAGCGCCAGCAACGCGATGATGTCCGATTTCGGCAGCGGAGGCTCAGAGCGATAATTCACCGCCAGGCGTTCCGGAGTTCCGGTCACCGTGATATCGAGATCGTAGTTGCGGACATGGGTCGAAGCTTCCAGATTGAGCTGCGGTTCGATGGCAACCGGGTTCGCGAAAGTGATGTCACCGCGCTCCAGGCGGAATTTCGTGCCGTTGAAAGTGGCGTCGCCTTCCAGAATGTCGGCGCGGCCGATCACCGCGGGCCGGGCCACCGAACCCCGCAGCCGCAGGTCGGCGTCGCCCGAGAGCCGTGCCACTGCCGTCTTCATCTGTAATTCCGGCGCGGTCTGCACATGGACGTCAAGCTTGACCCCATAGAGCGGCGAATTGTTCTGCAGAGTGGCCGCATTGCGCCGCGTGCTCTCCAGATACGAACTGAAATCAAAATTCGGAGTTACGGCCAGCTTGGTAACCATGATTTCGCCGGTTACGCTGGAAGACTCGGGCGTGCCCACCCAATGCAATTCGGCGTTTGCCGTGGAACTTACTCCCGGGGGATAGCGCAGCCGCACTTCCTTGCCGATCGCCGTCACATCGAAATTCAGCTTCTGGTTGTAGTGGGTCGCATCGCCTTTGAGGTCGATGGTGCCTCCGCCCGTGCGCGCCGTCATTTTTTCGATATGCAGACGATCGCGTGTGAACAGCAGCGATCCGTTCATCTCGCTCAGGCCACTTGGCAGACCGGCGTAAGAAACCGAGGCGTTGCTCACCTGAAGACGACCTTGGGGCAAGGGATCGGAAAGCGTCCCTCCTACCGTCATGTTCATCGAGAGCAAGCCGGAACCGGTGAACTCCGGGTCTACGCTGTTCAGTAGCTTGATGTCCGCCTTGCCATCCACGGTCAGGTCCAGCTCCCGGGAACCGGCAAACTGAACCGAACCGTGCCCGGACAAGTCAGTTCCCTCCCCGGCCAGATGTAACTGCTCGATGCGGAGCTTCTGCTGCGCGTAGGTGAAGCGCACAGGATCCGCATTGTGCAGTTTGGCGTAGTCGACGTCCAGGGACAGCCCCGACAAGTTTCCATTCAGCGTCCACTGGCGTGGTTGGCGCAGTGGGCCCTGCATGGCCAAAACTCCCGAGACAGCGGAGTGCCCCGTCAGCTTGCCCTTCAAATACGCACGCCACAGCGCATCGAGATCCACCTGATCCAGTTGCAACGAAATGTTGGCGGCATAATCGCCGTGCATCTGGATGCCGCCGTCAATCTGCAGCGTGCCTTTGGCAAACTCGGAATGCCCGCTCAGCCGCAGTTCCCCGCCCTTGGTCACTCCCTGGAGGGTCAGCCCGCCGGTGAGTTCGTGGTCCAAAGTAAGCCCGCGCAACTCGACGCTGGCGTTAAGCGCCGGAGACTCCGTCGTGCCTGAACCCTGCAGCGTGAAGTCTCCGCGTCCCTCGACCGCAAGCGGACGGGACTGAATTTGCGAGATGTGCGCCAGGTCAAAGTTCTTACCTGCAAGATCTAACCGAAAAGAATCGGACGACGGGTTGTAAGCGGCGCTCCCGCGAATCTCCGAATCTTCGTGAAACAGTTGAATGTTCGTCAACGCGGTCTCGTCGTCGGCGTACTGGAGATCGGCGTCGAACTGCGCAATGGATTCCCCCCACGCAGAAGCGTTCCTGGCATTGATTTGTCCCTGTACCCGCGGATTCGACCGGGTTCCCGAACCCTGGAGCACAGCGTCGCCTTCCCCGCTGATCGGGTAGTCGTAGCCCAGGAACAGTTGAGCGAACGCCGCGTCCACTCCATGCAAGTTCACGTGCGCCGTGAATGGACTGTCCACCCTAAAGTCGCCGTCCTGCAGGGTTGCATTGGCTTCGAAGGTCGCCGTCGTGTCTCCGCGGCGCAGGCTGCCGTCACGCAGTGTCAGGCTACGGGAAGTAAACTGCATCCAGGTCGAAAGCGTGTCCCACGAAATCTGGCGTTGCTGGGCGTGCGCCGTAGCAGGAAGAGTAATGTCGAAGTCTTGTGCTCCCAGGGTACCGGTGACCGTCGGCGCCGCGGCATCTCCCGTCAGCGATGCGTTGAACGTCGCGGTGCCGTTCACGCGGAAAGGCAACTTGGGCACCCCCACCAGGGCCGCGACTATCGGACGCCACTCTTCGAAGTCGGAGGTGGTGATTGAAAATCGCAGGTTCGATGAAGAAGAAATTGTTCCTGATGACTGCCCCCGCGAACTGGGCGTGGAAACATTGAGCTGGGAAAACTCCAACACGTCGTTCACCCAGTGATAGCCGCCGTGGCCGTGCACGTTCAGCGGAATCTCGGGGCCCAGCAGTTTGGCTGGAGGTACGGCGTCACTGTCGAACACCACTTCCGCCACCTGCGGCGATCCCTTCCAGCCGGCATCGACGGTGCCGCCAGCCACGGCTGCCAGATGAGAATTTTTCAAATACGGAGCGATTGGCTTTAGGGAAGAAACCAACTCCATCACGGAAACATCGCGCACGCGAAGATGCAGCGATGCCACCTGCACTCCGGGGATTTTTTCATGAGGACCTTTGCCATTGGGCCGGCCAGCGGTAATGATGGCCATCTCCGGCCCGGCTTTTTTCTTCGCGGCTTGATTCGATGAGGAGGATGGTGAGGAGGCGGGTGAAAACGGAGCGCTATGCAGCCAGTTGTCGACCTGAGCCTCGCCGGCGAAGCTCCCGCCCAGCGTCTTGCCTTGCAGTTTAGAAAGCTTGATCTGTTGATCGGTCACGGAAAAATCCGAACCCAAGCTCACTTTCTTCAGCAAAATGCTGTCGTCTTGCCAGCCAAAATCGCGCAGCTCGAGAGCGCCCGATGCGGCAAAGTCCTCGACCGACCATTTCCCCTGCCCCTTCAGATCGATTACCCCTTCACGGAAGTCCTGGCGTCGGGTGATGGAAGCCACCTCCGCGAGATCGACATGGGCGTCATAAGTGGCCGTGAGCTGCGGATGGCGAAAGTCCCTCACTAGCCCGCGCACTTCAACCCGCGAGCGCCCGGAACTCACTTTTAGCGATTCGATCTCAGCAAACGACGGCGTCAGCGCGAACTTGAGATCCGTCATCCAGGCCAGCGGACGGAAGCCGTCGAACTTTGTGTCCACCTTCCCGAACAGCAGCCTGCTCTCATAGCGCCCCTGCAGAAACGAGTACTCCATCTGTATGCCTGCGTCATTCACAGCGAGGTCCAGCGGGAAGCTCTTGTCATCCCAAAGCAACTCGCCATGCCGAACGTAGAGGCTGTCGATAGAAAGGGCGAACAGTTGCTCGACCGAAGGAACCTCTGACGCTCTGGCCACACTCGGTCCGGGGACGTTGCTTGTGCCGTCAGCAGAGAAAGCGATGTGAATGACGGGGTGATCGAGCGTCAGTTCGTGGAAGCCGAACTCGCTGCGCAGCAGCGAGAGCCCCTTGACCCGGGCCACCAGGCGGTCGGCGTGCGCGAGCGGAACGTCTGTGGCCGCCTCGCGCCCGTGCACGGTAATCTCGCGCACATCCACCTGCATGCGAAACGGGATGGTATGAATGCTGCCGATTTCCACCCGGCCGCCGGTGATGCGCTCAAGCTCGGCGACCATGCGGCGCCGGACCAGATTTTGGAAGGAATCGGTGCTGATGTACCACAAGCCGCCCGCCAGGCAGAGCAACCCCGCCCCCGTAACCATCAACAGGTACTTCCACCATGCGCGGCTTCGAGGCCTGGTGGCGGGCTGGGTCACTGGTTCTGGTATCCCTCCGGCGGAGGCGCCTCCGCACCCGGGATGCGCACATCGCTTTCCGAACGTAGACTCTGCAACCAGGAAACCAGCAGCTCGCTGACTTTTTCCTGGGTGAGCAGTTCCTTGATCTTGGCGGAAACATCAGCCAGCGGAACTTCACCCGCCCCGGCCTGCTTCAGTTGCGGCACAAACTTCTCGCGGTAATAGGCTTCCACGGTCTTAGAGTCAATCTGCACCGCCGGGCGCAGCCGCGCATCCACCAGCCGCATCAGATCGATCTGCTGCTGCACATGCGAAACCAGATCCTTTTCCCTGAGTCCATACTTCGCCAGCA
>Ga0209415_10006287_pt1 | contig 21175 bp, 17 predicted proteins | sample PeaSoiSIISIP2007_FD_187696 | JGI IMG/M metagenome (GOLD analysis project Ga0209415, IMG submission 187696) | Peat soil microbial communities from Weissenstadt, Germany - SII-SIP-2007 (SPAdes) (version 2) | ecosystem: Environmental > Terrestrial > Soil > Wetlands > Peat | place: Germany...
ACGCCTTGGTGCCCCAGTACGACTCGTTGCGGGGGAACGAGGCGCCCACCTTGCCCTCGGACTCTCTCACCCGCCGCAGAGTCGCGGGCTCACCGCGGGCGCGTATCTTCTTGCTCTTCTTGGCCGCCATTCCCTGCCTCTCAGCGAGCTGCGCGTCGCGACGACCGTAGCGTGTTTCCTCGTCGCCAGTGCAGGGCAGACGGACAACGACGGCCTGCGAGGAACCGGCGCTGCGCCAATTGTGCAAGAGCCTCTTGCACAATTGGCTGACGCCGCGGCGACAGGCCGAGCGCGAGGGGCATCGGGCCTCGCTCAGAAAGGCACGTCACCGCCGGCATGCGACTCGGGCGGTGCCTCCCGGAAGGTCCGTGCCGCCTCACGCTCGCGCGCTTCGAGCTCCCGCACGAGCACGTCGGTGCGGTCCTCGATCGCCTCGAGCACCTCCTCCGGATGGCTCTCGGCGTACTCGAGGAACGCCTCGGTCCTGCTCATCTGGTCGGAGCCGCGGATGGACCGCTTGACGCGCTCCCAGAGGCTCACGAGCTCCGGAGGGATGTTCCCGACGACGGTGTCGTCGCTCTGGGAGCGGTGCTCCGCGGCGGTCGTGCGGTGGGCCTCCCGGGTGCGCTGCCGGTTCCCGCGCTCGATGCGGCGCATGTCGCGCTGGAAGGTCCGCTCGGCCTCGAGCTCGGCGCGTACCCGCTTGATGCGGTCCGAGACGCGTCGAGCCTCGTTCTGGCGAATGGAGCACGCCTCCTTGGCGGCTGCGCGCTCGCCGGCGACTGTTTCCTGAAGGTCCTGGAGGACACGCTCGCGCAGAGCCTGCAGGCGCTCACGCACAGCGCGGCGCTCGTTCCTACAGCGGGTCTTGGCGTCGACGAGGGCGGCGTGGCGCTCGGCGCGAGCCTGACGGACCTGGCTGCGTAGGTCCACCAGGTGCTCGCGCTGCTGCCTTCGCTGATCGCGGGCGATCTGCCGCATCAGCTCGCGCCGCTGACGCCGTCCCTCGGCGGGGCTGAGCAGCGTCGCGCTCATGCTCACGCGCGGGTCTCACGCGCCCGACGACGCCGTCGTCGGCCGCGGCGCGGCGTACGCCGTCAGGATCCGCTTCGCCTCGTACCACGCGGCGTTGCTCGTCATCCGCAGCCACGCTCCGACCTTGGGCGACCAGTGGAAGCCGGAGGTCTTCAGGTCCTTGCGGACTGCCTCCGGAGGAATACACGGGAAGACCACGCGCACGCGCCCGATTTGCGCTTATCCCAACGTCGCGGTCTACAAGGGCAGCGGCAGCATCGACGCAGCGGAGAATTTTAGCTGCGCGGCACAGAAGTAAACCAGGAGCCTGTTTGTCCCTACACTTTATCGTCCGCTTAGAGCCGCTGCCCGGAAAAGAAGCGGAATTACGCGATGAGTTGCTTCGAGTTAATGAACCTTCCCGTGCCGAAATTGGTTGTTTGAGAATCGATGTCTTTGAGTCGTTGCGAGAACCATTCGTATTCGCGATCCATTCGGAATGGGCGGATGAAGCTGCGTTGGAACTGCACGCGACTCTGCCCCACACCGTTCGGTTTCTCGCGGCAGCAGAAACGCTGCTGACACATCCAGTACAAGGGCTCAGGTTGCGTCATATCGGCGGCGGTAAAGGCACGGGTCGGGGCTGATCGGCGGCAGCCTATTCCCCCATTGTCCTGACCAGGGGCCGCAGAGGCTCGGGAAGCTTATGGAAATCCGCTGGATTCACAAGGGCTGGGGAGATAGCCGCGGGACCGTTGTCATTCAGCAGCGCGGTTCCGGTAGGACTCAACAAAAGCTGAAGGAATTTCACTGCATTCTCCCTGTTCGGAGCTTCTTTTAGCAGGGTGATTCCCCAGGCTACGCGGGCGCCCGGAACTGCAATGGTGCGCGCACTCCGGGGGACCCCGAGCCCAGGCAGAACCACGACCGCGTGCTGGCGGTAATAAGAATCCTTCGCGGGGTCCGACAGGTTGATCTCGTCGGGCAGGTTCACGTAGCGGTAGTCCGGATTGGTGGCCGCCGTCGCGTGGGCATTGTGTTCATAGCTGAGTTGAAAATCGAGTTGCTTGCCGAGAACGAGATTCGAAGAATCCGGTCCGGAAACCACCACGTGCTCAAGCAGATTGTTGTAAAGATTCGGAACCTTGTAATATTCCTCCGCCAACTGGAAGATCATGGGAGCCCTGTAAGCGCCGGGATCGAGAAACGGGTTCCCGCCGCCGATCGCGACTCCAGGCATCGTCAGGATTTCATACCACTTCGCAGCCGCGTTCGGCACGGATTTCGTCGGATTGAAGGGCGGGCTGCCCGGTTCGGCGATGGGAGGCAATTTCTTCGCGGCTAAGCCGCTTGCCGAATAAACAAGCACCATTTTGCCGTGGGCGAATACGATATCGAAATCCGCATAACCGGCGGGTTTCATGAACAGATCGATGTCCAAGTAATCAGCCGGTGCGTAAAGATCGCAGGCCTGGCCTCCCGCGGTGATTTGCCGGCCCGCATCCACGCTGCCCATCGCAACATCCTTCACTTGAATGCCGGTCTGACATGTGAAGGCCGCCTCCAGCGGCGTGAAGGCCCGCGTCAGACTGCCGGCGCGATAAATGATCAACTGCTGATTCGACGGAGGCGCACATTTCGGCGTCTGAGCGGCGGCAGCCGATGCCACCAATAATACGAAAAGAATCAATACCATTTCGTATACCTCAAAAGGCGAACCGCATCGAGGCCGTGAGCAGCCTCGGCTCTCCCAGGTGCGCGAGATAACTGCCGGTGCTCTGCCCGGTGATGCTGCCGGGGCCTAACGTCGACCAGTAGTGTACATCGGTCGCGTTGTTTGACGCGACCCGGAAAGTCGTGGTTTTCCCCTTGATTCTTGCGATGTAGCGGACTCCAAAATCGAAGATGTTGTACTCGGGGGTGAACTCGCTGTTAATGTCGTCGATCGCACGGAGCCCTACATGTTGCCAGTCGAAATTCAGAAAGACGCCGCGCATTTTCGGCAGATGATACTCGGCAAGTATGTTGGATTTGTAATCAGGTATGCCCACAAAGTCTTTGTTGTTCGTCGCGGCGATACCGGTATCGGTGAGCTTCGGATTCAGCACGGATAGGCCGCCCGTAACCATGAGACTTTCGAAGATCCTGCCGGAGAGCATGGTTTCAATGCCGTAGTTGAGCTGGTTGCCGGTAATCTCATAGGCCTCGCAATTCGATGTCCCGGACTGAGTTCCGCAGACTGGATTCACCACGCCGGTGGTGTAGTTTGCAAACGGCCGCTCCATCCGGAACAAGGCGGCTGAGAAGTTGATCCTGCGCAATCTCAACTTGTAGCCGATTTCTCCTTCCTTACTGCGATACGCCGGCAGCGCCAGGTTGGCGTTCACGATGATTGCGCTGCCGCTATTCGCGCCAGCGACATCCGGCGCCTGAATGCTGTCGGCAAAGGTCCCATAAAAGGTCATGTCCGCGCGGGGCTTAAAGATCACGCTGGCGGAGGGGCTGACGCCCTGGTTGAGATAGCCGCCGGGTATAGGAGCCCTTGAATATCCGGTAGCGGCCGTGTCTGTAAAACTGTCGGTCCACGTCCAATCCTGGCTCGCGGCAACTCTGACGAGCCACTGCGGAGTAAGAGTGATGGTGTCGCCCACGCTGATTCCTTGTTGATGAATAATACTGGATTCATAAATGCCACTCGATAGACTGGTCTTGGCGTATGAAAAAATGCCCGCCGGTGGTTCCACATCGACAAGCGGATCGGCGATGTTCGCCTCACAAATGCCTTGTGGGGTGTTGGACGTACACAGTGCGGTCTTAGCAGGGCTGGTGACCGGCGAGTAAGACCCAAACCTGTAGCCATTGCTCCCAATCACCACGTCGTGATGGAAACGCCCCGTCCTGACTCTGCCGGTCAGGTATAACAAATCGCTGTCCACCTGGAAGCGAGGGGCCAACGAAGAGAAGCTGTTGGCTAGGTATGACTTGTAGTCTCCGTTGTTATCGATGAGCTGGTTGACCGCCGTATTGATATCGCGATCGGAAATCTGATTCAGTCCTCCGATTACGAGGTGCCAGTTCGAGCTGAAGTCGTGCTTTAAACGCGCTTCCACGATCTGCGAAGTAAGATCCACACCCGAGAACGATTGCCCGTAGCCCTGGAGAGTCGGATCCAGCGCATTTTCGGGAATCAAAATGCTCTTGGACCCGGGTACGGACAGCGGAGTCGTGGTCGGCGAATAGGCGAACCAGCCGGGATATCCGTGCTGATACAGGTTGTAGTAACTATAATTCCCCTCGATCACGGTATGGGCCGTGGGCCGATAGTCGGCGGCTATCGCGCCCAACTGACGCCTGAGCTGGCTGTGATCCACATAGCCTTCGCCATCGCCCAGCAATAAATTCGCGCGATAGCCGAACAGCTTTCTTTTCCCCAATCGTCCTCCGACATCAATGTGAGCGGTCCCGACGGTGTTGCCCTCGTAATCCAACTCGATTTCACCGAACTGCTCCTCGGTGGGCCGCTTGGTCACAAAATTGAACATGCCCGACGGGTTGGCGGGACCATACAGCGGTCCGCCAAGTCCGTTGACGACCTCGACCTGTTCGTATTCTTCAAGAGCGGAAGGCGTGGTGACCGCGATGCCCATTCCATCCTTGAGGTCGTTTTGCATGTTGCTGCCCTGCATGCCGCGAGTCTCGGGGCGCAGCACCTCCGGCCCTTGCATCTCCTGGAACGACACCAGAGGCAGATACTTCGCGGCTTCTTTGAAATTTCTTGATTGCGTGTCGTCAATCAACTGACGCGAAATTACATTGACCGAGTACGGAAGATCCAGGATCGGCGTGGTTCCAAGCGGTCCGCCGGCTGCCACCGTATCCACGCGATAGGCGTTGTCCGCGTCGGCTGAAACATTCACGGTCTGCGTGACTCCAGCGAGCGTCAGGGCGAAATCGAAAGTGACGGTCTGGCCCGCAATGACGTTGAGCTCGGAGCTTCGGCTCGGGTTGAAACCCTTGGGGTCAACCTCGATGACATAGGCTCCTGGCTGGAGCGACGGAAAGGCGTAACCGCCTTGGCTATCGGTGATGGCCGTGATCTTGGCGCGTGTCTGCTGATTCGTCAGAGTCACTTGGGAGCCAGAGACGGCGGCCTGGTCGGGGTCCCTCACGACGCCCGCGATCTGGCCCGTGTCCGGGCTGCTCTGCGCAAACGCAGCAAACGCCGAGAACATCAACAGCACCCAAGATTTATATGCAGCAGTATACATATTGTGCCGAAGGCAGCTTGTCACTTTCACGCATAGTTCCCCAAGGATAATTGATCCATCGCGATATGGGAATATGAAGCTTAGTGCCATATGATCCACATCGACATCGAACCCGTATGGCGTTTCAAGCGAGACGGCGATACGCCGTCCATCCTCGTGATGCTCGACTTCTTGAACGAAATTCGGGTGACGGGAAAGATCGGCAGGGCCGCCGACCAGGCGGGAATGTCATATCGGCATGCTTGGAATCTGATCGAGAAATGGTCCGCCTTTCTCGGAGCGCCGCTGGTGGAACGCAAGCAGGGGCGCGGAACCAGCCTGACACCTTTCGGCGCGAAGCTGGTATGGGCGGGGCAGCGCCTCCAAGCGCGTCTGGGACCCCAACTCCAGAACCTGGCCCAGGAGCTGGAAACGGAGATCAACCAGTTCCTTCCGCACGGCCCTTCGATTATCCGGGTGCACGCGAGTCATGGATTCGCCGTTTCAAAGTTGAGAGAGCTCCTCAGCCGTGAAGCGGACCTAGGCGTGGACCTCCGGTACGTCAGTAATCAAAATTCCCTGGTGTCGCTGGCGCACGATGGATGCGATCTCGCCGGTATGCACCTGCCGCAGGGGGAGTTGCGGAACGCGAGCATCGCCGCCACCAAGGGCTGGCTGATGCCGAGCGTTCATCGCGTGATCGGCCTTGTGACCCGTGAGATGGGCCTGATGGTCAAGCGTGGAAATCCGCTGCGGATCGTTTCGATTGAGCAGTTGCTCGATCACGGGGTTCGGTTCGTAAACCGCGATCCCGACTCGGGTACCCGCTTGCTGTTCGATCAGCTGCTGACGCAGCACGGGCTCGACGCTTCACGCGTCACACGTATCAATGGCTACCAGCAGGTCGAATTCACCCATGCGGCCGTCGCAGCCTATGTCGCGAGCGATATGGCCGATGTGAGTTTTGGTGTGGAGGCCGCGGCCCGGCAATTCGATCTCGATTTTGTTCGATTAGTCACGGAAGATTATTTCTTCGTCTGCCGGAAGCAGCTCCTGGAGTTGGGCCCGATCAAGCGTGTCCTGGCGATCATGCGGAGTGAAGAATTCCAAACGGCGATCTCGCAGTTGCCAGGGTATCAATGCAAGGATGCCGGGGTGGTGAAGACCGTTCAGGAGGCGTTCCAGCGACCCGCATAGCGGGCGCGACTGGTTCCTTGCTCTAGGAGGTGGGCTGATACCACGCGGGTGACGGCCCAGCCGCTTGCTCGATCTCGGGAACAAAACTACGGTCGAGTTCACGAACCATCGCCGCGAGATTTTCCACGATTTTCTGCCACTGGGCTGCGTCGCCAATTGGGTAGTGCCCGTAGGCAGCTTCGTCGGCAGCCACAGGAATTCCTAGCGACGCCTTAAATCCGGCGCCCTTGACGTGAAAAATCGCGGACACCTGATGGCTCCACGTGCCGACGTCCAGATATAGCTCCACCGTAAGATTTCCCGAAGTCCGACGGGTCAAATAAAACTGGCCCGATCCGCCGCGGCAGCTATAGCCCATCGGCTTGAACGCGGCTTCGAGCGCAGGTTTGCGCGGACCAGCGGTCACCCCAGTATTCTGAGAACGAGCATCCGCGGCCGGGGGTAAACTGTGCGGTAAATCAGCCCCCGCCACAACCTCTTTTATGCGCGCGCGGTAACCGGCGACAATCGCCTTCACCGCCTCAACGTTCGCGGGAGGGGTGGACCCGACCAATCCCCCGCCTTCCGCCCGGATCGGTACTTGTTCCGTTCGCCTTACTTTCCCGCAAGCCTTGATCACGGCATCGACGGGCGCCGGATTGGGCGGCAGTTTCTTAGCCCCTTCCTCCGCTTCAACCACTGTGTAAATCGAGAGCGCACGATGACGCCCGCTGACCCACCGGTTATCGGTGACCATCACCCCTGGCAACGAGTGCCCAAATTTCGGAAGCCCGATCAATCTTTCGCCAAACGCGGGCGCGTGGAAGTGCAGGACCACCGCGCCAAACGGGTAGGATCGCGGCACGCCGGCCAGGATGGCCTGGAGCGTGGAGGATTCGGCGGGCTCGCCGGTGGCGGAATTTGAAAGAGACCGTGTCTCCGAGGTTCCCACGATGTGCACGGCGAAAGTTTCGAACCGCTTCATTTCCGGATGGCGTTTCAGCACCCGGTCGATGGGTGAATGGCCGGCTACCAGCCCTTCGCCCATGAGGGTGAAACGGATCGCGGGTTCGCCCAGGCCGGCGTCCAAAAACGCCTGCCGGATGCGGCCGGCCAATTCAACGAGCGGTTCTTTCTTACTCGCGGCAAGGGTAAGGTTCATCGCAGCACGCATGGCTACCCGAATATCGGATGAATTTGAAAGGTGCTGCAGAGTACCGCTCCCTGGGTCACGGCTCCGTTCCGAGCCGCCATGCGTTGGCATGCGGTGCTCTACAGTAACTAAACTGCCGAGTCGCCGTGATTGCATCAAGGCAGGTCGTCCAACGGCAGCGTCTCGCCCCTTTCGTCCTCGTCAATGGCTTCCCGCGCCATGCGTCGGATCACGTCGCGTTTCTCGTCAAAGCGCTTTTTCCAGGCTTCTTCGTCGGCCAGCGATGCCAGAATCGGGGATGCGATGGCATCCTGCTCATCTGGCGGCAGAGCGACAACCTTCTCAAGCGCTTTCTCGAGGAGCGAGGACATGCTGCCATGTTATCAGCGGGCTGGGCCAGGCGCCGTTCGGCGACCGGTGATGCAGGATACAATCTTGCTCATGGCTGAATTTGCTTCACTCCACAGCTATTGGGACTTCGAGCAGAGCGTAAAGGCCCAGGGCCAAAAGCGTCGGGGAGGGCGCCGAGCTTCTGCGTGGCGACCACGATGAAAGGACTAAAGAGTTCTTGAGAGTCGTCCGCGAGACCAGTCGGAAGCGCGTGAGAAAAATATCAAAGGATCGGATCTTTTTCAGGGCGCAAGGCGGATTCACCTGGAAAACCGAACCGCGGACGGACGAAGACGGAAAACAGGTCGAGACTAGAGATGCCGCAGCCGCCCACCCACCGGACCGCATGGTGCCTTTCGCAGCAGTCGGGGCCGGGCGTGTCAACCGGAAGGGAATTCCGTGCCTCTACCTGGCCGACCGTGCAAGTGCCGCTATGTCGGAAGTGCGCCCGTGGGTTGGGTCATCCATCACACTCGCGCAGTTCAAAATGGTGCGCGGCTGCCTGGTGGTCGATTGTTCTCTCAGCACTACGGTGAGCCACCTCCTGGAGCCGTTTAGCCTTGACGCAGAAGAGCCGAGCGTAGGCGCTTCCACAATGGAGGACGGTGTCTGGGGCAGCATAGGCTTCGCTTTTTCGAGGCCGGTTAGTCGGGATGACGGTAGTGGGTCCGTGCCCACTACATCGCTACCCAAGTGCTGGCCGAGGAGTTTCGGAGCTACGGATTCCACGGCATCATCTATAAGAGCCTGCTCGATGACGCGGGCTTTAACGTAGCCCTGTTGGACGTGGACGCGGCGAAACCGACAGGCTGTTGCCTTTATACGACGATGTCCGCAAAATTGGAGTTCGGGCTGTCCGACGGCCTCCAGTATTCGTCGTGCCCCGAATCCATCTCGTCCGAGCTTCGACGCGGGAAGGCGTTCACAATCCTTGGGCTCTCACGAGAAGGCGACTGCGCGGAAGGCGATTAGGGGTACCTGTACTACTCACGTAAGCTCAGCCAAACCTCACCGCGCGCCGGGATGATTCTCTTTAGTGTCCAGGGCTGCCATGAGCTGATCAGCGGCTTCCGCGGTTTCCGAGTCCTCCAGAGGACCAGAATCGAACGGCGTCACCCTGCGAAGGAGTTCCACCGTGAAGACCTGCTTCTCCGTCTCCGGCAGAGCGTCGAACGCTTCAAAGAAGTTGCGCCGTTTGATCACTCATGTCTTAAGGTTAGCGCCTACCTCGCCGGCACGGGCTCCCGTTCCGGCAGCAAGACCCCGCCGCCGAAGCTCATACGCTCTGGTGGTGGCCCTCCGTTCGTTACCTTCACCGCACAGTACTTAAACTCCGGAATCTTCCCGAAAGGATCCAGCACCGGGTTAGTCAGCATGTTCGCCGCTGCCTCGTAGAAGCAGAACGGTACGAACACGGTCCCTCGCGGCGTTCCATCGTCGGCGCGCGCGTAAAGTGAGATCCGGCCACGCCGCGATTCGATAGTGACCGTTCCACCGGGCGCGATGTTAAGCCCCTCGAGATCGAGCGGATGGATCGACGCCACCGGCTCCGGTTCGAGGGAGTCGAGCGCCGACGCGCGGCGCGTCATCGCCCCGGTATGCCAATGTTCCAGCTGGCGTCCGGTGATGAGCACCATCGGGTACTCCGCGTCCGGCCGCTCCGCCGCGGAGATAAGGTCGGCGGGAACGAACTTGCCGCGTCCCGATTCCGTCGGGAAGTTCTCGATGAACACCACCGGATCCCCCGGATCGCCCTCTTTAACGCACGGATAGGTTACGGACGATTCACGTTCCAGGCGATCCCAGGTGATGCCGGCGATCGAGTCCATGCAGATCCGCATTTCGTTGAACACTTCGCTCGGGTGTTCGTAATACCAGTTCACGCCCATGCGGCGAGCCAGCTCGTTGAGAATCCAGAAATCTTCCCTCGCATCGCCGGGCGGATCAATCGCCTTCCGTCCCAGCTGCACCATGCGATCGGTATTGGTGACGGTGCCGACCTTCTCGGGCCACGCGGTGGCGGCCAGCACCACATCCGCCAAATACGCTGTTTCAGTAAGAAAGATATCCTGCACCACCAGGTGATCGAGGGCGCACAGCGCTTCGCGGGCGTGATCGACGTCCGGATCGGACATCGCGGGGTTTTCGCCCATGACGTACATGCCGCGAATCTCACCCTTCTTCGCGGCGTGCATGATTTCGACGACGGTGAGGCCCGGATCGGGATCGAGCTCGGTGCGCCACAGTTTCTCGAACCGCTGCCGCGCCTCGGGCGCGCCAACCCGCTGATAGTCGGGATAGAACATCGGAATCAGCCCGGAGTCGGATGCGCCCTGCACGTTGTTTTGTCCGCGCAGCGGGTGCAGGCCCGAACCTGGCTTGCCGATCTGGCCGGTCGAAAGCGCCAGCGCGATTAAGCACCGCGCGTTGTCGGTGCCGTGAACATGCTGGGAGATGCCCATGCCCCAGAGGATGATCGACGCCTTCGATGTCGCGTACAACCGGGCGACCTCGCGAATGGTCTTGGCGTCGATGCCGCAGATCGGCGCCATCGCCTCCGGCGAGAACTTCTTTACGTTCTCCGCAAGCGCTTCGTAACCGGAAGTGCGGTCGCGGATGAACGCCTGGTCGGCCAGGCCTTCCTCGACGATTACGTGCAGCATCGCGTTGAGAAACGCCACATCCGTGTCGGCATTGAACTGGAGGTAGTGGGTGGCGTGCCGCGCCAGATCGCTGCGGCGCGGGTCGGCCACGATCAGCTTCACTCCCGACTTCGCTGCGTTCTTTATGAAGGTCGCAGCGACTGGATGATTCACAGTGGGGTTGGCGCCAATTACGAAAATCACTTCGGCATTCGCGACGTCGCGCACCTGATTCGACACCGCGCCTGAATTGATGCCTTCCATGAGCGCTGCCACGCTCGATGCGTGGCATAGGCGCGTGCAGTGGTCGACGTTGTTGGAGCCGAAGCCGGTCCGCACCAGCTTCTGGAAGAGGTATGCCTCTTCATTCGTCCCCTTGGCGGAACCGAAACCGGCCAGCGACCGCTTGCCGTACGTATCCCGGGTCTCACGAAGTCCCTTGGCCGCGGCGTCCAGCGCTTCTTCCCAGGTGGCCTCGCGGAAGACCTCCCGCCAGTTTTCGGGATCGACCACGAAGTCCTTGTGCTTCGGGACTCCCGGCTTGCGGATCAGCGGCTTAGTCAGGCGATGCTTGTGCTGAACGTAATCGAAACCGTAGCGTCCCTTCACGCACAAGCGGCTGGAGTTCGCGGGGCCGTCCTTGCCCTGCACGTAGAGGATCTTGTTGTCCTTGATGTTGTAGGTGAGCTGGCAGCCGACGCCGCAGTACGGACACACCGAATCGACCTGCTTGTCAGGCGCGACCTTTGCGACCTCGCGGGCGGGCATCAGCGCGCCGGTCGGGCACGCCTGGACGCACTCACCGCAGGCCACGCAGGTGGAGTCGCCCATCAGATCGTCCAGGTCGAACACGATCTTCGAATGTCCGCCGCGGAAGGCATAGCCGATAACGTCGTTCACTTGTTCTTCGCGGCAGGCCCGCACGCAGCGCTTGCACTGGATGCAGGCGTCGAGGTTCACCGCCATCGCCGGATGTGAGAGGTCCTCTGCCGGCTGATGGCGCGCGGCGAAGCGCGGCTTGCCGATGGACAGCTTCTTGGCCCAGAGATCAAGCTCGGAGTTGAGCGTGTAAGATGTCTCCGGGACGTCCGACAATAGCAGCTCAATCGACATCTTCTGGCTGGTCAAAGCTCGCGCGTTATTGCTGGTGACCTCCATCCCCTCCTTGGGATAGCGGCAGCAGGATGGCGCCAGAACCCGCTCGCCCTTGATCTCCACCATGCAGGTGCGGCAGTTGCCGTCCGGCCGCATTCCGTCCATGTAGCACAGGCGGGGAATCTCGACGCCGTGCGCCCGCGCCGCATCCAGGATCGTCTCATCGGAACGGCAGACTACCGTTTTCCCGTTTAAGGTGAACGAGACGGACGGTGGGGCGGAATCCTTGTGCTTTCCGTTCAAGGTCAATGGGACCGGCGTCGTCTCCAGCAGGGCAGTATTTTTCTGGTCCATTACTCGACTTCCTTGGGAAAGTATTTCAAGACGGTGAGCACCGGATTCGGGGCGGCTTGGCCCAGACCGCAGATGGATGCGTCCATCATTGCCTGCGAGAGTTCCTGGAGCAGTGGGGCGTCCCACCGCTTCTGCTCCATTAATTGAAGCGCCTTGACCGTGCCGACGCGGCAGGGAGTGCATTGGCCGCAGGACTCGTCGGAGAAAAACTTCATCAGGTTACGCGCCGCGCCCGACGCTGTGTCGCGGTTGGAAAGCACCACGATCGCCGCCGACCCGATAAAGCAGCCGTATTCGTTCAAAGTATCGAAGTCCAGCGGGATGTCGGCCTTGGATGCGGGCAGAATTCCGCCCGACGCCCCGCCCGGAAGATATCCGTACAATTCGTGCCCGTCGAGCATGCCGCCGCAAAATTCGTCGACCAGTTCCCGCAGCGTGATGCCCGCTGGGGCAAGGTGTACGCCAGGCTTCTTGACTCGGCCGCTTACCGAGAACGACCGTAGACCCTTGCGGCCGTTGCGTCCCTGGCCGGCAAACCAGGCCGCGCCCTTTTCGAGGATGTCGCGCACCCAGTGCAGAGTCTCCATGTTGTGCTCGAGCGTGGGGCGGCCAAACAGGCCGACCTGCGCTACATATGGCGGACGAAGGCGCGGCTCTCCGCGTTTGCCCTCGATGGATTCGATCATCGAGGACTCCTCACCGCAGATATACGCGCCGGCGCCGCGGCGAAGATGAATCGCCGGGATCGCGCACGGCGGATTCGCTTGGAGCGCCGCGATCTCGCGTTCGAGGATTGCGCGGCAGCCGTGATATTCGTCGCGGAGGTAAATATAGATCGTGTCGATGCCCACGGCCCACGCCGCGATGAGCGCACCTTCAAGAAAGCGATGCGGATCGCGCTCCAGATAATAACGGTCCTTGAATGTCCCGGGCTCGCCCTCGTCGATGTTGATCGCCATCAGGCGCGGGGCGGGCTCGGCCGCCACGATCTTCCATTTGCGGCCCGCCGGGAAACCTGCGCCGCCCAGGCCGCGCAGGCCGGAGTCTTCCATCACCGCAATGACGTCGGCGGCCTTCTTCTCTCCGGCGATACACGATGCGGCGAGTGCGTATCCACCGGTGGCGCGGTAGGCGGCGTAATCAACATGGCCTGGAGTGACACTGCAAACGTCGCTAGGATGAGTCACGCGACCGGCCCGGGCAACATCCGCCACCCACTCCGCAGTTGCGTGCGGGATTGGATTTTGGCCGACGACGGCAACCGGCGCGACCTCGCAGCGGCCCACGCAGGGCGCATGCAGCAGACGCACGCCGGCGCCGAGCAGCGCAGGCAGCTTGGCCATCAACTCGCGCGAGCCGGCCAGCTCGCAGGCGATCGAGTCGCAGACGCGCACGGTGATCGGGGGCGGCGCAGTCTCGCCTTCCTTGATCACGTCGAAGTGGTGGTAGAACGTCGCCACTTCGTAGACCTCAGCCATCGCCATCTTCATCTCGTCCGCAAGCGCGACCAGATGCCGGGCGGACAGGCAGCCGTAGTGGTCCTGAATCTTATGCAGCTGTTCGATCAGAAGATCGCGGCGGCGCGGGGAATCTCCGAGCAGGGCCAGGACATCCTCACGCGCCTGGGGATCGACTCGCCGCCCTTTCGGTGTCGAACGTACTCCCCCGCGGCCACCACGCCGCTTCTTTTTCGAGGGCGGCTCAGGCGTGACAACTGTGACGGAATCGCTCATCGGTCTCCATCACAAAACAATCGAATTCCTTCGGTATTCATTGTGTTCAGGCGTAGCTAGTTCGTCCCAGCGGAAGTCTAGCGACCAATTGTCATGCTATCATCTCTTTGAGGCCGCTCGCTTATGCAAGTTGAGTTTTTCGGCGTTCCCCGCCAGCGTGCCGGCATCTCCGTATTGGAACTACAAGCGGATACCTTAGGGCAGTTGCTCGGAACGCTGGCCGTGCGGATTCCGTCGCTGGGCGAGTTCATCACCGTGGACCGGTTGCACCCCACATTTGTCGCCAACCTGAACGGCGATAAGTTCGTCAGTGACCCGGAGACACCGCTTGGCGAAGACGACCGCCTGCTGATCCTCTCCGCCGACGCGGGGGGATAAAGTGGCGCGGGGGGATAAAGTGGGAAGACAAGAGGAACCGATGCCTTTCGGTTACCACGGCTGTTATCTTCGGATCGACGTTTCGTCCGGAACTTCCGAACGCATGCCTTTGCCCGATGCGGTCCTGCGCCAATTCATCGGCGGCAGCGGGCTGGGCGTAAAGCTGCTGCTCGACGAAGGTGCTGCGCACGTCGATCCCCTTGCTCCCGAGGCTCCCCTGGTTTTTGCTTTCAGCCCCCTCGTGGGTAGCCCGCTGACAACCTCGGCGAAGTTTGCGGTGGTCGGCAAAAGTCCTCTCACTGAGCGCATCAACGACTCGCTTGCCAGCAGTGGTTTCGCCATCGCGGGCAAGGGCTGCGGATGCGACGCCATCGTAATCGTCGGACGTGCGCCCGAGCTCTCAGTGCTCATCATTGAAGACGCTGGCATGCATCTCGAACCCGCGGCGGAATATCGCGGCGCAACATGCAAAGAGACGGAAACGGCGCTGAAAGCTCGCCTCGGGGCTGGTTTTCGCGTAGCGTCAATAGGCCCGGCGGGTGAACGCCTGGTTCGCTACGCCACCATCTCGCACGACGGCCGCCATGCCGGCCGCGGAGGCAGCGGAGCGGTACTGGGCGCCAAGAACATCAAAGCCATCGCCGTGCGTGGAACGCAGCGTACCCAGTGGGCGCATCCGAGCGAGCTGACCGCGCTCAGTAGGTCCCTCTCCAAGCGGTCGTTCGGTCCCGCGACGGCGAAGTACCGCGAGCTCGGCACGGCTACAAATCTGCTCACGTTCAACCGGTTCGGGGCGCTGCCGACGCGCAACTTTCAGAGCGGCACGTTCGAGGAAGCCGCCAGTATCTCGCCCGAGCAGTTGAGCGCGACGCGTTCCAAAACTCGCAAGAGCTGCATGGCTTGCACCATCGGTTGCGAGCACATCTATTCCCATGGCGGGAGCGGCGTGCGTGTCGAGTACGAAAGCCTGTTCGCGCTAGGGTCGCTGTGCGGAGTGGGCGACGCCGACGCCGTGCTGCGCGCATCCCAACGATGCGACGAGCTGGGCCTCGACACGATCAGCACGGGAGGGACGATCGCGTTTGCAATGGAGTGCGTGGAGCGCGGATGGCTTGATAAAGGGCTCGATAAAGGAATGGATGCCCCCTGGCTCAAGTTCGGCGACGGCGATGCGATGCTCCGGGCCATCGAACTGATCGGCTCGCGTGAGGGGCCCGGCGACCTTCTCGCCGAAGGCAGCCGCCGCGCCGCCCACGTCATCGGGCACGACAGCATCGCGATCGCGCCGCAGGTCAAGGGCCTGGAGATTCCCGGCTATGAGCCGAGGGCGCTGCAAACGATGGCGCTCGGTTTCGCGGTGGGCGCGCGCGGCGCGGACCACAATCGCAGCGGCGCATACGAGGTCGATTTCTCGGACAAGGTCGATCGCCGCCACGTGACGCTGGACGCCGTGCGCCATGCCATCGACACCGAGGATAAGGCCGCGCTGATGGATTCGCTGATCATCTGCAAGTTCCTTCGTGGCGTGCTGACCGATTTCCATGCCGAGGCTGCCGAGATGCTGCGGAACGTCACCGGCTGGGACGTGAGCGCCGCCGAGCTTCGTGACACCGCCCGGCGCATTGTCTCCGCCAAGCGGCATTTCAATCTTCTCGCCGGGTGGACGCCGGCTGAAGACACGCTGCCGGAGCGGTTTCTCACCACGCCGCTACCCAACGATCCTGAAGCTTCACTTAGCCGTGATCGGCTCGACGCCTTGGTAGCCGAATATCATCGCCAGCGCGGTTGGTCGGCGGCTGAGACTGCTTTGCAAAAACTTTGATCGAGGACACGATCAGAATCACGCCGAGCAGCGCTTTAAGCAAGCTGGAAGGGGCTAAAGAAGCGAGCAACCCGCCGCCGATACCGCCGGCGATCGCGCCCAGGCCCATGGGCAGAATCAGCCGGGTGACAAGCGCCCGATCGTGCAAGCTCCCGGCACGGTAGTGCCTTACAAACCCCGTCAATACAGTGGGAATGCTCACCATCTGACTCAACGATCCGGCGGCTTTGATCGGCGCGCCAAATCCCAAGAGTAAGGTGGGAATAATTATTTCGCCGCCCGCCACACCCAAAAGCCCACTGATAGCGCCGATCACAAGACCCAAGGCAATCCCTGAGACGACTCTGAGAAGCCTTCCATCCGGCAGTAAGCCAAGTGGGGCGAACGACACAACTGACTCTGAAATCATCACCAGGCCGAGCGCCAGCAGTAGCACGAAGACAGCTCGCGTCAGGGCGGCTGATGAAAGGCGCCTCAGCCAACTCACTCCCGCAAAGGCCCCTACAACCGCCCCCAGTGCTAAAGCCACCGTTTCGTACAGGAATGGTGTAAGGCTCGCCGTCTTAAGCGTGTAAAGGCGTGTTGGCAGCGCGGCGAGAAGCGTAATCAGGCTGACCGCCAGATTTACCGATATCGCCTTTTTCAAGGGAAGGCCCAGTGGGCCGGCCAGATAAGGAAGCCTCAGTTCCGCTCCACCTAATCCGACCAATCCGCCCGCTAAGCCGACAACGAATCCAACGAATGCGTTGAGGGCGATGCGACTGGGCGTGCTGTCCTTCACAGGCCGGCCTCGGAGAGCGCCGCCAAATAATCCTCGCGGGTATTAAGATTCCGCAGCGTGCGGAGCTGCGGATCGACTGAGACCATCTCCTCCGGCCGTACTCGACGAGTACGCACGGCATCGAATAGAAACACGGGCCGCAACCTGTCTTTCTCTAGGAGCGATTCGATCTGCGGTAGCGTGGCGCGCCGGTACACCGCCGAGAGGGGATGGGAAAACCCGTCGATTTCCATCACGGCGATGTCATGATCCCCCAGCAGCTCGATCATCCGTTCCACGAAACCGGGAACCAGCAACGGTACATCGCAACTGGTGGCATACGCGATGTCGACGGAAGCCGGGAGCGCGGTGAGCCCCGCACGCAATCCTTCCAGTGGTCCTTTTGCCTCCCGTTCGTCGCGAGTGACGATGACGTCATCCGGCAGCTCCGGCAGCAGCTGCTCGCGCGCGGCGACAGCCACGATAGGGGAGACAACGGCGCCGAGTAGCCGCACTACGCGTTGCAGCATTGTCTCGGGGCCGAAGGGCAGGGTCGCTTTGGGAACACCCATTCTGGTCGACTTGCCCCCACACAAAACGATTCCGCCGGCCAGCTTGGTTTCAGAACTCATGGCTTCATTCCGAGCCGTGCCAGCGCCTCCCGCGTGGAGGCTTGCTGTAGCAGCGCCTTAAACGCGACCACGCCCGGCCGATTCGCGCGCGACCGCGGCACGATGAAATCGTATCGCTCCGCCTGTACCGGCAGGAACCCGAGCCCGGCGCTGCGCGCGATGGTGTCGAGCGTCATGCCCCAGTCGGCTCGGCCTTGCGCCACCGCGGCCGCCACGGCATTGTGATTCCGCGGCTGCACGGCATAGCCTGGTGGCCGAGCGTGCGGCCGGACGCCTCCCAGCAGGCGATCGATCAGTGCGCGCGTGCCGCTTCCCTGGTTGCGATTGACCATCATGCACGCGGGATCGCCGATAGCCTCCGCGATGGCGTCCTGTGCGCTCCGGCCTTCGAAACGCGCGTCTCCGCGCCGGAAGACAATGCCTTGCAAGCGCCCGTAGCCGGGGATGAGTTCAAGCTCCGAGGTGAGGAACGGCCGATTGTACTCGTTGGTTTTCGGGTCAAGCAGGTGGACGCCCGCGACATCGCATTCGCCGCGTTTGGCGGCATCCAGTCCGGCGGTGCTGCCCACTGCGAGAAACTTTGAGCGCACGCCCTGCCGCTGGAGCTCTCCAAGCAGGTAGTCGAGGGCGATGCAATGGCTGCCGATTACAACCAGGTCGGCGAGTTGCAAATCGCGGCCCAGAAGCTGAACGTTGACGATGGTCCCGGCCTGGACAATCTCTTCGTGCCGGCCGATGGTAGCGAAGCCGTCGGCACGGCTGAACGTGGTGACACTGCCCGAGCCCTGCCCCATCGGGTACGCCGCAAGCGACGTACCCATCACTTCATCCACCGTCTCGACCAATCCGACTAGGAGGTACTCCGTCCGCCCGATCTCGCTATTGACCTTGACGGCGAGTCTGGCTGGCACGATCGTCCGGTCCTCTGAGCCGCGCCCCGCCAGCAAGCGAATCACCGGCGCCACGAACTCGTGGAAAGTGAAGATCGCCGAAGTCGGGAAGCCCGGAAGCACCACCACCGCGCGGCCGCCGGTCGCGGCGAGGCAAATCGGCTTGCCAGGCTTTAGCGCCACGCCGTGCGCGACGATGCCGGGATCCTCGAGTTCGGCGACAACGCGATAAGACACATCCCCCGCGCCTTTACTCGTTCCACCGGACAGCAGCACGATATCCGCGAACTCCAGGGCGTGATGCAGTCGCTCGCGCAAGGCCGCAGGGTCGTCGCGAGTGATGCCAAGCCGCCTCGGCTCGCCGCCCAGCTCCCGCACCGCGTCGGCAAGCACCTGGGAATTTGAGTCGTAGACCTTGGCAGGCTGCATCGGATCGCCGGGCGCGATGATCTCGTCGCCGGTCGAAAGGATCGCGACCACCGGCTTTCGCCACACATTGACATTGGCCACGCCGATCGCGGCGAGCACTCCCGTGTCGCGGCTGGTCAGTTGCCGGCCGCGGCGAAGCACCGTCTCGCCCGCCGTGATATCGGTTCCGGCAAATGACACCCCGCTGCCTGCCGTAACCGCCCTGGCGATTCGAAGCTCGCATCCCCGCACCTCGGCGTTCTCCACCATTACAACCGCATCGGCGCCCCGTGGCACCATGCCGCCCGTGGCGATCAGCACTGCCTCGCCGGGATGAATCACGGTCGCCGGGACGATGCCGGTATGAATTTCTTCGTCGCCTAGGCGCACGCAGCGCGGCACTTCCTCGGAAGCCCCAAACGTGTCTTCCGCGACCACTGCGAAGCCGTCGACATTGGAGCGATCGAACGAAGGCACGTCAACGGGCGATACGACATGGGCCGCCAGCACCCGGCCCAGTGCGGCATCCAGCGGAACTTGCTCAATGCCGCGAGGCGTGAAGTTGATCGCGTCACGGAAGCGCCGCTCCGCTTCATCCCGGTCGAGAACCTGGAGGAACTGATCTTGTTCAGGCATACAACCAGACCTCGACCTCGGCGCCGGCAGCGAAGCCCTCACTGTCGTCGCTGACGATCAAGAATCCGTCCGCCCGCGTCGTGGACGACAGCATCGACGCACCGGCCACGGACAGCGGCTCGATCAACCCATCCACTATCTTCACCCGGGCATAGTCGAGACGGCCGATTGGTGAGCTGATCTTGCGGCTCAATTTGGCGCGCATCGCGCGATACGGCCACGCCTTGTCGCGTCCGCCGAGTGCGCGGATCGCGCGGCCGGCGAAGAAATCGTAGGCGCATAAGCTCGATACGGGATTGCCGGGAAGCAAGACCACCAGGCGATGCCCGATGCGGCCAAGTCCGGTTGGACTGCTCGGCCGCATGGCGATTCCGTGTACGGCTAGCTCGCCATGTTCCGCGACAAGCGTTGGCGCCAGATCCTCGATACCCACGCTGGAGCCTCCGGAGACGATGACGATGTCCGCGTCGGCGTGAAGCGCCTCGAGTATGGAGTCGCGATCGTCGCGAACCAAACCGGGGAAGTCGACCAGACCTCCGTCGCGCTCGATCAGCGCCGCGAGCATCGGTCCGTTGGCATCGGCGATATGAAAACCATGTGGGGGTGAGCCCGATGGGAGAAGTTCATTGCCGGTGATGGCCAGGCGCACACGCGGCCGGCGGACCACAAGCGTCTCTCCCTGGCCAACGGAGCTGATGACGCCCAGATCTTGTGGGCGCAGCACCCGTCCTGGCTCGAGTAACGTCGTGCCGCACGCGATATCTTCGCCGCGCCTTCCCAGATTCTTTCCAGGCGAGACGGCGTCCAGCGCACTGATGCGCTTCGCACTGCCGGGCTCCGCTTCCACCCATTCGGCCGGCAACACAGAGTCTGCGCCGCGCGGAATCGGCGCGCCTGTCATGATGCGAACCGCTTCACCTGCGGAGACAGAGCCTTCAAAAGGCCGGCCAGGCATCGAATCGCCGATGACCGTCAGCGGCAGCCGGTTGTAGGCAGTCGCACCTTCCGTGCTATCGGCCACCACCGCGTATCCGTCCATGGTTGCGCGATCGAATCCGGGCACGTCCACGCCGCTGACGACCGAAGTTGCCAGCACGCGGCCGGCGGCGATCCGCAATGGGACGGCTTCGGCGGCCATCGGCCGCAGTTGTGCATCCAACCAGGCCAGGGCGTCGTCCACCGTGTGACGCTGCGCGAATCCGCGCATTCGCACATCGTCGGCTGTTCCTCTGCTGATGTGGTGCATGCGGGATCGGACTCTCGCTTAAATGTTAACGCACGGTCCTTAAAGACACGGCAGGTGGGTGTCGACGCCGAGCGGGCACTCCGCACGTGATCAGCGACGGCGAACAGGCCGGCGATTTCTTCGCGGCTTGTCTTGTGCTCCTTGAGCTGCCAGAATTTGAGCCAATCTTGTAAGTTCGTGCTCATCGCCAATTAAGAAGATCTTCTCGCCGGCAACCACGCTGGAGATGAAAGGGTGACCTTCGGCAAGTTTACGACAGAACTCCTCGGTGGGATGGACCGAAGGGTTAATCTCGCGCCCAAGCTCGCGCTGCGCTTGCGCGATTGCCGGGACGATATCCGAAAGAAAAAGCTTTTCGCCTACGACCATGACATCTACATCGCTCATCGATGTCTCCGTTCCCTTCGCAATCGAGCCAAAGACGAATGCAACACGGATGCGGTCTTCGAGCGGCGTCAAAGCTTCATTGAGCACGCGGGCCACGCCAAAGGTTTTGCGAACGATGCCATGCAGTTCCTCAAATAGGCTCTGAGCAGGAATCTGTAGGGCCCCCCTGGTTTTGCAGGGCTTCCGAGAAGAAGCTGATTTCGGTAGACTCG
>Ga0209415_10006288_pt1 | contig 21175 bp, 19 predicted proteins | sample PeaSoiSIISIP2007_FD_187696 | JGI IMG/M metagenome (GOLD analysis project Ga0209415, IMG submission 187696) | Peat soil microbial communities from Weissenstadt, Germany - SII-SIP-2007 (SPAdes) (version 2) | ecosystem: Environmental > Terrestrial > Soil > Wetlands > Peat | place: Germany...
GGCGGAATTGGCAGACGCACCAGACTTAGGATCTGGCGGGGAAACCCATGGGGGTTCGAGTCCCCCCTTTCGCACCATGCACCGTGACTGCGGCGGAAATATCACAAATACCTAGAGTCGAAGCTCGCTAGGCACGCTAACCTAAGAATTCGTTGACCGTTGCAACGGAGGAGGCCGGTACTATGCCCGGGGTTCACGTCGGTAGCTCTCGGCCTGTGCGTCGCAATGCACTTGTCTTCATCCTGCTTCTGTTGTTGGTCTCCATCTACCTGCTGCTCCACCTCGCCGGCTGCAATTCGTCGAAAACCATGCCGACCAGCCCGCCTTCGACCACGCCGCCGCCGGGCAACGGAAACGCGAACGTGTTGACCTATCACGACGACAGCGCTCGCACCGGCCAGAATCTGAACGAAACCATCCTTACAACGAGCAATGTCAACTCCTCCAATTTCGGTATGCTCTTCGTCATCCCCACGGATGGCAAGGTGGACGCCGAGCCGCTATACGTAGCCAACGTAAGTATCAATCAGGGCACTCACAATGTGCTGTACGTGGCGACCGAGCATGAAAGCGTCTATGCTTTTGATGCCGATGCCGGAACAAAACTCTGGCAAGTCTCCATGCTGCAGGCGGGTGAAACCACCAGTGACGATCACGGCTGTGGTCAGGTCACCCCGGAGATCGGCGTTACCTCGACTCCCGTCATTGACCTCAACGCTGGGCCCCACCACACCGTGTATGTCGTCGCCATGTCCAAAGATGGCGCCGGAGCATACCATCAGCGGCTGCACGCCCTCGATGCCACCACCGGCGCCGAGCAGTTCGGAGGGCCCAAGGAAATTCAGGCTACCTACCCCGGCTCTGGGGACAACAGCTCAAGCGGAACCGTAACCTTCGACCCCAGCCAATACGTGGAACGTGCCGGCCTGCTGCTGGTGAATGGAGTGATCTATGCCGCCTGGACTTCGCATTGTGACCAACGTCCCTACACCGGCTGGATCATCTCCTACGACGAAAACACGCTGGCCCAGGCTAGCATTCTGAATCTGACTCCCAATGGCAACGAAGGCGCTGTCTGGATGAGCGGCGCAGGTCCCGCCGCCGACAGCAACGGCAATATTTTCTTACTGGACGCCAACGGCGACTTTGACCCGACCGTTGACGCCAACGGCTTTCCCAGCCTGGGCGATTTCGGCAATGCCTTCTTAAAAATCTCAACCACCAACCGGAAGCTGGCCGTCGCCGACTATTTCGAGATGTTCAATCAAGCCCAGGAAAACGGCTCCGATGCTGACCTCGGCTCCGGTGGCGCGCTTCTGCTGCCTGACCTCACGGATAATTCCGGCAAGACCTGGCACCTCGCAGTGGGCGCGGGGAAAGACACCAACATTTACGTGGTGGACCGCGACAACATGGGGAAATTCAATTCCGGTGCGAACCAGATCCACCAGGAACTTGCAGGAGCTTTGTCGGGAGGCGTCTGGTCCATGCCCGCCTATTTCAACAACACCGTTTACTACGGTGCGGTAGGCAATAACCTGAAAGCTTTTGCCATCAGCAGTGCAATGCTCTCAACCAGCCCCACCTCGCAAAGCTCCACTACTTTCACCTATCCAGGCGCTACTCCCAGCGTCTCCGCCAATGGCGCGAGCAATGGCATCGTGTGGGCGACCGAAAACACCAGCCCCGCCGTTCTGCACGCCTATGACGCCACTAATCTGGCGCACGAACTCTACAACAGCAATCAGGCATCGGGTGGACGCGACCAGTTCGGGACCGGAAACAAATTCATCACGCCGATGATCGTCAACGGCAAGGTCTACGTTGGAACCACCAGCGGCGTCGGCGTCTTCGGACTGCTGCACTAGCACGAACGAGTGGACTCGCTACCTGCGCCTTGGGCGCGATGCATTGCGCTTGGATACCCCCTTCCAGCTCACGTATCATACGTCCGCCATGGGACGCATCAATCCCGAACAGGAAAAACGGAGCCTGGCATCTGTCTACTCCCACATGACAGAGGGAGAGTTGCGGAAGGTTGCGGACGACGCCGCTTCGCTCACCGACGAGGCTTTGCAGGCGTTGCGGGAGGAGATAGGCCGCAGAGAGGTCGAGATACCAATAACCATCTCTCCGGCCGGCGCGGACGAAGTGGAACTGCAAGAACTGGTCACGATTCGCAAGTTTAGAGACTTGCCCGAGGCCTTGCTGGCCAAGGGAATCATCGATTCAGCGGGCCTCGAATGCTTCCTGGCGGACGATAACATCGTACGCACAGACTGGTTCATTTCAAACGCGGTGGGAGGTATCAAGCTGCGGGTAAAACCGGAGGACGCCGCGGCCGCGATCGAAGTTCTGGAGCAGCCAATTCCCGAGACTTTCGACGCTGAGGGTGTCGGACGCTATCAGCAACCCCGCTGTCCAAAGTGCCAATCAACGGATGTCACCTTTGAGGAACTGAACAAACCCGTGGCTTACACCAGCGCTTGGCTTGGTGTGCCGATCCCTCTCCACTGCAAAGCATGGACGTGCAAATCGTGCCACCATGAATGGGAGGACGCTGGAACAGATGCACCGGAAGCTTGATGCGTCCCTGATGCCGCGCTCAGCGCGAATGCCTCGCCTGCACGACCAGCGCCGCCGACAGCGCCGCAATCCCTGCAATCATCACCAGTGACGATAAGCACAAAATGCACCACACCCCCAGGATGAACTTCTCCACATAGGTGAGATACAGCGCGAATGCCAGCCCGGCAAGTGAAGCGATCAGCAAGATTGCCGGAGTCTCCGCTTTGGCGCGATACACAGTCGCCAGCCCGAGCAGCGCCAGGTATCCCACAATTCCAATCAGCGCCACCGGAATCCCCACCACCACCGAGTAAACGCTGCGGTTGACGATATCGCAGTTGAACGCTTCCCCGATGTCGCAATAAGAGGACTGCTCGTGCCCGTAGTGGTGAGAGAGCGAAACTGAAGAAACCGCGACTCCCGCCATCGCCAGCACCGCGATGGCGAATAGAATCCATCGAGCCTTTTTCCTCACCGCAAGCTGCACCCCGTCTTCTCGCTGAGCGCCTGTAGCGGCAATGTAGCTTCCCGACGCTCGCCGTCAGCAAACTGCCATGTGGGGAATCTCTTCACCCCAGCTTGCACACATTGGGGCGCTTCCGCGCGCGAACCCGGAATGCCGCACTCCACATAAGGAACATACTGAAATGAAGGGCCAAACAGTTCCTTCTGCTCGGCACAATGGGAGCACCAAAAAGCCCCGTACATTTTTGCTTGCTTCGCCGCCAGGCATTTGGCAAAACCATCGATGCGGCTTGCTCGTGTTCGCAGCCCCAGATAGTAGGCTCCCGCAAATGCAGCCGCGATCAGCGCCGCAATCATCAAATTGCGCTCTGCAGCGCCTCCCGCCTGCCCCGGACGCTGCCGTCTGCACCGCTCGTTTGCCATGGAAGACTTCTTATACCACGACGTTCAGCGCGGAAGGCAGCACGTCGAGTGTTTCGCAGTGCAAGGTGAGAACCTCGCCATCCACCATCACATCGACCGGTCCTTCCAGTTCGAAATCAATCCGCCGAGCCGCCCGCCGCTCGGCCAGAGGATGATGGATGTGCGTACCGTCATAGAGCTTAGGCAGATTGCGCACCAGCCCCACTCGCCCAATCGGCCCCCAGCGCACATATTCGATCAATCCGTCACTGATCTCAGCCTTAGGCGCAATCATCATGGTGCCGCCGGTGAACTTGCTGTTGTTGAAGGTAAGAAAGAGACAGGGACGCCGGTCAATCTTGTCTTCCTCGTCCACCCGCAACGGAAATGGTCTTCGCCGGAACCTGGCCAGGCAAATGAAAATGGATGACTGATAACCCAGCTCTCCCCAGCCGCTGAAGCGCCGCGCCCGCATGGTGGCCACATCCGCGGAAAATCCCATGCTCAGCAGATTGATGTAGTGCAGAACGCCGTCCTTGTGCCGCAGCCGCAGCACGTCGCAAGGGACTGAGCGGCTCGCGAGCAGAGCCTCCATGGCGTGCTCAACCCCACGGTCGGTGAATTCGCGCAAAAACGAATTCCCGGTGCCTAAGGGAAGAAATGCCAGCGAAGGAGGTTCACCGCTCTCGGCCTGAGGAAAAAGCCCGTTCACAATCTCGTAAGATGTGCCATCGCCGCCGACGGCAATGAATTTTCGGTAGCCGCGAGCATACGCGTTGCGCGCCAGTTCCACGCCCTCACCCGCAGCGGAGGTTTCGGCGACTTCCACGTCGACTCCGCCCGCTCGCAGCCGTTCGAGCGCTGGCCCAACCAGTTTGCGGCAGCGTCCACCGCCCGCCGCCGGATTGACCACCGCGAGATAAGTCCCGCTCACAACCCAACCACAGCCGCGCGGCCGGTCGTCTTTCGCATCTCTTCCGCCAGCACGGTGCGCTTTATCTTCATGGAAGCGGTGCGCGGAAAATCCCGCTCCCATACCAGATATCCGCCTACACGCTTGAAATCCGCCAGCCGGCGGTTACGGGAGTTGATCTCTTCTTTCAAAACGTCGGTCAGCTCCTGGTTCTGCTCCAAACGCAAAACCAGCACCAGGAGCTCGTTCCCCAGAGTCTTCGCCGGCCACAGGTAATTTGCCGCAAAGATGCAGTATTCCTTTACGGCCAGACCGTCGAATGTATTTTCGATGTCCTCGGGATAAATGTTTTTCCCGCCCTCGGTCACAATCATGTTCTTCTTGCGACCGAAAAGCTGCAAGTGTCCATCGCTATCAAACCGCCCCAGATCGCCGGTGAGCAGCCAGCCGTCCACGATCGTTTCCGCGGTTAACTCGGGATCGTCGAGGTAGTGCGACATCACGGTTTTGCTGCGCACCGCCACTTCCCCGACGCCCTCCGAATCCGGATTGAGAGTGCGCAGCTCAATTCCCGGCAGCGGCTTGCCGACGGTATCCGCACGGAATGGTTTGAGGTCATTCAGCGTCAGCACGGTGCAGACCTCAGTGAGCCCATACCCATTCGCCACCGGAATGCCGAGATCATAGAAAAACTGCAGCGTCGAGGGGTCCATGAACGCCCCACCGGTAAACATCGCCCGCAAGTCACCGCCAAATGCTTTGTGCACCTGCCCCAGCAACTTCCGGCTCAACGGCACATTGGGCTGCCCACGAGTCAACGCCCGGTTGACTCCAATTACGCTGTTAAGGAATAAGCGCTTGCCCGGCGACAGCTCCTCGAACTTCGCCTCCAGCCCGCGCTCCAGGTTCTTCAGCACCATGGGAACCAGGCTGGTGTAGGTGATCTTGTATCGGACAAAGGCGTCGCGCACAAATTCCGGCCGCAGCGTCCGCAGATGTACCACACACGCGCCGCACACAAAGGGCCCAATAAATCCAACCATGAAATCGATGGCGTGGTTGGTAGGGAGAATACTGAGATAACGTACTCCTGGCCAGAAGGGATACACCGCCGTCAGCGACTTGCACTGTTCCAGATAATTCTCATGCGTGAGCACGCATCCCTTCGGCCGTCCGCCCGTCCCCGAAGAGTAAACGATGCAGGCCACATCCTCCCGCCGCCGCGGCACAAACGTGGGATCACCCTTGCGGCGAAAATCCTCCCACCGGTATGCCCCCGCCAAATCCGCACCCGGCGGCGCTTCCGTGACTAATACAGCCTGAACCCTATGATTTTTGAACTCCGCCGACTGCACGATCGCGCGCCACAGATAGTACTCGACGATGAGGTGTTTTGCCCTGCAGTGCGAGAGGAGTTGCAAATGCTCAGCCGCGGTCAGCTTGAAATCCAGAGGCACCACCACCCCGCCGCAATAAAATACAGCGTAGGCGGAAATCAGCCACTTCGACTGATTGGTCATGATGATGGCAACCCGGTCGCCGGCGGCGAACTCGGCGTCTTCCAGCGCGCGCGCCATCGGCAGCGCCATCTCCTTGAAGTCGGAGTAGGTCAGCCGTATCTTCTCCTGCTCGCGATCGGCCTCGATCAGGCAGAGTTCACCCGGCCAGCGGTCCAGTGCCTCCCGCAGCGCCGCACCCAGACAGGTGGATTGGTCAAGATCCAGCATGAAAAAGACTGTTGTTGGTTGATTCTAGATGGGTGGAGGAAGATTTGGGGGTAGATTCATACCCATGTCCCTTTGCAATCAACAATCCAAGGTCACCTTTTGTGTGGCGCAGGCCGCGGCTGCGGCCTACAACCGCGATTGTATCCTGCCGGCCAGAGTCCGGAAGTCCGATACTCCTTGCAGTTCGTAGTCCGGCAATTCGACGTTGAAGTGATGCTCCAGCCGGGTCAGCAGGTCGAGCGCCTGCAGGCTGTCAATCCCCAGGGTCTTGAAAAAATCGTCATCGGCAGTGAGCTTTTCCCGCGCCACTTTGAATTGGGTGGCTGCCAAGCCGAGAATTTCATCCAGTGTTTGATCGGGTGTCCGCATAATCATAAATCCTGCTATCCCAAAGCAAAACGTCACGGCAAATACGGCTGCGCGTCCGTGCTCTCTGCAAATTTTTTCAACCCAGCTTCCACCGCCGGTTGCGCAAAGAGCTCGCAGAAAATATCAATTTCCCGCCGCAACTCTTCGTACGGTATCGGTTTGATAAATTGTTTGGCGGCAATCGCCGTCCGCCGGTCGAATTTCCCCAGCTGAGCCGCCGTCGCCCGGGCCACTCGCAGCGCTTCTCCTTCACCCACCACTTGGCTCACCAGCCCAATTTGCTGCGCCTTGGTAGCATTGATGCTGCGCCCGGTGAGCAAGATGTCACGCACCACCGCATTTCCCAAATCGCGCTTCAGCCGCGGGATTCCACCCCATCCGGGGATCAGTCCCAGGCGCAGCTCAGGGAAGCAGAAACGCGCCGTCTTGTCCGCAATAATCAAATCGCAACCCAGGGCAAGCTCGAAACCACCCCCGAAAACGACTCCATGCACGGCTGCGATGGTCGTCATCGGTGAGGCATCGATGGTATTCAGCACACGATGAGCGCGCTCCAGTTGATGGCGCACGCTTTGGACCGCTTCTGCCCGCTCCATCTTCTGCGAACGCTGGTAGAGTTCACGCAAGTCCGCACCGGCGGAAAATCCCGGCTTCAGAGCGCTGTAAATAACCAGGGCGTGAGCCTCACGGCTCAGCTGCTCAAGGGAATCGGCCAGTTGCTCTGCTTCTCCCAGCGAGACCAGCCCTAACTCGTTGCAAGGTTCGCGGTGAAGCGCCAACTCAACCACCCCGTCCTTCAGCTCCCAAGAGAGCGCTTGCCCTTTGAATTGATTCATGCCATTTCCTGCGGGACGCCGGTGCTATGACGCCTGCTGCACCCTATACATCTCATCAATCGCGCTCTTGCACCGCACCGCGATGGCGTCCCGCTTCAACTTCCCGTTCGCTGTCAGTAACCCGTTCTCCACCGAAAACGGTTCCCGCTGAATGTGAAATGCCCGAATTTGTTTGTAATGGGGCAGTTCCGGATTGACCACCTCCAACGCCGCCTGCACCTGCTTACTTTTCACCTTGCCAGTCACAATGGCGGAAAGATACCCGCGCCCATTGCCCGCCAGCACGACTTGCTCGGCCTCCGGCAACTGCTGCAGCAACTTGTTCTCAATGGGCTCCGGCGCAATGTTGTGGCCCGATCCCAGAATGATCAGATTCTTGATCCGCCCGGCGATGCGCCAGTTCCCTTCGGGGTTGACTTCTCCTTGATCTCCGGTTTGAAACCATCCATCGCGCATTACCTTGGCCGTTTCCTCCGGCCGGTTCCAATACCCGGCAAAAATGTTCGCACCCTGCACCAGGATTTCGTCGTTCTCGCCCAGTTTCATCTCGATGCCATCGATCGGCAGCCCCACCCGTCCCGGCTCGACGCGCTGGGGATGGTCGAGCGTGCAAATCCCCGTAGTTTCGGTCAGCCCATAGCCCTGCATAACCGGAATGCCCAGCATCCTGAAGTAGTGCTGCGTTTCAACATTCAGGGGCGCCGAGCCGCAGATCAGCGCCTTCAGATTCGCCCCAATCATCCTCCGGCGGATGGCGGGAAAAACGAGAGTATTGGCCAGGTTCAACCAAATCGAATCCCCAAATTTTCGCTGCCCTTCCTGCCGGCGCAGCCATGCGCCTTTAGCACGGCTATACATCGCCTGGGCCGGCCCACCCCTTTTCGATAGCTGTTCGTCAACTTCCTTGCGCATGCGTTCAAGCAGCGCCGGCACGTTCAAAAAATAATCCGACTCGGCGGAATGCATTTCGCGAGCCAGCCGGGTCAAGTCACTGTTCAAGATCATGCGGCTGCGGCGCAGCAGACAGGTCAGCATGAAAATCCACGAGGCCGCGAAGCAGAATGGCAGATAATGAAAAACCCGATCCTGCCCCGATTTGCTTTTCGTCAGCAACTCCAGCCGGCTGCAGGTGCAGCTGAGCATGTGCCCCACATTTCCGGCAGTGAGGACGACCCCTTTCGACTCGCCCGATGTGCCTGAGGTGTAAATGATCGCGACCGGATCAGAAGCCTCGAGCCGCGGCTTCGGGGCCGCGGCCCAGCGGGTGATAAAGATGTCGTCGAACAGATGCAGCGGCGGCCCCTCCGGCCACTGCTCGGTAATAAACGTGCGCAGCGCCGTATCGGCACAGCAGATGAACGCCGGCGAGCAATCCTTCATCATGGCCGCCAGTTCCGCTGGAGCCTGGCGCGCATACAACGGCACGACAATGAGCCCCTCGGCCATGATGGCTAAATCCATGGCCACCCAGCGAATGCTGTTAGGGGCCAGAAGGACAACCCGGTCGCCCTTCTTCAAGCCCTTGCTGGCGAGGAAGGACCGGGCGCGGCCGATCAATCGCAACAATTCGTCACCCGTCACTTGCGCTGTGCCGTGCTCTCCTCGTCTTTGGATAAGAGCAGCATCCTCGGCGGCTTCGAGTTGGGCGAAAATCTGTTCTAAAAAGTTCATTAAGCGGTCGTTCAGCTATGGGCTTCCATCAAGCCCCGCAGGCCCGAACTGACGGGCGGCAAGTAATCCTCCCAGCCCCATTCACCCTTGCGGGTCGGGAAGTCCGGGTAGCGCCGCTGTACCTCCTCTTCGAAGTACACGCCCATGCGCGCCATTACTTTCAAATTCCGCACTACGGTGCGCGCAATTCCCTCGGCGATGGATTCCCTTTCTCGGGCCAGTTTGTCGAGCGCCAGCAACAACTTCTGCTCCAGATCAGGATCATCCACATTCATCAGCAGATCCTGATGCCCACGCTCGCGCATCAGATTGCGGATGCGTTCATCCATCGTGATCCCCGCCGAAGGCACCAGCCCCGGCATGGAAGTCACAATCCCGTGATAGCGCGACGAAACCATCATGTGGCACGATCGCAGAATGCTCACCAATTCATACATGTTGTGGTCATCGGAAGAGAGCACGGGGACCCCTCCCAGTTTCTCCGCGATCCGCCGCGCCGGACGCGCATCCAGGCGCTCCGTTCCCACCAGCAGCACAAACACCTTCCGCTGTTTGCGGAATGCGTCCACGGCGTTGGCGATCGCCGTCAGGTAGTGCTCCAACGCCCGATCCGCGTCCGCCCCCGAGTTGTGGAAGTATACCGAGCGGTAGTGGCTGTCCTTGTACACCCCGGTAACGGAGCGCAATGCGTATTTCCCCACCGATGCCTTCACCGGCCATTCAAACGGATTGATCGGGCATACTACCAGCACTGGCGCCGTTCCGTCCCACCCCGCGTCGCGCAAAACTTTCTGTCCATATTCCACCGGACGTGGCTCAAAGGTCCAAGCTGTATCAGTCCCCAATTCCGTCGGCACGCCAAGCTCCCGCAAAATTCCCCGCGACTCCTCGTTGCGAGTGATCACCAGCGAATTCCGGCAATAGCGTCCACACATCTTTCGGACCAGCGGATCCATATGCCCCGCCTCTGAGCCATAACCCACCGAAAGTTTGTTCTGCGCCGCCGCAATTCCCAGCGACCCGATCATCATCGTAGTTAGCGCATTGGCGAACTTGCTTTTGAACATCGACCCTTCACACGCCACCACTCCATGATGCTTGGGCACTTCCTGGGAAAGAAATCGCGGAAAAATATCGGGCAGATGAACCTGCGTGCTGCCCTCAAAGTATCCGCGTGTGAAGTCGAAGTTCTGGCTCATTACGCTGAAGGCAACCTTCTCCGCTCCAAGGATATGCCGGAGTTGTCGCAGCATCTCTTCCACGCGCACATCCGACCCCATATTGCGCGCGCCATTGTATCCGGCAAACAGCAGCTTCAGCTTCTCTCCCGGCTGCCAACGCTTGCCGTTCCCCAACACCCATCCGACCTTTCTCGCCTCAATGCTGCTGCCGACCCAGGCTTCGAGAATAAAGTCCATCATGCCGCCGACCCTCCCATCCGCGCCGGCCAGTCCTGATACTTGTAGGAAAAATTGGCCTCCCGGCTAAACTTCAATAGCGGGTAGCTGTACTGGGAGAACGGCACCGGCTTGCGTCCCATCTCGGTCGTAACCCGGGTGTTGTCGAATACCGTGTTCCACACCAGATACGGCATAAACACCTTCATCAACGCCGCGCCCCGGCCGATGGAATTTCTCTGATTCGACAGGCTGTTCACCCCCGCCGCAAAGGGCCGCTCCAAAAAAGGGACAAACACCGGCCCCCGCTTGTGCTGGGTCGCAGCCAGCGCCGTCGTCAACTCGCGGAAGGTCTGCGAACTCGTCCCCGACGAAAGATGGTACGTATCGTGCAGCGGCTTTTCCTTTTGGTGCAGCGAGGCAATCGCATCGGCCACGAAGTCCACATTCACAATGTCGATCTTGTCGTTCGGCCGGAACGGCAGCACCGGCAATCCGGCCAGGAATACAAACGCCTTTACCATATCGAACTGCGTGGTCTGGGCGTAGCGGCTGTCCCCCAGCACGATGCTCGGCCGAAAGATAGTGCGCGGCACCTCGGGAAGAAGCTGCCGGATCATGTGCTCGCAAAATTTCTTGGTGCGCGCGTAGGGATCATAGTCCGACCGCTCCCAATCGATGGACTTGTCCTCAGTCACAGTTTCATTGTTGCGCTTGCCTGCCACCGCTACCGTGCTCACGTGGCTGAAGCGTCGCAGCCCGTGATAATAGTCAGACTGCTTGGCCATCTGCAAAACTTCCAGGGTGCCTCGCAGATTCACATTCAGGCAGCTCTTCTCCGATTTGCGGTTCAAGGACGCGGCGCAATGGATCACCGAATCCGTGGTGTGAACCAAGCGGTCGTAGTCATCCCGCGCCAGCCCGAACTGCGGCGTGGTCAAATCCCCGCGAAAAATCCTTATGCGCGTCTGCAGATACTCATAGAAACGGCGGAAATCCATGTGCAACTGCAGCGCCTGCCACAGCCGCACTTCGGCCTCATGCGGGTCCCGGGCCCGGACCAGCAGATTCAGCCCAGGCTCGTACCCTCCCAGCAAATTGGCGGCGACATGCGCGCCGATGTATCCGGTCGAACCGGTCAGGAATATCGCCACGTTGCTCCGTTCGTCCCTGTGTTCACGGTTTCGCCGTGGTCCTGCCCCGCGGACAGTTGGAAATTGCGCGACGGCCGGGCCTCGAGCGGACGCCCCTCAATCAGAGGATAGGTCCACTTGCGCAGCGCGGGAATATGTATGTTGATCCAGTACTCCCACCAGTCAATCCCCTGCGTGTCGTAGCCAAAACTCTCCTTCTCCTCGGGCACCAGCGCGTGCGACAGCTTCTCGATATTGTCCGCCACAAAGTCGTGCTCATTCAGAAGAATGAAGGGCTCGAACAATTGGATCAGCTTCTCCACTCGCTCCAGGCTCCGCTCCGCTCGCGCCAGCGGCGGCTTGCGCAGCGGCAACGGCGACATGATTCGCTGAATCGACTTGATAATGGCGATTTGCGCCGGCGCCGACATTCGCCGGTAACGTTGCTTGGAAACCGCAATCGCGTCAAACCGCAGCCGCAGCCATGACTCCAATCCCTCCTGCGCCCGGTAGTGCTTGCGATGCGCCAGCGAAGTCAATTCGATCGATCGCCCCATGTCGCAAGGATTGGTGACCGAAGTCGCCAGCTGATACACCGCGTCATGGCGCCGCTCCACAATCGCCGCCGCCACCAGGGTCATGCCATTGCATACCGAATCCACCGGAATAATATCCAGCCGCTTGCTTTCGTTGGATGGAAGCTGACGGAAATACGTGCCCAGCAGATACGACAACGAGGCCGAGGTATTGATGCCCTCATTCCATCCCAAGAATGGCTTCTGGAGCGAAGTCTCCACAATTGCCGGACGCACCACCGCCACCGGCAGCCCCGCCCCATTTTTATGAATCAGCGATTCCGCCAGGCTCTTGGTCAAGGTGTAAGTATTGGGCCAGCCCAGCTCCCGCGCCCTTTGGCTCCCCGCCTCGGTCAAATAATTGCGCAGCCAGCGCACCCGGTTCTTGCGAATCTGATGTTCCAGCGCTGCCCCTTGAAGGTCTTTCGCGGCATGTTCCTTGCTCAGCGCCTGCTGCCGAAGTTCTTCTGTGACCGCAGAGCTTTCCGCCATGGCTTCGGCGCTCTGCACCAACTCGTGCAGCCCACGCCACTCCGCTTCGGCATCAAAATCCGGATTGCCAGAGGGCGTGTAGTTCGGGCGCAATCTCTCCCCCACCCGGCCGTCGCGCGCCCCCGCCACGTAGCAGGTAGAAAGGTGCAACAACCCGGCGTGGTCCGACTGACGCACAAAGTCGAGAATGTGGATTGGCGCGTCCAGGTTGGTCGCCAGCGCATCCCGCAAGTCGGGATTGAAGTCGGTAAGCCCCGAGCTGTTGATCACCAAGTCCAGCTTTTTCCGTAGAGCCTCCGAAACCTCCGGTTCAAGGCCAAGTCCCGGCTTAGTAACATCTCCTTCCACCACTTCCACGCGCTCACTGAGAAACCGCGGCAGGCCCTCCCCGTAACGTTCGTACAGCGGATCGAATACCGGCGATTCCTCCACCAGTTTCTCAAACCGATGACGCGCTGGATTTGACTTCTGCCTTCGGATCAGCAAGTAGATCCGCCCGATGTCCGGCAGATCCGTCAGAGTGTTGACCAGCCACACCTTGCCGATAAATCCGGTCACGCCAATCAAAAGAACATTCTTGCCCGCCAGTGCCTTGCGCACCGAGAGAGGCTTCGATTGCCGCTTGCCGTCCAGATGCACGATGGGATGCTCCCGCGCCGGCTTTTCCCGAGCCGCCGGAACCACCGCCGCGTGCAGGGCCCCAGCGCTGCGCAATCCGAGGTCCAGAGCCAAGCGCGCGGCTTCACGCCGCCCATCCGCGCCGCCGCCCGTGATCCGCGCGAACAGTCCTCGCGGACGAATGACCGGATCCAGCAGCCTCCCAGTAGCAATGCCATCACGGAATTCCAGCCGGTTGGCAATCACCCACTTCACGCCCAGATGCCGCGCCAAAGGACACATCACCTGCGCCAGCCCCTGACTGATCAGCACCACCTTGGCGCCGGAGTCCACCAAATGCTTAAGTTGGCGAACCCCTTCAGTTTTGAGGTATGGTTCCAACTTGTACTTGAAGTATTCCTCACCCAGCAGATCCAGCCGGTCGCGGCTGATCCCCCGCAGCACGGTGTGCACCACGCGGGTGGCAAAGGCACGGTTCGTCGCATATAGAAACGGACGCAGCACCGCCATCAGCAACACCGACCCGCGACGCATCCAGCGCTCCGCGAAGGTCTGCGCGTTCCAGGTGAAGAAGGCCACGGGCCGCACCGTGGTCAATTCCAACAGGCTGCCTTCCACCCGCCAATACACCCAGGAGGCGGGCCCGGTATTGTGATTTGACTGTTCCACTTCATTGTCCCCGCGACACCGGGGCTGGGCGCTCCTCCCTGGGAGGGCGAAGCTACCTATTGTAATCAATAGCCGCCAAAGGGCGAAGGAAAAGGGGTGTCGGGTGAACCATCGGAGGCCGATTTCGCGCAGCTAACGGTGAGCGCCACCAGCCGCCTGGCCTGGGCGGTATTCATTGACACGCACTCCCAGGGCTGGCAGTGACCCGCAGCTCATCCCGGCCGCTGCACGCTTACGCGCACCCTCGGAATTCGCACCAGCAGCGCCATGCAGCCGCTCAGTCCCAGGGTGGCTCCAATCGCCAGCAAACCTCCCCGAAAGCCGCCGGTTGCCGTCTTGACCCATCCGATGATCCAGGGTCCGAAAAAGCCCCCCAGCGTGCCTAGAGAGTTGATGAACGCGATTCCCGCGGCCGCCGCCGTGTCGTTCAGCAAGCTTACCGGCATGGCCCAAAAAGGCGCACACATGCACCATATGGCCATTGCCCCCACACTCAGCCCGGCAATCGTCAGAGTGAGCGAGGTTGAGTAGGCGGCCACTCCCAGGGCCAGCGCTCCGATGAGCGCCGGTACCGCCACGTGCAGGCGGCGCTCGCCCGAACGGTCCGAGTGCATCCCAACCAAGACCATGGTGATCGCGGACGCGATATAAGGGATGGCGGAGAGCAACCCAATGGTGAAATTACTCACTCCGGAAAGGCTGTGAATCACGCTCGGCAACCAATACGTAATGCCGTAGGAAACCGTGTTCAAGCCAAAATAGACCACCACCAGCATCCATACCCGGCCACTGGTGAAAGCCGCAAAAACATTGGTTTGGCCAGCCGAGGGATGCGCCTCCCGCTCCCGCCTCAGCGTATCCATCAGCCACTCTCGTTGTTCCGTCCGCAGCCAGGTCGCATCCCGCGGATGATCAGTGAGAAAAAACACAACCGCACCGCCCAGCAGAATCGCGGGGAGACCTTCGAGCAGAAACAGCCACTGCCATCCCGCCAGCCCATAAACGTGATTGAGCCCTAGCAGGGCCCCCGACACGGGACCGCCCACCACACCCGAGAGAGCCCCGGCCGTCATGAACCGCGCTACGGTACGGGCCTGCACGGCCTCGGGAAACCAGTTCCTCAGATACAGAATGACCCCGGGAAAAAATCCAGCCTCCGCCGCCCCCAGCAGAAACCGCAACAGAAAAAAACTTCGCGCCGTGCTCACGAACACCATGGAGGAGGAAATAATGCCCCACAACACCATGATGGTCATGATCCAGCGGCGCGCCCCAATCCGCTGCAGCACCAGATTGCTGGGCACCTGAAAGAAAAAATATCCGGCAAAGAAAATGCCCATGCCCAATCCAAACGTGGCATCGTTAAAGCCCAGTTGCTGTTGCATCTGCAACTTGGCAAAACCAACATTGATGCGGTCCACGTAGGCGACGATATAGAGCAGAAACAGAAATGGCATCAACCGCCAGGTAAGCTTGGAGAGCACCGCGGTCCCAGCAGCGTTATCGAGAGCTGTCTCCATGCTTGAGGGTCGCTTGACCCGACTTGCGGCCAGCCGTCGGGTGGCCGCCCGATTCTACCCCAATCCCAGCTGGCTGCGGATTTCGGCAACAATCTCTTCTGGCGGCGGAGTAACATCCACCGTGATTCCCTCTTCCGGCTCCTCCAGGGTCTCGAATTGATCGGCCAGTATTTTCTCGGTCGCAAAGTGCCCACGCCGCAATCGCAGCCGCTCCGCAATCAACGCATAGCTGCCTTTCAGATACACCAGTTTCACGCCCGGCCCAATGCCGAGCTCGTCCCGGTAACCTCGTTTCAGCGCTGAACAAGCCAGCACCACATTGCGCTGCTCCGCGGCCCACTGCACAATCGCGTCCCGCATGGCCCTCAGCCAGGGTTCCCGCTCAGCGTCGTTAAGCGGAATCCCCTGGCTCATCTTTTCGACATTGCTGGGTGGATGAAAGCTGTCGGCATCGTCGAACTCCCACCCCAGTTGCTGGGCCAGGAGACTGCCGATCGTCGTCTTGCCCGCCCCGGTGACTCCCATCACGATCACAATCACGGAAACTCCGTTTTCAGGTTACAAGTTGCCTGCATCATTAATGCCGTCTGTAAGTCTTGTGGAACCGGTTCCTCGAATTGGTCACCGTAAATGTTCCATCCGGCTCGGCTAGAACCTTAATGTAGCTCCCCGCATCCGCCTTCTCGTCTTCCTGCGGATTCGCAATGAATGATTGCGGCACATTGTGCTCTCTCCCCGCGTCCACCGCATAGTGCAATTGCCACAAATCTTCCAACCCCGGCGAATCATGCACCCTCTGCCACGCTTGGGGATTGCCCCCCTTATGCGCTCCGTTATTCAGGATCGCCACTCGCGGATGCAGCGCATCCACTAAAGCTTTGGAATTCGCGTCGTCATTGCCATGATGCGACACTAAGAAGAGATCGACCGCTCCCACCAGATTATCCGGGCACATCAATTCCAATTCCTTCTTCTTGGTCAGATCTCCCAGATCAATAAATCGGAATCTTCCATACGTAATCAATATCCCGAGCGAGCGGGCATTCTCGCTGGCATCAACCGGAGCGTCAGCCTCTTGATCGCAATACGGATTGGCTGTCCCCGCTCCCGGCAAAGGCTGGCTAATGTGTTCTCCTGCCGCCGTCAGTACCTGCACGGTAATTCCTTTCAGCGGAAGGCCGTCATTCGGCCCCACCACGGCATGCCCGGTGTGCGCCGCCGCTTTCAGGTACCCGGTATAGTTCTTTCGAGCGGCGTCGGAGTCTTCCTGGTTCGGCCCATGGTCGACAAAGGACCCGATTTTCATTCGCGCCGCCAGTTGCTCCACGCCGCCAACGTGGTCGCCGTGGTAGTGGGTGATCACTACGTAGTCGATCCGTTTGATCCTCGCAACCTTGGCCGCTGCCGCAATCCGGTTCGCGTCTCTGCCGTCGAAATCCGCCCACCCCGTATCCACCAACATCGATTGCCCGGACGGACTGACGACCAAGGTCGCCTGCCCTCCCTCTACGTCAATGAAATAAATCTGCAGGGGTTTGGCCTTCGCTGCGGCACTGGCAACGAAAATAAAGAAGATGATGATGACAACGAGACATGCACACGTCTGCAGTACCGAAGTGCCACAAAATCGGCGCCCACCGATGCCTCCCGTCCTGCTTGGAATTGGTCGCAAACGAAGAGTCCAACCACCCTTCCGGGAATGAACGCACAAAGAGCCCGGCGGAGTCGAGCTCATTCGTGAAGGTCTCATTCAGGCTTTGAGGTTGACCTTGGAAAGCGGCAGTTCCCGAATCCGTTTGCCGGTAGCCGCAAAGATCGCATTGCACATTGCCGGAGCGAATGGTGGCACGCCCGGCTCTCCCACTCCGGCCGGCGGAGCGCTGCTATCCACGATATGGACGTTGGTGTGGTAGGGCGCTTCGTTCATGTGCGCCACCGGATAGGTGTCAAAATTGGATTGCTCGATCGCTCCACCTTTCGCCGTAATTTCCCCGCTGCGCACGATACTTGTCCCGAATACCGCCGCGCCTTCGAACTGCGCCCGCGTGGATTCTGGATTCACAATGAAGCCGGCGTCGACCGCTGTTTCCACTCGCGGAATTTTCACTTCGCCCTGGTCATTGACCTCGACTTCGACGACCGTCGCCACATAGGTTAGGAAGCTGCGATGCGCGGCAATGCCCAGGCCGGTCCCCTTCCCCATCTTCCGCTTGCCCCAGCCCGCATTTTCTGCCGCGATCTCGACCACTCGCCGCAGTCTCGCGGTATCCAGCGGATAGTCCGTGGTGGAGGCGCCTTGATTCGGATACTCCGGCGCAGAGGCCTTCACATCGACAATGCGCGCGGGACCGATCAAATCAAGAAGGTACTGCAGCGGATCCTGGCCCGCCAAGTGCGCCAGCTCATCGGCAAAGGATTGCTCCGCAAAGGCGTGGTAAATGTTGGCCACCGAACGGAACCAGCCAATCCGAACATGATTTTCCGCTGGCCCATTTTCCGCACGGTGGTTGGGGATATCGAAAGGCAGATCCGTCCAGCCCAGCCCTAGTTCGCCGGCATCGCCATATTGGGTATTCAGAGCAAAGGTCGAACCAATCGGCGGAAACACGGAGCGCTGCAGCCACGCCGTCGGCTTCCCTTTTTCGTCTACCGCCGCCTTCATATACATGGCGGCCACGGCATGGTAGTAACCAAACTGGATGTCGTCTTCCCGGCTCCATACTACTTGCACCGGCCGTCCCACGGCCTTAGATAAAATTGCCGCCTCTGCCACATAGTCGGGCTTCGACTTGCGCCCGAACCCGCCGCCCAGCAGCGTTACATGGCAAATCACGTCTTCCTTGGAAATACCGAGTTCCTTCGCAATCGTCTCCTGCACCGCCTGCGGATCCTGTGTCGGCGCCCATGCTGTAACTTTTCCATCCTTGAACTCGGCCAGTGCGACCGGCGTTTCCATCGAGGCATGCGCCAGGTGCGGCACGTAATAGTCCGCCTCGACGATTTTCCCGCCTTTGGCAAACGCCGCGTCTACATCGCCCAGGTTTCGTGCCACCTTCCCCGGCTTGCGGGCTGTTTCCTGGAGATACTTCTTATACTGGTCCGAGTCATAGGACTGGTTCGGCCCGTTGTCCCATACGACATTCAGCTTCTTCCGTCCCTTGAAAGCGGCCCAGGTGCTGTCGGCAATCACCGCCACTCCGCCCAGCGGCTGGAACACGTGCGGTGGCGTGAACGGCTTGATGGGAATGGTTTGCTTGACCCCTGCTACCAGCAGCGGTCCTTTTTCGTCGTACGACTTTACTTTCCCGCCGAGCACCGGGGGATGCTCCACTGAAGCGTAGACCATGCCATCGCGATGGGCATCCATCCCGTAGCCGGCCTTGCCGGTGCAAATATCGACGATGTCATAGCTGGACGCACCCTTGCCCACGTAGCGCCAGGCACTCTTCGGCTTGAACTGCAACTCCTCTTTCTTAGGCACCGGCAACTTCGCCGCTGCTGCCGCCAACTCCCCATAGCCAGCTCTGCGATTGCTCGCCCGGTGAACGATGACATGCAGATCCGATTCGCATTCCGACGCCGGCACTCCCCACTGCGCGGCCGCAGCCCGCGTCAGCATCAGCCGGGCCGTGGCGCCCGCCTCGCGCATCACGGGATAGAAGTCGCGAATCGAATGTGAACCGTCCGTATCTTGGTTCCCGTAGCGCGCATCGCCGATCGCCTGCTCGATCTTCACGCGCTTCCAATCGGCATCCAACTCATCGGCCAGCACCAGAGGCAACGAAGTGCGGCTCGTCGTGCCCATTTCCGAACGATGCGCGATGATGTAGATCGTTCCATCGCTATCGATTCCCACAAAAGCGGTCGGGTGCAGCACAGCACGGTCCGCATCTGTCCCGGAACCCGTTTCCTCACCCCAGACGAAATCCGGAACCAGGCGAACGCTCAGCACCAGCGCACCCGCCGAGACCACTCCCTTCAGAAAACCGCGGCGGCTCACGTTTGCAATCATGTTGCTCATGCGCTCTCTCCCGCCGCAGCCTTGATGGCGGCACGAATTCGCTGGTAGGTTCCGCAGCGGCAGATATTTCCGGCCATTCCGTCGTCGATGTCCTGATCATTTGGTTTGGGATTAGTTTTCAGCAGGGCAATGGCCTGCATAATCTGTCCTGCCTGGCAAAACCCGCATTGCGGCACGTTGAACTCCACCCACTTCTGCTGTACTGGATGTAAACCATTCTTGCCGATCGCTTCGATGGTTGTGATGGCTGTGCCCTTCAGTGCATTCATGCGCGTCACGCATGACCGAACCGCTTCCCCATCCTGATGAACGGTGCAGGCTCCGCACAGCGCCATGCCGCAGCCGTACTTGGTTCCGGTCAACCCCAGGACATCGCGCAAATACCACAACAGCGGCATGTTGGGATCGCCATCGAACAACCGTTCCACCCCATTCACCTTGAGCTGAATCATGTTTGTCCCTCGTCCCGGCGGTTCGCAACATTCTTCCAGACTCGCCACCAATCAGCAAGTTTTCCGATCGCCGGCGATTTTTCCGGGGCGAGCGTTGCCCCGAACAAGATCGAAGTCGAAGCCGGGAACCGCCAACCAGCGCAAGATACAGCAGAACCACGGTAACCAAGGGAGCCCTCCTGCCTATTGGCACCACATCCTACCTTGTTCATACTTTTGAGGAGAACCAGCGGCGTCCTGACCAGGAGAACGAGCATTGTCGGCTCCGCAATTTAGCATCGTAATCACTTGCTTCAACCAGCGCGATTTTATCGCCGCAGCGGTCGATTCCGCGCTGGCGCAAACTTATCGCGATAATGAGGTGATCGTAGTAGACGATGCATCCGTCGACGGGTCCAGGGAAATTCTGCAAAAATATTCGCACGCCATCCAATTGGCGGCGTTCCCCACAAACCGCGGGTGCATTGCAGCCCGCAATCACGGCGCCTCTCTCGCCCGAGGCGAGTACCTGGCCTTTCTCGATGGCGACGATCTCTTTACGCCTTGGTGTCTCGAGGTTTATGACCGGATCATCCAGGAGCGAAGCCCTAAGATCATCTTCGGAAACGCCGTGTGGTTCAAGGGCAATTCAGTTCCATCATTGGAGCATCACCGTGCGCACCACCAAATCGAGTTTATGGACTATCCGGCGCTAATGGCTAAGGACCGGGAGGTCTGGCTCAGCGCAAGTGTCCTGGTGGTAGACCGCCAGACTTTCCATCAGGTGGATGGGTGGTCTCCTGATATTTTTCAAATGGATCTCTACGACATGGCCACAAAACTCGGCCACGCCGGCCGCACCGTGTGCGTCTCCGCGCCGGTCACAACATTTTATAGGGTTCATGCTTCAAACAGCATTCAAGACGTGGAACCCTTTATCCGGATGGCGTTGTACATCATCAAGAAAGAAAAAACCGGCCAGTATCTGCGAAATTCCGCATACCGGTTGCAAAGGCAGGCCTGGTTCGGTGGCATGATCGTGTTCTGGATCAGACGGGCTGCCAAGGCGGGTCTTTACAAGGGCTCAGCGGCGCTCGTCCTCTCGGGCTGGAGAATGGCGCTGCTTGCGGTGATCCGCAGACTGGGTGTGTCAATCAAGGGCCGCCGTCCAGTCTCAACTCTCGAGTGGCCTCATGCATAGAATGACCATCGCCCTGACTGATCTCAGGAAATCTGTACAACAGCGCGGTGTCATGGAGACGGCGGTGCGCTGTTTGGCGGAGCCGTTCTATAAATTTCAGGATTGGAGGTTCGACGGTAGATTCAATGTGCAGACTTCAGGCAATGTCGCCATTGACAATCTCTAAG
>Ga0209415_10006290_pt1 | contig 21170 bp, 15 predicted proteins | sample PeaSoiSIISIP2007_FD_187696 | JGI IMG/M metagenome (GOLD analysis project Ga0209415, IMG submission 187696) | Peat soil microbial communities from Weissenstadt, Germany - SII-SIP-2007 (SPAdes) (version 2) | ecosystem: Environmental > Terrestrial > Soil > Wetlands > Peat | place: Germany...
CGATGCGCTCTCAGAGCCGCGACCGTAAGGGAGCGGTTGCCGCCGATTGAGCTGGTTATTTCATGACAATGGCTAAGGAGTTGCGACGTTCGAGGAGGTCCAGGCTAGATTACTTCGATTCGGCGCCAGTTCCAACAAGAATGCCTCGAATACCGTCTGGGGCCGACTCGACGCTGAACGAAAAGCCGACTTGTCGTTCCTGATCTGGCGCGAACTTCCTCGAAAGCCGTTTGGGGGCCATGAACGACAGAAGTCCGAGATGGCGACTACCCGTCCAAGTGGATTTGTAAACGCTACGGCGTTAGGGAGGACCTAAGCCTTCGACCGCCAGATATCAACGTCAGGCGCTATTCGTCAGAGCGGCTGACTCGGGGGCCAGAATCTTTGTAAACGCTGGCGTCGTGCAAAACCGGCCGCGGGCGGGCCGCGCACCTGGTTCGTGCAGACTTCACTTCACCTGCTGCCGGCTACCACTCTCATCGCTCCGAGACCTGAGGCTGATTTTGACCGGTGTATTCGCCGGGAGAACTACGTTTTCTGCGCGCACGATGCAGGTCGAATATATGCTGAAACCCCACGCCGGAGACGGCGATACTCGAAGCCAAGGTACGAGAGGTCTGCGCCAGGACGGTGCCAATCAACCCACCACGCTGAACCAACCAAGCCACGAGCTGTAGTGGCTACCTGAGCGAAGCACATCGTCAGGTAAGGATGATCCGCCGCTTCCTTCGAAGGGTGGCTGCCGTCGCCGTGTTTACAACTACTTAAGGGGAACACCCGTCAGGGGTCCGGGAGGCACCTCTGCAGCCGGGTCCTGGACATAGTACAGATTGATGGCCTTTGTCATAAGTGCTTTAAACTGGTGGAAGCTGACATCAAGACTTGTATCAGGCTGGTCGCCATCCGGTATCAGAAGTTGCATGGTCGCGGGGGGCTGGTCAGTCGTCAACGGCGTCAGGTTGCGCAATTGATCGAAGGTCTGCGCGGTATAGTAGACGCGCACGATATACTCGCTCGTGCTTCTCACCTGTCGCAGCTCAAACACCAAAGCTCCACCAGGGGCGGCGAAGTCCTGCTGGTAGCCAGGCAGTTGCCAATGCAAATGAAGAAGACTGGCTAACGCGTCGACATATATATCCGAACTGACGATGCCCAGCAAGTTTGTCCCTGGTGCGCTGAAGGCGCCAGGAACTCGCTGACCGTTCACCGCTTGCTCCATGGACCGGAGAATGTGGGCGGACGCGTTGGAACCCTGAACCTGCGTCAGGTACGGCGAAGCCGTTTCTACGGCGAAAAGCAGCGTGTCGATGCGGGTTTCCTGGGAAAGATCGCTCAACGAGAGACGCCCCCAGGCGACGTTCTCGAGCGGCATGCCGTCCGCATATTGCATAACAAAAGGATCCTTGGCGTAGAAGGTGGTGCCAAGGCCGCCTACGTTGATGACGTTGCCTGTCTGCGCACTGCTTGTGCTTGCAGTGAGTGGGATAGGCGCGGCCGTGGGATCCACCAGGCCGGCAGGCGTAGCCGGAACTGGTTGGGTGCCGTTCGGGTAGTTGTAGAGTGCGCTGCGGAGGAGCGAAAGCTCGGCGCTCAACGCGGACGGCAGAGCCGATCCGTTGAACATGCCGGCGACCTCCTGCGCGGCGCGCTGCGAGTCAAGGGTGGCGACGTTGGCGGAAATCGGATCGAACACCGGATCGGTTTGCCCCAGCGGGTAGGAATGGACTGGCACCGTCGCGCCCGGCATGAGTCCAGCGGCCAGGGAGGCCGCGGTGATATTGGAGCGTTGGATAGAATTGGCGCGGAAGTAGGACCTTTTCGCATCCACGGCGTCAGTGCCCGTCAGCAGATTCTCCGCCAGCAGGTAACTGCGGAAGTAACTGCCGAGCAGGACTTCCGCTTGCGCACCGTGCGGCGTCAGGTACCCTGTAGGAACACCGAAATCGGGGTACGGCTGCAGTGCAAACGTCGCGAGAGTGGCGTCCGGGACTACCGAGGAGCGAACGCTATGACGCCCATAGATAATGATCTGTTTCAGAACCGTCGGATCCGTCGCTTGATCGACCAGCGTTTGAGCTCTCACAGGATGGGGGCTCAGGAGCTGAACGGCCAGTAAGACCATTAAGATCGTGCTCGGGCCCCCGTGCGCTGATGGAGCTTTCCGCCGATTCGCCGTTATGGCGTCTAAAGAAGAACAGCATTGTGTCGACACTTGTTCCCTTTCATCTTCGTTAAAACCTCTTGCGGGCCGTGAGCACGGCCGGAGCCCCGGCTAAACTAGTTCGTCAGGTCGGCGGATTGGGGGGCAATCGCGTGCTTCGCCACCTGCACGAAGTCCGCGAGAGGGCAGTCGAACGTAGCATTGTGGACACTGCAACCGGGGATGAACACTGGGGCGCTGGCCGGCGGCGCGGCGAGGGTCAGGCTGGTTTGATTACGCAACTGGTCCATGGTCTGAGAGACATAAGACGCCCGGACGATGTACTCCCCAGTGCTCATCGATTGACGCAGTTCGAACACCAGAGCGCCCCCTGGAGCAGCGACGTCGGGCTGGTAACCCGGCAGCAGCCAGTCGAGATGGAACAGGGCGGCGAGTCCGGTGATATTGGTGTTCGAAGCCACCAATACGATCATTTTTGTGGACGGATTTCCCAGTGCGCCGGTCATCGAATTCCCGGTGGCCGCCTGAACCATAGTGCGCACCATGTGGGAGGCTATATTGGAACTCTGCACGCCAGCCAGATACGGCGTGCGGAATTCCAGATCGAGGAGACGGTCGTACAAGCGGAAGATCTGGCTGATGCCGCCGGCGGTCAACTGTCCCCAGCCGACCTCCGACGCCGGCAGCCCGTCTGCGTACTCCATGACGAAAGGATCGATGGCAGCAGCAATATCTGTCAGCCCTCCGAGGTCGACCGGCAAAGCGGTACTTCCGGCCGCAACGTCGGTGGGAATGGAGGTGACATCGACCTTTCCTGGCGGGGTCGCGGGAACCGGAGTCTGGCCGAGGGGATAATTGAACAAGATCGAGCGCGTGAGGGCAAGCTCGGGGGCATAGGCGAAGGCCAACGACTGTGGAGTACCGCCGAGACGTCCGTTCACGGCGGCGACCGCCATCCGGTAATCGAGGTGCGCGACGCCCGCGTCCACCGGATCGAACAGTGGGTCGCTGGCCGGTGGGGTGTAGGAATTGACGTTTACGCTGGCCGCCGGGAGCAGGCCGGCCGCGAAGGCTTGCGCGGTGCCGATGATCAGCGGAGTCCCGTTAGCCCGGAAGTATACGAAGGCGGCGTCGGCCGAGTCCTTGCCGGTCAGCAGTCCCTCCTTGGTGAGCCAGAGACGGAAGTAGCCGCCGAGGATTGTCTCATTCGTGCCACCGTTGGGGGTCAGAACGGCAACACCCGAGACGGGGAACGCCGGGAATGGCAGTGCGGAGAAAGCGTCGAGGGATAGACCGGGACCGACGATGGTGTTAGGCAAAATCGGAGTACGTACACCATGACGGCCGAAGATAATAACCTGCTTAAGTTGCGTGTCATCGACGGACTGCGCCGCGAGGAAGGGTCCGCACAAAAGAGCTAATGTGAGGAGCCGGATGAAGTGAATCTTCGTTTTCCAAGGTAAGGTGTGCATGCTGGATGTCCCTTAAATCCATCTTGCGACGACTAAACCGATAGCTGACTCAAGCGTCCTTCCTACCGCGATACCGGCGCCACCTTCGGCGGAATCGCCGGTCCCCGCCAGCCGGCTCGCTTTCCCCTGCCGGCTGGTTGCAGAATGGTTTTTCCGCGTACTGCCGCAATGGCGTTACTGGACGCGCCTCTCAGATTCAACGTCACTTGCTCGGCTTCCGCATCCGGCGTGAGGATGTCCACGTAATCGTCCCCGGTGGAGACGCTGGAAGGGATCTGCGCGTTGATCTGATAAAGTCCCGCGGGGTATCCGGGCACCACACCGGCAAACTGGATATTCGGTGACGCGTAGCCGTCGAAATACACGGACAGACCACTACTGTTATAGATATCGCTCCAGTTCAGGGGCTGACCGTTGGGCGACGACGGCACTCCGTCGGCGAGCGACGGCGTAACCGAGCCCAGACCGGTAAGGAAGAGGAGCGGAAGATCGCCCGATTTTGCCGGATTGCTCGCGCTGATGACCTGGCCTGAGGCGTTTACGCTCGCGGCCGGCCCAAAGCCATTCTCCGCCAGCGAGAAGACCCCCGGGGCGGAGTAGCTCGTGTACATGGTCACGAGTTTCGACGTGGGGCATTGGGATCCGGTGGGACAAGCCGCACCGTTGTTCTGGACCTCGAAAGCGGCGTACGCCGTGAGATCCGGGCTTACCGCGCTGGGCACCAGCATTGTAATCTGCGTAGGACTTACCGCCAGCAGAGGGGCGGCCACGCCGTTCACCAGAACCCGGGTGTTCAACAGCGTGGTGGGTAGCGGGAATGTGGCTGCCTGGGCCGTTCCGGTAGACAGGTTCGACCCGAATATCGTGACCATCTCCTGCGGCGCCACCGCATTCGTGGGCGGCGCAAAACTCGCCGCATTCACGATGCCGAGCGGGTTCAGGAAGACATCCGTCTGGGGATTAGCGGGCGTGTAGTTGACCCCGTGCAGGCCGGCCACGATGGAGTAGAAGTTTCCTACGCCGAGCGCCAACACTACCTGTCCGTTGGCGCCTAGCCAGTATTGGTCGCCGTCTCCTGGTGTGAGGCTGCCGTCAGCCTGCACCGTCGAATGCCAGCCGGAGGTCAGGTCTTCGACGGAGTATCCGTTCGAGTTGAGCCGCAGGTGGCTGGTATAGCTGCCCTGGCCGGTGGAATTCACGGAGCCGTAGAAGGCATCCGGCAGGCTCTGCGCCTGGCTGGTCCACTCCGAATTGTCGGCTTCCAGCCCGCCCAGATAGTAGAAGCCCTGGAAGGCAGTGCCGGAGGCGGACGAAACAGCCGGCGAGGCCAGCAGAAGATCGTACCCGTTGGGTGATCCGCCCACCAGCAGATTGCCATCCGCCGAGACGAGGAACGACTGCGTCCCGCCGATGAGCTGGTTGGAGGCCGTGGCGCCGAAATTAACGGTCCCCGAGGTGTTCGATAGCGAATAGGTGACACTCGGGATGGTCTGTTTGGTGAGGCTCGAGCTGTCGGTTGCACTGCCTGTTGCTGTCACCGCCCCGAACCCGCCAGCCCCGTCGGCTACCAGAGGCATGTATGCCTGCCGGGTTTGGCCCACGGCCGCCTGTGGGAAATTGAGGTAGACGGCATGATAGGTGCCCTTCACGCTCGCGTTGGAGACGCTGGAACCGATGGGAATAGCCACGATCAAATCGAAAACCTGGCGGGAACCCTCCGTCGCACTGGCGGTAAACGCAGACGGCCCCACGGCCCCTACTCCACCGTAGGCGAAGGTGACAGCGCTTGAGGGGGAAGCGCCTGCGATGGCGAAACTGGCTATCTTCAGAAAACCATTCGCGGCAACCGCATACGTGCCGCTGGAAGATGTGCTGCGGGGGCCCGCTTTCGATGTGGAATCGGCAAGCTGGCCGCTGAAGTTGTAGTTTCCAGCTCCGTCGAAGGTGGCGATTCCGAGTACGCTGAGCGCTTCTCCAATGCCGCCGTGCGCGCTCAGGTTCTGGAGGACAACTTCGCGCACGAAATATGGTCCCTGCAACGCCGCGTTGCCGCTGTTATCAAAATGATAAGACTGCCCGGCAGCGGTCGCCGCCAGCCCGGCCAGCATCAGAATTCGGGTGAACGGATATCTTTCGATTAAAGCCATGATTCTCTCCTGCCCTTCCTGTGATCGTGCCATGTAAGGGAAACCCGGTCTGCGCCCCACCCGGTAGCGCTCAGTTGGTGCCCTTCTTCCTCAGCGACCGCTGGTAGCGCGCGAGAAGCTCTTCGCGGTTCTCGCGCAAGTCCAATTTGGTAGGCACGGCGGGATATGGCTTCTTGCCCATCATTCCCTTCCAGAGGAGGCGGTTGAAATCCACCGGACCCACGAGATCTGCGTCGTCGAAGTCCATTCCCTTCGTGGCCCGCGCCCAGTACTTGGCGTCGTGCGTCGACTTTGGCAGAATCTCGCCGACGCGATTGTGAGGCGTGATTGGCAACTGCGTCCGATAGAGGAACGCTGAGGGCGTGGCCGTAAAGCTCCACGGGCTCGGAGTGGTATTGAAGATGTCGGCCATGGGACGGGCCAGTGCATCGTTCAGGTTCATCGGCGGGAGGCCGAGCACCTCTTCCATGGTCCGGACGAAATCGATGGTATTGTATGGCGTCGAGATCAGCGCGCCTTGCTTCACGTAGGCGCCCGCCACGAAGGCGATGCTGCGGTGCGAATCGACGTGGTCGCCGCCATCCTGCGCGTCGTCTTCCACCACGAAGATCAAGGTATTGTTAGCGTACTTGCTATTGGCGATCTTCTCAATGAGCAGGCCGACGGCATAGTCGTTGTCGGCTACCATCAACTCCGGCGTATTCACACCGTCAATCGCGACATCGAAGTTTCCGGTGTGATCGTGCATGAAACGAACCAGGGTCAGCGAAGCCAGTTCCTCTGGGAGCTTAGGTCCGCCTACCGTGGGCCGGGCACGCCGCTCATTGGCATCGAAGTCTCGCGCCCACTCCGTATAGCGCCAATAGTCCGGAAGCGAGTTATCGAAGCCGCGGAAGTACGGATCGGTGAAGGGGGTGAGGGCAACGTTCGTGGGGTGGGCCACGATCGTGCCGGTTGAAAACGGGTTGCGCAGAACGGGAATGGCGTTGGTGGTAGTGGAATAGAGGGTTCCGTCTATGAAAAAGCCATAGTTGCGAACACTAAGCTTCGCCCGCAACGCGGAGTCCCATAAATAGCCGGCATTCACTTCGTTGTTCGGCCCATCCGGCGAGCCGATGCTGGCCGGGCCCGGTAACACGTCCGGATCGGGCGACGTGAAGGGATCGGCAGCGATGCGCCCGGCGACAGTCGGAATGGAAACATTGACATTGCGATTCAAACCTTCGGATTCCACGCCGAGAGCCCGATACCCGTAGACCACCGGCCATTCTTTCTGTACCACGTCGGGGGCTTGCGCCGAAGTGCTCCACAGCCAGCCGTCATAGCTGACTTCGGCGGTATCGAGGAAGTTGTCGAGCGTGACGAATTGCAGCGCCAGGTTATGCAAATTCGGCGTGACTGTCTGTCCAAACATGGCCAGACTGGGATCGCCATTGCCGATTGGGAGGTCGCCCAGAACCTGGTCATACGTCCGGTTTTCCTTCAGGATGAAAATCACGTGCTGAACGCCCTGCCGCACGGCCGCCATGACTGCTTTGTCCTGGTCGCTCTCGGTGTAGGAGAACCGGTTGTTCGTAGCTACCTGCTGCGTGAGAGTCCCGAGTTGCGCCGCGGTGGGACGCGGGAAGGTCTGCAGGCCGGCCTTGACCAACTGGGGGTTATACGAATTCGACGCATAACAAGCCGGCTCTCCCGGAGGCCCGTAGCCGCCGTAGCACCAGTCGGGATTCGGGCCCGTCGGCGACTTCCCATTGATCGCGTACACGGTGTTGCCATCGCCGCTGAAGCTCACCGAGTTTGGGTACCAGCCGGTCGGGATCAGGCCAACTACCTGATCATCGTGATTGTTACCGCTCAGCGCCACGACCGAAATGCAATTCAGATTGCCATCCGTCACGTAGAGCTGCTTCTCATCCGGTGAGAGCGTGACGCTGTTGGGGTTTGCACCCTTATACTGCGCCAGCATCGAAGGAATTACGGACGTGCTGGCGATTACCTGAATGGTTTCGAGGATCGCATTCTTGGTGGTGTCGATTACGTCAACCGTGTCCGCCTGGTCGTCGGCGACATAGAGCAGCGACTGGGCCGCGTTCAGCGTCATCTTGTTGGGTTGGCCCTTCACTGCGATCCGGGCCGTCACCGCCGGCGTCCCTTTTAGACTCACTACGACGATCTCGCGGTCGCGAATGCTGGAAACATACGCGGTCGCATTCGCTCCACTACCCTTTACGACCACCCAAAAGGGGTATTCGCCGCCCGGCGTGCCCGCCTTTGTGAGGTCACTTTTGCCGGGGCGCAGATCGAGTCCCGGTGTATTCGGGTCGGGGCCCGGTACCATCGACCAGTGGCCGAGGCCGCCGGTGAACACCGATATCGAATCGTTGTAGTAATTCGCTGCCACCAGCGTCTGGCCATCGCTCGAAATAGCCACGCCGGCGGCGCAAGGATACACGCCAACCTGGTTATTTACCGCGGTTGCGCCGTTCGGAACCAGGTTCAGGCCAAGTCCCAGCTTGTGGCCTAAGGGAAGCGTCGCCGCGGGCTGCACCGCCCAGACTCCGGCCGCGTTCTGAGTAACCACGAGGAGCACATCATAAGCGGAGCCGCCCACGTAAAAGGCCGAGCCCGATGGGTCGAAGACAATGCCGCTGTAGGTTGCGGGTAGTTGCACTGCTTGCTTCTGAATTGGCGTCGCTGTGGAAATGTCGTAGATGAACGCGTACTCGTTCGAGTCCGGCCCGTACCATGACACGGTCCCCGTTGGCGGCTGGTTGTTGTTGATGGCAAAGCGGTTGTACCCGCTGGTCAAAACCACCAAAGTCTTGTGATCCGGACTCACCACGCTGGTAACCGCTTGCGAGGCCAGCCAGTCTTGGGCCGGTGGGGCCAGACCGGGGTTCAGCCCTTGGAACTGCGCACCCGCAGGTGCCAGGGGTGTAATCTGTTGACCCATATTGGGCAGTTGCTGGGGCTGAGACTGGGTCTGCGGATAGGCCACCGCGCCGAGGACGGCGAACGCAAGCACCAGACCAGCCGCTGAAGGCGGGAAACGTTCGTGAGTTTTTCTTGTCATCATGTGTTTGGTCCTTGAGGGGAGGAACGTCCTGTCCGCAGTATGAAAACTGGCGACTTCCACAAGTATACAAATAACAGAAAAACAGACCTCTGTCCAGCGACAATTAGTTTCGATCCAAAACGACAATTAGGCAGAGCCACTGCCACCACTGGCAGGTGTTCACTACCGGGGGTCTAGCTGTGAGTGGCGAGGTTCGCACAATGAACTGGCCTCAATGCGGTAAATCCTAGGCTCTGTGCGAAGCCCCGTTCTCAAGCGATGCCCGCGCCCGTGTTTCTCTCCAACCGTCATACACCGGCTTCGAGTGGCACCGGGATAATTGTCGTCAGCCGGGAATTCTAATTGTCGCCAAACAGACCTCTTTCAATATATTATCAAAGTTAACGCGGCAAATCCCCCGTCTGGCTATGATGTCGAATGAGTACAACCTGCCCGGGATTGTCACCGTCTGTTCGTCCGCATTGCAGCACACAGCATCTGCGCCGCACACGTGAACACCGCGGGGTATTGCGCAAGAAGGCGTTGCGGATCAATCCGGACCCGAAGCATGGGCCCATAAGCCTCTGGTCTCCGGCGAAGCCAATGACTCTGAGCCACGGCCGGTCAACCCTCCATCCAGTGGCGAGCCTCAAAAATGCAAGTCAAGCGCCGACTTGTCGTCATGCCGGACTTTGGCCGGCATCAACCCCGACAGATGCTCAAGCCTCAGATCCTCCCTTGTCGCCAAGGGTAGAGGAATCCCTTCGACATCTCTGGACTTTGACGGGATGCGCCTTACCCACTGAGGTACCCACCTGCAGCCGTGCTCTGGCTGGATGGTTCCGACTCGGAGATCGGCCCCGACGGCCTCTGGGACGCTGCGTTGCAAATGAAACCGGCCTCCCCGCCTTTTCTCTTGACAATCTACAGAAGCCATCCTATTCTTCTTGTAGATTACCTGGAGGAAGGGAACGATGAATAAAATTCTCGCGGGGGGCGTACTCTGTCTGGCCTCCCTGCTGCACGCCGCACCTGGCTGCGGGGGCCATGGAACGCGCGAAACCATGCTGGTCTCGACCGCATGGCTTTCCGCCCACCTCAACGATGCCGATGTGGTGGTGCTCGCCGTGGGCCGCCCCGGCGAATACGATACCGGCCACATCCCCGGCGCGCTCGAACTGAAGTACGCCGATATCGTCACCAAGCCCGGCGAAACTCCGCTCACCAGCGAACTCCCGCCCATGGATCGCCTGGCCGATGTTTTCGGCAATCTCGGCGTGAGCAACAGCTCGCACGTTGTTCTTTACGTCAGTAACGACGCCCTCAGCCTGACCACCCGCGCCTACCTCACGCTAGACGCCATGGGCATGGGCGCGCACACCGCGCTCCTGGATGGCGGGCTAGTCGCCTGGAAGAGCGAGAGCCGTCCGGTCACCAAAGAAGTTCGCGCCGTCAAACCCGTCAAGCTCGTGCCGTGCCCGCAAACCGACATCATCGCAGCCCGCGATTACGTCCGCGCCAACCTGCGCCACCCCGGCGTCGCCATCGTCGACGCGCGCGACCCGGATTACTACACCGGCGCCCAGGTCCCCAACAACCGGCGCGCGGGCCACATCCCCGGGGCCGCCAACATCACCTACAAGACCCTTGCCGATGCCATGAACAAATTCAAATCGCCCGCCGATCTCGCCGATCTCTTCTCGGCCGGCGGCGTCAAACCGGGCGATCGCGTGGTCTCCTATTGCCACATCGGCCAGCAGGCCACGGTCGTCTATTTCGCCGCGCGGTACCTGGGCTACGACGCGCGCCTCTACGACGGATCGTGGGAAGACTGGAGCGCGCACACCGAATTGCCCGCCGAAGTTTCCGAACACAAATAAGGAAGCCGCGTGCCGAAACCCAAAAGCGATCTCCTGCAAGGCACGCTCGATCTGTTGATCCTCAAGACGCTGGAACTCGAGCCCATGCACGGCTGGGGCATCTCGCTGCGCATCCAGCAGGTCTCCCAGGATGTGCTGCAAGTCAATCAGGGGTCGCTCTACCCTGCCCTGCATCGTCTCGAAGACCAAGGCTGGATCTCTGCCGCCTGGAAAGTATCCGAGAACAACCGCCAGGCCAAATATTACGAGCTCACCAAGCTGGGCCGCCGCCAGTTGGTGAATGAAAAAGAGAATTGGGTGCGCCTGTCCGCGGCCGTCGCCCGCATCGTAGGTGCGTAGGAGAACTCATGCGCAAACTCCTTGCCATCTTTCGCTTCCTCACCAACCGCTCCACTCGCGAGCGCGATCTCGATCGCGAACTCGGGTATCATGTGGACCGCCAGACCGAGTTGAACGTGACTCGCGGCATGCCCACCGCCGAAGCCCACCGCCAGGCCGTCCTCAGCTTCGGCGGCATCGAACCGCTCAAGGAGCATTGCCGCGATGCCCGCGCGGGGCGTACCGTCGAGGCCCTTTTCCAGGACGTCCGCTACGGCATCCGGGTCCTGCTGAAAAATCCGGGATTCTCCGCCGCTGCCGTCGTCACGCTGGCTCTCGGGATCGGCGCCAACACCGCCATCTTCAGCGTGGTGTACGGTGTGCTGCTACGCCCGCTGCCCTACCGCGACGGCGGCCAGCTCGTCGTCCTGCACCAGCAACTTCGCGATGCCCACATCGCCGACATGCCTTTCTCCGTAAAGGAAATTCAGGACTACTGCGACCGCAACCACACCCTTTCCGGAATTGTGGAGCACCACACCATGAGCTTCCTGCTGATCGGCAAAGACACCGCGGAACGCGTGGAAACCGCCGTGGTCTCCGCCAATTTCTTCGAGGTGCTCGGCGTCAAGCCTCTCCTGGGCCGCACCTTCGTGGCCGCCGACGACCGGAAAGACGCACCCGCCGTCCTGATCCTCAGCTACAAATACTGGCAGACCCATCAGAGCGGCGATCCCAACATCGTGGGCAAGGTCTTCCAGATGAACAACCGCCCGCACACCGTGCTCGCCGTGCTGCCGCCCATCCCGCAATATCCCTCCGAGGCCGATGTCTACATGCCCACCTCGCAATGCCCCACCCGGTCGAGCGCCAAATTCATCGCCGACCGCGGCGGCCGGATGATGACGGCTTTTGGCCGCCTGAAGCCCGGTGTGCCCCTGGAAAAAGCTCGGGCCGATCTGGCGGTGGCGGCCGCGCAGGTGGAAAATTCGAATCCCGCGGACTACCCGAAAAAGTACGGCTATGGCATGGCGATCTCGCCGCTCGAAACCGAACTCACCGAACGAGGCCGTTCCGCGTTCCTGGTGCTGCTCGCGGGCGCCGGGTTCGTGCTGCTCATCGCCTGCGCCAATGTGGCCAACCTGCTGCTGGCCCGCGCGCTGAAACTCGAACGGGAATTCGCCGTCCGCACGGCGCTTGGCGCCAGCCGCGGACGACTCATCCGCCAACTGCTGACCGAAAGCGTGATGCTCTCGCTGACCGGCGGCGCTTTAGGGCTTCTGCTGGCGCCGGCGGCGATGGCCGTGCTGGTGCGATTCGCCGAGCGCTTCACCACCCGCGCCGCCGAAGTACATATCGACCTGCCAGTGCTGCTCTTCACCATGTTTATTGCGTTCGCCACAGGCATCCTGTTCGGCCTCGCCCCCGCCGTTTCCACCGGCCAGTGGCTCAGCGACGCATTCAAACAGGCGGGCGGACGCATCACCTCCAGCCGTTCGCGCCACCGCCTGCGCGCCGCGCTGGTGGTCGCCCAGGTGGCCATTTCCTTGGTGCTGCTGATCGGCGCCGGCCTGATGATTCGCAGCTTCTCGAAACTCCAGCAGGTTAATCCCGGCTTCCGGCCGGACCACCTGATCACCTTGCGATACAGTCCCGGATTTCCGCCATATACGATGGAAACGGCGCCGGTCCTGATGGACAATCTGCTGCGCAAAATCGCTGCCGTGGGGGGAGTGGACTCGGTGGCCATCGCTTCCGGCTTTCCGCTCAATCGCGACGGACTGATTAGCGGTCCCGGCGCGAACGAATTCGTCATTGAAGGCCGCCCCGTGCCCAAAGACGAACCGAAGCCGCAATCCGCGCTACGCGTCGTTTCTCCCGCCTATTTCGATACCATCCGCCAGCCTATCGTGAAAGGCCGGGCGTTCACCGAACACGATGACAAGGTGGCGGTGGCCATCATCAACCAGACACTGGCGCGGCACCGATGGCCGAATGAAGACGCCATCGGCCACCGCATCCACTTCGAGCGGGGCGAGGAATGGCTCCAGATTGTCGGCATCGTGAGCGATGTGAAGGACTACGGCTTGGATCGGGCCGCCGCCGACCAGGTGTATATACCTTTAAAGCAGGGAGGCTTTTCCAATCGCATGATCGTGCGGACCTCGCTCGATCCCGCCGCCGTCGCGCCGCTGCTGCGCGCCGCCATGCACGAGATCGATCCGCACATCGCGGTGGATCGGGTCGAAACCATGGAACGCCTCGAATACGATTCCATGGCGTCTCCGCGCGTGATGACCATCCTGCTCGGCATCTTCGCCGGTCTCGCCGTGCTCATCAGCTCCAGCGGAATCGCCGCCGTGATGGCGCTCTCGGTCACCCAGCGCGCCCACGAATTGGGAATCCGCATGGCGCTCGGCGCCGAGCGCACCGCCATCGTCCTCATGGTGGTCAAGCAGGGCCTCGCATTGGCCTTCGCCGGCACCCTGATCGGCATCGCCGGCGCCGCCCTCCTGGCGCGCACCCTGGCCACTATGCTGTACGACACACAGCCGACCGACATCCTGACATTCCTGTGTGTCTCGATCGTTTTTCTGGCTGTCGCGGCGGCCGCATGCTTCATCCCCGCGCGCCAGGTGACGGCCATCGATCCGCTCACCGCCCTGCGGCAGGAGTGAAGAAACAGGTTGGCCGGCGAGGCTGCGCCTCGCACGGGTTGGGATTGGGGTTGGGGTTGGGGGGGGTGGGGCTTTGTCGCTCGCTTCGATCGCGGGGGTTGCGAGGCTTGAACTCTAGCCGGCCGGAGCCGCATCCAGAACCTGGCCCACCGCGAGCGCCAGTCTGCGCCAGGCGTCGGCCTCGGATTCGAGTTGCTTGCGCCCGTCGCGGGTCAGCTCATAGTATTTCGCGCGGCGGTTGTTTTCGGATGCTCCCCAGCGCGCCTTGATCCAACCGCGCCGCTCCAGGCGGTGCAAAGCGGGATAGAGCGATCCCTGCTGCACGCGCAGCACGCCGCTCGAGATCTGCTGGATGCGCTCGGAAATCGCCCATCCATGCTGGGGCTCGAGGGCCACGGTCTTGAGGATCAGCAAATCCAAAGTGCCCTGCGGAAGACCGATCCGTTGGTTGTCCATGCTCCCCTTAAGCTTCTACAGGGATTATACAGCTTTCCTGACGAAGCGCAAGGGGGCGGAAGCAGTTACACTGATGCTATGGGGAAGGCATCATGAAAAAATACGTTCTGCGATCCATGGTGCGCGCGATTCTCGACCAGCCGCGGGTTCCCAAACGCTATCAATCGGCGATGAACGCGGAGATTCTGAAGCGGCTGTCCGAGGCGGTGCCTCGGAGAAAGAACAAAACGAGGACACTGGAAGAACGTTTCTGGCGCCGCGTGCTACGGCAGGACTCGTGCTGGCTGTGGCGGGGCCGCAGCCTGACCATCTCGACCGCCCCGGGAGTGATATCCAACCCGCGGCGATGGGCCATCGAGCGTTTCGCCGGTGGAGTCGTGCCCGCCGGAACATCCCCCCATCCCATGTGCGGTCACGACAACTGCGTGAATCCGGAGCACCAGACGCTGAAACGGAAGGGGCCGAGCCGTCTATCCGAGGAGCAGGTGGCGGCCATCAAGAGCGATACGCGCCCCTATCCGCAGATCGCCAAAGAGCACGGCATATGCCGCAGCTACGTGTCGCAGATCCGCACCGGCAAGAGACGCCCTTCCCAATCGGGGGCAGACTCGGGGTTCAAGCTGCGGGCTGACCTGGAGCCGGCGCCGAGCGCGTAGTATCACATCTCGGCGAGGGCGGCCTTGCCGCTCTCCAACGCCGCCGCCTGATCCTTCCGGCGAATGGCGCTAACCATCACCTTGACGTGCGGAATGGCCTTGGTTACCTTGGCTGAAACCGGAACGGGTCCCGCGGGTTTACCGTTGGGGCCCTCGGTGCGATAGCCCTTGTATTCCGGCCGGGCCATCTGGTGCATTTCATAAAGACACTGCTTTCCGGATTCGACCTGATCATCCCAACCTACGTTCGCGGTTTCCAGCGACTGCAGAATGCCTCGCAATAGACTCTTGGTACTGTCGTAGAGCATAAGTACGCCTTATTTCTCCATGGCGCCAATGTCGGGACCAAATTGGACTGGCAGGTTTGTATATTCCAATTGTAACACGCGCGACAGCGTTACCGAAGTTCGGAGCGAAGTACCTCGATGGCCTTCTCCACCTGGCGGTCGTGGCGGGCCAGGAAATCGGCCGGGCCGTTGTCCTGGTAGACATCGGGCTGAACGCCAAAGTTTTCGAGGTTCTCGCCGGCCGATGTGAAGACGCCAGAGCCGGGAGTGCGCAGAGCGGAGCCGTCCAGCAGAGTGAACGAACCCGTTCCAATTACTGCGCCCATGGTCGGCACGCCCACGATCTTGCCCAGTCCGAGACGCCGGAAGCCGTCCGGAAACATCTCGGCATCGCTGGCGGAACGCTCGTTCTGCAAAACCACCATGGGGCCGAAGTAGGCCTGGCCCGGGCGCTTGACTTCGAGCGAATCGCGGCCGCGCGTGGATTGATAGGCCTTGCGCTGGTTCAGAATCCCCAGCAACTCCTGGTCGATGCCGCCGCCGCCATTGAAGCGCTCGTCGATGATCAACCCCTTCTTGTCCTGGTTTTCGAGCAGGTCCAACTGGAATTTGGCGAGCGAGGGCGCATCCATGGCCTTGATGTGCAGGTAGCCGATCTGGCCGCCCGAAATCTTCTCCACCATGGCCTTGCGGTCGGCCACCCAGCGGTCATACTCCAGGTTGCTCTGCGCCACCGTGGTCAGTGGTTCCAGGGTCACCGTCCAGGCGCCATCCACAGATGGGCTGGAATTCACCAGGAACTCGAACTTACGCTCCGGAAGGATGTTGAAGAGCTTCCAATAATTGTCGCTGGTCTTCAACTGTTTGTCGTTGACGGCCAGGACGAAGTTGCCGGTGGCCAGCTTGACGTAATCGTGGTCGGCCGGGCCCTTGCGGTAGATGTACGAGACCTTGTAATAGCCGGAGCTGTCGGGCTCCAGATCGAAGCCGGGATAGCGGGTCTGGATGCGCTCCTCGGCTGGAGGCTGTCCCGGGAGGCGGCCGCCGCCGGAGATACCGGTGTGAGAGGCGTTCATGTCGCCGATCATCTCCATGATCACGTTGTGCAGTTCTTCCTCGTCGGCGAGGTAGCCGAGCAAGGGCTCGTAGGTATCCCTCGCGGCGGCCCAGTTGGCGCCGTGCATCTTGGGATCGTAGAAGCGGTTCTTCATGACGCGCCAGGCCTCTTCGAAGACCTGGCGGCGCTCGGCGGCAATATCGATTTCCATGCGCACGGTGAACGGGATGCGGCGCGGACCGGTCCCGGCAGATGCAGTTTGCGTGGCGGCCGCCGCGGGCACTCCCCCGCCCCCGCGTCCTCCGCGGCCGCCTCCGCCACCACCGCCGGCGGGCGCACCGCCGCTATCGGCGGGCAGTGCGGGAACGGCCAGGCTGTAAAGGCCGCCGCCCTGGAGGAAATAAATGCTGCGGCCGTCCCGGGTCCATTGCGGCTCGGCAGCGCCGCCGAAACCGCCGCCCCGTCCGCCGCGGCCTCGCCCGCCGCCCGCGGCATCCGTGACGGTGGTGTTGAGGCGCGTCTGGCGCGTGCCGTCTTCGGCCATGATGTACATGACGGGGCCGCCCGGGGCTACGGCGGCGGGATCTTCGCCGCCCGGCGCGGCCCCCTGCGTCATGAAGAGATAGGTGTGGCCATCGGGCGACGGCACCACTGCCGAAACCGAGCTGGCATGCGTGAGTTGGACGATGCGGCGATCGATGCCGTCCCACACAATCTTCACCTGGACGTTGGCTGGAGCGCCGGCGCCGCGTCCGCCGCGTCCGCCAACCGCCGGCGTATCGGGGAGGGCCTCAGCTTGCGCTTCGGTATCGACATCGCGGTCGGTGGGGTCCTTCTCGATGGGTGTGAGCGCCACGCTGTAGAGCTGCGATATGCCCCGTCCGCCGGTGGACGCGATGCCCGCGCCGCCGCCGTTGCCGCCCAGCACCAGCAGTTTCTTGCCGTCGGGAGTCCACTTGGCGCCGCGCGAGTTCATGAACTGGTCGGAGGCGATGCGGTATTCCTGCCCGGACGCAAGCTCTTTGACCCAGACATGGGTGCGCAGCAGGTTGTCGGGCTTGGCGTAGGAGATCCACTTGCCGTCGGGCGAGAATTGCGGCTCTCCGATATTGCCGGCGTCGCTGGAGGCCAGCACCTCTTCCTTGGCGGAATCGACATCGACGCGTCGCAACTTGTGGTCCGTGCCGGTCCACAGGAGGGACTTGGAGTCGGCAGCCCATACGATGGCGTTCTTGTCGCAATCCGAGTCACTGAGCTTCTTGACGTTCTTGCCGAGCTCGTCGGAGATGTAGATTTCCTCGCGCCCGCTGCGGTCGGACACGAAGGCGATCCACTTGCCGTTGGGCGACCAGCGGGGATTCTGTTCCTTCCAGGGCGTTTCGCTGACGCGCTGGAGCTCGCCGCGATCGGTGGCGATGGTGAAGATCTCGCCGTGCACCGCGACGGCCGCGCGGCGGTTGGAAGGCGAAAGGTGGAAGGCTTCGGCTTCGTTGGAAATGCTCACCAGCTCGGTCTTGTTGTCCTTGAGATCGCTCTTGACGTCGATGCGGATTTCGGTGCTCTTGCCGCTGGCGGTGTCCAGCTTCCAGATGCCGAAATTGTCTTCGTAGACGACGGTCTTGCCGTCCGCCGAAATGCTGGGGAAGAAGAGATTGCCATCGCCATGATGAGTCACCTGGACGGGCTTGCCGCCCTTGTCGGAGATCTTCCAGATGTTGTTGACGCTCTTCATGACCTCGGGGCTGCCGGGCTTGACGCCTTTCTCGTTGGACAGCTCGTTGGAGACGAAGTAGATCTCGCCCGAATGTCCGTACATGGGCCAGAACATGTTGCCCTTGTAGTCTTCGTCGCCGAGGCGGGTGAACTTTTTGGTGGCGATCTCTTCGACCCACAGGTCGGCCGCATAAGCGCCGCGATAGTGCTTGCGCGACCAGACGCTGGGGTGGCGGGAGAAGGCCAGCTTGGAGCCATCCGGAGAATAGCTGGCATAGGCGCCCCAGTCGGTCTCGATGGCGCGTTCGATGCCGCCCTCCACGGGCACTTCCCAGAGGGTGGCGACGGAGGGGAATGCGCCATTGCCGCGGGTGGAGGAGAAGACGATCTTCTTCCCGTCGGGAGTCCAGCCGACTACGTTGTCGTCGGCGCTGTGGAAGGTGAGCTGTCGGGGTTCGCCACCGGTCACCGGCACCACGAAGACGTCGTAATTGCCCTCGCGGTTGGAGGAGAACGCGATCCACTGTCCATCGGGGGAGAAGCGGGGGAACTGATCGCGGGCTTTGTTGACGGTGAGCCGCTGGATGTCGGTTCCGTTCTCGCTCGAAATCCAGATATCGCCCAGGTAGCTGAAGGCGACCTTGCCTTTGGAATAGGTGGGATGGCGGAGCAGTTTGACCTGGGCCGGCGCGAGGACTGGCAGAAGCAGGAGCACAGCGGCCAACGCCGGCACAACTCGACGAATCATGTTAGGACCTCCAGAGCAGCGGGATACTGAGATCTTAATGGTTGCTGGAGCGGAAGGCAACTGGGGCTGTGCCGCGCGGTTCGATGGTCTTGGCGTCTGTTGCATCGCCAGCTTTCAAAATTCCGGAAGGATCGGTCGGTTTTCCGGGACGTGGACGTTGAATCCACGGGAGTTACGCGAGTTTTTCCGGAAGGATCGTTCCGCGATCCCAGGCGATTCCCGGAATCGAGCGGTTCAACGGACGAATAAGCCGCGACACACCGATGTGTCGCCAAAACGCACCTCACCTGTGAACGGAAAGGACTTGCCGGAATTCGGCGACACATCGGTGTGTCGCGTTAGGGCTTTTACCCCCTCGTGCGGCGGGAGCGCAATTCCCTTCCTGATTTAAATCTAGCAGGCAGACATGGCGCGGCCGGGGTGCGGAGGGGCGAGCAGGCTTGAGTAAGTGGCTTTAGAATCAGCGAAAAGGTGGGTGAAAAATAAAGTTGGTTCCATTGTGACCGTTATGCGGCCATGCCCATTTCTCCGCGATTTTCGGTGTAAGCGACAGAAAACACAAGGGCTTTTGGAGGATGGGTCAGTCAGTGGCGGTCCAGCGCCGTAGCCACACGACTTTGGGAGGCGGTCCAATGGTTGTGGCGTTCGTAGAAGTCCGAGTCCGTGCTCACGATGACAAAGTTCCTTGCCTGGGCAAAATCCCAGATCTCACGATCCGCGCTGGCAAGCAAGCCGAACTCCGGCCACATGGGCCGACTCGGGGTATAACTCAGCGAGGCGGACGACGAGTTTCCGCGAGAGATTCTCGTCCAGGAGCAGCTTCACAGCGCTACACGCCTACCCATCCGGGCGGCAAATTCGTATACGGCACGGAAATCATCGAGCTCCAGTTCCGGATAGTCATCGAGGATTTGCTGTTCTGTCATGCCCGCGGCGAGCCAACTCAGCACATCCCATACGGTGATGCGCAACCCGCGGACACACGGCTGACCGGAGCGTTTGCCCGGCTCGATCGTGATGCGGGGAGTCATTCTTCGAGCATATCATCGTGAGCTTTCGGCAAGTGTGGGGCGGCGAAACATTCGAGACGCATCCGGCAGCTTGGAATTAAGCTGGTTGGCTACAATCCCTGCACGTTGAAGTGCTCGTCAGTTATCGCCACGGTACGACCGCGCCTCCGCGTCGACCTCGCCGCGCGCTTCCGGGGCGCCACCGATCCGGAAGAAGTCAAAGCCTGGGCGACCAGATGGGCCAAATGGTCTTTGGCATCTGACGTCCAGAATCGGGACGTGGGGGCAATCGTTGGCGGCCGGGCGGGCATTTATCGTTTGTAATCAGGCCTCGGGTGTTTTCAGGATTCCACATCCGTGGTCAGGCGTTAGGGCCAATCGGCAAGAGCGGCGATGGATTTCCGCGATGTAGAATGAAGCTGTGCCGGAACTCAGCCGGTTTTTCGGGATTATCATTCGCATGTTTGCCGAACCGGGATTGCCGCATCACACCGCCCACTTCCACGCCTATTACCAGGGCGAAGTCGGGATCTTCAGCATCGACCCCGTTGAGCTGATCGCGGGTTCCTTAACGAGGAGGCAGAGACGGCTGGTGGAGGCGTGGGGGGAGTTACATCAAGCTGAGTTGCGGGCCGATTGGGAGCGGCTGCAGCATGGGCCGAGCCCCGCACCCATCGACCCATTGAAATAAGTGTTATGAGTCATCCGATTTATCGAGTCCGGTCCTTTGAGGTCGTTGCTCCGTACACGCTCCGTGTTCGTTTTGACGACAATATCGAACAAACGATCGATTTTAGAGCGATTCTTGCTGGCGAACTATATGGCCCCCTGCGCAATCTCGAACTGTTCAACCAGGTGACGATTGATCCCGAGGTCGAGACACTGGTGTGGCCTAACGGAGCGGACTTTGATCCGGCGACCCTTCACGAATGGCCCGCTCACGAGCAAGCGTTCAGAGATCTTGCCCGCCGCTGGGAGGCCCTCGAAGCGTGAGCGGGCCGCTTCGGGGCAGTTTGTGGGGCGACGATCCGCACCCGAATGCCACGGTACATCGTGAGGGCACGGCAGGTCTTCGCCTGGACTCAGGCGGCCCACCGATCCGAAACATCTCGACGCTCAGATCGGCTTCCTCAGCGTGCTGCATCCCCAGATGCCGTTCTGGGCTGCTTGCGCAACCTGCCCACGAACGCGACCGGTCGATCGGCGGACGCAGGGGCGTTTGTAGGGACGTGTTTTCAGCCGAACGGATGTCGCAGGGATCCACACGGCATCTGTTTGGTCGGCTTGCGTTGTCGCAACCCCGGGCGCCTGCGCGACCGAGCAGCCCTTGGCCAGTCCCACCAGAGGGCGGGTCCGGAAGGTGAAATCTGGACCCCGGCAGTTTTGCATCATGGGATGGTCCTCGGCGACGCCCAAGGCGATGAAGTCAAGGGCGCCGCGCACGACGGAGATTACTGGAGTTCAAAGTTGGTCAGGACTTAGCTTCCACCTGGGCGTCGAAGACCCCCGTCTCGACGCGGCCCGCCCGGCGG
>Ga0209415_10006292_pt1 | contig 21169 bp, 12 predicted proteins | sample PeaSoiSIISIP2007_FD_187696 | JGI IMG/M metagenome (GOLD analysis project Ga0209415, IMG submission 187696) | Peat soil microbial communities from Weissenstadt, Germany - SII-SIP-2007 (SPAdes) (version 2) | ecosystem: Environmental > Terrestrial > Soil > Wetlands > Peat | place: Germany...
TCAATGCGTCGGCCGCCTCTCCCTTGCGCCCGAGAGAAACCGGGCTAAAAGCGAGCTACGCCCCACAAACCCTTTAAAATGAACACTTACAAATATCCGTCCCTAACCCCTTTAGAATCCGCACTTCCAAAGCAAAGAACTTAAAACCCTTTAGAATGAACACTTACAAAAAAATAGGGGAGGGGGTCCGCCCGGTACGTAGTACACACCGGCCACATCCCTGACACTCTAGACCGATGCCATTCCTGATACATTCACCGGAATGTCCTCGAACTGCTGAACTCGATTGCCCGTATATTAGGTGAGACCCTTCTATGACGTTACGCCGCCGCCTGCTCCGTATCCTGCTGATCCTCCTCCTCTTGCCTCCCATCCTGGCAGGCATCGCAGGCTGGCTGGTCGCTCCCGGCTTCATCCATCCCATCCGCCGCGAACTCACCCCCGACCTCATCCGCGAAGCCGACGCTTCCTTCGCCCACAGCGGCGGCCACCGCGAAGACTTCAACATCCGCGCTCCTGACGGCATCCTCCTCCACGGCTGGATCGTCCGCCCAGACCATCCCAACGGAAGCTGGGTCCTCCTCTTCCACGGCGTCGCCGACAACCGCCTCGGCGTCATCGCCCAATCCGAATTCCTCCTTCGCGCAGGCTACAGCGTCGTCATGATGGACGCCCGCGCCCACGGTGCCAGCGACGGCGAACTCGCCACCTACGGCTGGCTCGAACGCAACGACACTAGAGCCATCATAGACGCGCTACGCGAATCCGAGTTGAGACCTTGCCTGTCCGTTCAATGGCCGGGGTCCCCCTGCCGCGGACTGGCTCATATCTTCGCCCTCGGCGAATCCATGGGAGCCGGCATCTCGCTGCAATCCGCCGGAGCCGATCCTCGCATCGAAGCCGTCGTTGCGGAAGCCTCCTTCGCAACCCTACGCGAAGCCTCTTACGATTACGCTGGTTTGCGCCGCTCGCCGCTTCTCGGCAAAACTCTTTTCGCGCCGTTCAGCTGGACGCTTCTCTACCGCGGCGAAAAACTCACCGGCCTACCCGTCGCCGAAGTTTCTCCAGTGAAGGCCGTCGCCACGCGCGCCTTCCCCGTCCTTCTCATCTGCGACGAAAAAGACGAAGCGCTCCCCTGTCGCCACACCGAACGCATTTACGCGGCCGCCAGCGGCCCCAAACAAATTTGGGAAGTCCCGGGCGCCTTCCACACCGCCGCGCTAGGTTTCCAACCCGCCGAGTTCCAGCGCCGTGTCCTCGATTTTTACGCTAACGTTGCGCAAGGCAAGCCCGTCCAATAGCCAGTAGCACAGACACTCCTGCCTGTGCGGCTTTTTTCGCAGTGGAAACAGCAAGTATCTCCGAAGCTAAAGTGAGTCGCCCGCACCCAAACCGCACTGCGCCGGTCTTTTCTCCCCCGCGTGCTAAAATCATCTATTCATGCCCGACGCATCCCTCATCTCGGTCCACGCCCTCTCCAAGCACTACCGCAGTTTCAAGAGGCGCGAAGGCATTCTCGGCGGCCTGCGAAATCTTTTTCATCGCGAATACCAGAGCGTCAAAGCCGTCGAAAACGTAAATTTTGAAATTGGCCGCGGTGAAATGGTCGGCTACATCGGCCCCAACGGGGCCGGAAAATCCACCACCATCAAAATGCTCACCGGCATTCTGGTTCCGACCTCCGGCGAGATTCACTCCAACGGGTTCGTCCCGTGGAAGCAGCGCGCCGCCTATGTAAAAACCATCGGCGTGGTCTTCGGCCAGCGCACGCAATTGTGGTGGGACATCGCCGCCGTCGAATCCTTCAAGCTGCTTCGCCGCATCTACGACGTTTCGCAGCGCGACTACGACGAGCGCATGGAATTGTTCAACCAGGTCCTCGGCCTTAAAGAGCTGCTCGATGTTCCCGTGCGCAAACTCTCTCTTGGCCAGCGCATGCGCTGCGATCTCGCCGCCGCGCTGCTCCACAATCCGCCCATCCTTTTTCTCGACGAGCCCACCATCGGCCTCGACGTCGTCGCCAAGGACCACATTCGCCAATTCCTGCGCGCCATCAATCAGCGCTACAAAACCACGGTTCTACTCACCACGCACGACCTCGACGACATCGAGGAACTCTGTCGCCGCATCATGATCATCGACCGCGGCACTGTCCTCTACGATGGCCCGCTCGCCCGCCTCAAAGAACAATTCCTACGCACCAAGCAAATCAAATTCATCCTTCGCGACGGCGATCAAAGCGCGCGCCTCGCAGCCTTCGAGCAGTCGCTTCCCGCGCTCTGCTCCAACGGCCATCCGCCGGCCTCGCTGCACCTCGAACGTCTCGACGAACTGACCTGCCGCTTGCGCTTCGACCGCGCCAGTGTTTCCTCCAGCGACCTGATCCGCCAGATCCTCGCCGCCGTCGACGTTCGCGACTTCGTCATCGAAGACGAGCCCATCGAGGAAATCATCAAACGCATCTATTCCGGCGAAGCAGAAATGAGTTCCGTGCAGAACGGGGAACCAGACCATTCAACGGTCGCACGCTGAAAAAACTGGAAATGGCCGCCACGCAAACATTCCCGCTTCCCGTTCGCAAGCCGTCGCCGCTCGCAAGCCTGAAGATTTATCGCGAGTTCGTCCGCATCGGCTTCGTCAATATCCTCGCGTTTCGCCTGCGCTACTACACCGGCATCATCACGTATCTCATCAACGTCACCGTTTACTTTTTCATCTGGCGCGCGGTCTTCGCCAACGCCACCGGCTCCATCGCTGGTTTTTCTCTTCCGCAAATTCTCACGTACGTCAGCGCCGGCTGGATTCTCCGCTCCTTTTACTGGAACACCATCGACCAGGAAATGGCCTACGAAGTGATCGACGGCAAAATCGCGATGGATTTCATCAAGCCTGTCTCCGTGCAGTGGATGTGGCTCGCGCGCGCCATGGGCGAATCCGCCTTCCGGCTCATCCTGCTCACCGCGCCGACAGCCATCATCGTCACTCTTCTCTTTCCCGTCCTGCCGCCCGCCTCGAAACTGAATTTCGTGCTCTTCCTCGTCGCCGCCATCGGCAGCTTTTTCATCATGGGCGCGCTCAACTTCATCATCGGCACGTGCGCCATTCCGCTCACGTCCATCCTTGCGCTGATTCGCGCAAAATTCTGGCTCATTGAACTGCTCAGCGGCCTGCTCATCCCTCTGAATTTCTTTCCGCGCCCCATCCAGATCCTCTCTGCATGGCTTCCCTTCGAGCACATCGCCTACACGCCGCTGCAAATCTATCTCGGCCGCCTTTCTCTCGCCGAATCGTTGCGCCTGCTGGCCATCGAATATTTCTGGGTCGCCGCATTACTCTTCCTCGGCCACCTCTGGTGGATTCGCGCCACCCGCAAAATCACCATCCACGGCGGCTAGGGAACACAGAACCCGATGTCATTCTTGATTGACGCATACGAAGGATGGAGTGCAGAGGAGGCGGAGCAACGCTTGAAGGTATACGCCGAGTACCTTGAAAAGGTCAAAAGCGCTCTTCCCAAGTCTGCGTATGGCTTCGTAACTGCGCACTGGCATTTTAAATTCCAAGACCGCCACTGTCCGCACGATGGATGGGTCGAGCATTTGAGAATTTGGGAGGACACTTCAGGAGATAGGCAAGAGATCAGACAGACTCGGATTGATGTGCGTCTTCTCGGCGCTTTTCATGATGCGCATCTGGAACTGAACTATAAAGATGTTAGGAGCTACATGCTAAGCGCGCAGCCCAGGAAGCAGCAAGCCAACCAAGCCGCTGGGCACGGCGATTGGCTTATCGACGAGGTCCGGCTTTCGGAAAACAATCTCGTCCTGCACGAAATCCTGTTCCGCAATCGAAGCCGCTGGCTAATAGAGGCATCAGACTTTCTGTGGGAGTGGAAGACTTTAAAATGATCCGTCGATAGAGATTCAAATGAGAGACGCTTTCCTCAATTTCAAACGGCATGCCGCGCTGCTCGGCTCGTACTTCGCGCAGTACGCCAAAGTGCGTGTCAGTTATCGTGGCGACTTTTTTATTTCCGCGGCCACTTCGATGGCCGCCACGATCTTCTCGCTGGGTTTCGTCTTCGTGCTCTTCAAACGCGTTCCCACTCTCGCTAACTGGCGCATGGAAGAAGTGGTCTTTCTTTACGGCTTCTCGCTCATTCCGTTCGGTCTCTTCAATGTTTTCTCGCTCAATCTCTACGAATTCGGCGCCACGTACATCATGGAAGGCAAATTTGACCGCGTCCTTCTTCGCCCGCTCTCTTCCCTGTTCCAAGTCGTCTTTGACGCGTTCCGCATCGAATCGTTACAGGAAGTCGTCGTCGGCCTGATCGTTGTGATCTGGGCTGCACGCCGCCTTCAATATCACTGGAACGCCCTCGATGTCCTTCTCCTTGCGCTTTTCGCTCTTTGCGGCGGCGTCATCTACATCTCCGTCTTCCTTTTTCTTTCTACATTTTCTTTCTGGTTTGAGGACCGCATCGGTATCCATCCGCCCTTCTGGAATCTTCTGGCATTCGGCCGCTATCCGTTATCGATCTATTCCAGCTACATCCAATTCCTCTTGAGTTGGATTATCCCGTTCGGCTTCGCCACGTTTTATCCCGCAACGCGCCTCCTCGGCCGCCCCGAATTCCGCATCTACGCGTTTCTGATTCCGCTTGTCGCCGCCGCTACCTTCGCTTTGGCCGCAACCTCCTGGCGCATCGGATTGCGGCGCTATTCCTCGACCGGTTCATGAAGTAAAGAATAGGAATTTACAGAGAGGACTCAGAGAGCACAGAGGACACAGAGAAGAGAAAAAAACTCACACGCCGTTCAGCAGGCTTTCATCACCATCAATATCCGGTCGTCTTCATACATTCCGTTGCGCGAGTGCGTCTCCACTTCGGCCAGTACCGCGCGCATGATGGCTTCGGGAGTGCGGTCGCGCATGCTTGTGACTAACTCCGCGAGGCGCTGCTTGCTGAATTCCGTCCCCGCGGAATCCATCGCCTCGGTGATTCCGTCCGTGCACGCCACCAGAATATCTCCCGGCGCCAGCGCCAGTGTTCCGCACTCGAACTGAATATCCGGCAGCAGCCCCACAACCATTCCGCCCGCGTGCAGCCATTCAACGTTTCCATCGGCGCGAATCACCGCCGGCGGCACGTGCCCCGCGTTCACGTAACGCAAGTTCCGTCCCCCGCTCTCCACCAGCGCGAGGAACATGCTCAGATACTTGGTCACGCGCACTTCCGACAGGGACGACCGCGCACTCTTCAGAAGCTTTTGATTGATCGTCGCCGGCAATTTTTCCAGCGCCTCCAGGTGATCCGCCAGCGCGTGCAGCGTCGCCTGCACGTTGGCCATCACCAGCGCCGACGCCGCGCCTTTCCCTTCCACATCTGCTACCACGAGCAGCAGCGCCTCCGCTCCCTCCACTTGCACCGGAAGAAAATCGTAATAATCCCCGCCAACCATCTGCGAAGCGCGGTGCGACACCGCAATTTCAATTCCTGGAAATGTGGGCGGCGCCTCCGGCAAAAGTCCCGCCTGAATTTCCCGCGCCAGCGCCAGGTCGCGTTCCATTTTTTCTTTTTCGACGCGCTCGCGGTGCAGCTGCGCTTTTTCGAGAGCCAGCGCCACGTGCGCCGATAGCGCATCGAGAAACGCTTCGTCCTCGTCCGTGAAACCTTCCACCTTGTTCAGCAATTGCAGCACGCCGATAATGTCGCCGCCTTCATTGCGAATCGGCAAGCACATCAGCTGTTTCGTCTTGAATCCCAGCTTGCGGTCGATGTCCGGCTCAAAGCGCGGATCGCTGTAGGCATCTTCCAGCCGCACCGCGGAGCCTTCGCGCGCCACCCATCCGGCGATTCCCTTCTCCGCCGGCAAACGAATCACCTGCTGCTCCAGCCCGAGGCCAACCAAAGACCAAATCTCATTGCGTTCGCGATCCACCAGAAAAACCGTGCCGCGCTCGGCACCCGATTGCCGCGTGGCAATCTGCAAGATGATGCTGATCAACTCGCCAAGATCGAGCGTGGAGTTGAGCTTCTTGGTGGCTTCGATGATGCTGGAAAGCTCTTTCATCGCACCGCGGCGCTCCGCCAGCGCCAGCACGACGGCGGAAAAGCGCGCCAGCAAATCCATCTGGCTGCGCACACGCTCCTCGAGCGGGCCCGCGCCGCGTACTTCAAGCACCCTCACGCGGAAATCGTCGCTGCCGAGCGCGCCCGCCCAAATCGAAGGATCCTTGCTGCTGTCGCTCGGCAATCCCGGTTTGATGCCCGCGGGCGTGGATGCGGGAACGGTTCCCGCTTCCGCCCAAACCAGCGCTTCGCCGCTGTCGGCGCGCCAGAGCCTTGCGCCTACAACGCCGGGCTGGCCCATGGCGGCGCGCACTACGCGATTGGCAATCTCATTCGCAGGGAACCGGCCTTCGAGCAGGCGCAATCCTTCGAGCAATTCGGGGAAGAGGTCGTTCACCTTTTGACGAACGGGCGATTCACTCATAGCGTGCAAGGCGGAAAAATGGCCGCCGCGTTGAACGTAAGCCTAGCAGGAGTGCCGCGGGTTGAAAAGGGCGGGATGTTGCGGGCGGCGTGAGACAGGTGAGTGGTGATTCGTGATTCGTGACAGGTGACTCGTGACCGTGACTGCAGAACAGTGAGTGGTGAGCATGAGCAGCGAGTAGAGTTGGCTGGGGCACGGCTTGCCTTCGGCTTGCCGCGGTCCTACAAAGAGTGCTAGTTGTGGACGGCGGGCTGGCGCGATTCCCATTCGGTGCTGAGGCGGCGGACCGATTCGCGCAAGCGGACGGCGAGAGCGGCGATGGTTTCGAGTCGCTGCGGAGCGCCTTGCGGCAAACGGCCGTCGCTTTTCCTTCGAATTTCGGAGAGCAGAAGTTCCGCGTTTCCGAGAATCCCCGTTAGCGGGTTGTTCAATTCGTGGCGAAGCACTTCGCCGAAATCTTCGCGGTCCAATTCCATGACAGTTTCCTTTCCGGACGTCTCGATCGATTCTTCGGGAGATGACAAGGCCAGCGCGTCGCTCTGGGCTTTGCGCAGCCGGCGCTCGACGAGGCCGAGCGCGATGGTCAGGCAGCCGCCGGCGCGCACGACGTAATCGGCGCTTCCCGCGGCCACCAAACCGGAAAGTTCCGTCTGGTGCTGCGCACCTCCGATCACCACAACCGGGGCGTACGTGGCCAGCGAGGAGACGGCAGTGTCCAGGCGCTCGGGAGGCGGGCGCAGATCGCCATCCTGGGAAGACTCCGCCGCTTCCGTGAGCAAAATGACGGCGGGCGCGGCGTCCTCGACGATGCGGCGCGCCGCGTCCAAAGTACTGACCGTGGAGACGTGACGTCTTTCATCGATCGTTTCCAATTCGTGGCGCGCGGTATCGCGCAACGCCACGTCATCGCTTACCAGAAGAATCGTGTATTCCCGGGGTGTCATGTCCTCATCCATTTCTGAAGGCTCTTAATGGGCTTTCTTGGCCGCCGCCCCGCGACCTCGGCGGGCGAGCTGGCTATCCAGGAGGCTGAATACTTTCTCCGTCAATTCCTCGACGCGGAAAGGCTTGGCGACGTGAGGAAGACTGTTTTGCTCGAGAAATTCCTGGGTTTGGTGGGCGATCACGTCGCCGGTCACGAACAGAAATTTCTCCTGCAGCGGATTCCGGGCGCGCGCCAGCGACTTGAAAAAGTGCTGGCCGTCGACTCCCGGCATCTTCATGTCGCAGACCACCAAGTCAAACGTCTCGCGGCCGGCGCGCTCGAGCCCTTCGCGGCCATCCAGAAGAACATCGACGTGCAGGCCCTCGTCTTCCAGAACGTCGGCGATCAGGCGGGCCACGGTGGGCTCGTCTTCCACAACCAGGACGCGGGCTCCGCGGTGGTTGGAATGCAGCGCACGCTGCGGCAGAAGGTGAGCGCGACTCCTGGGAAGAGAAGAGCCACGGGAAATCTGCGTAGGATGGTCTTCGGTTTCCGGGGGAAGGCGAGCCAGTTCGACGGAAGACTCCGCAGCGACGGGAAGTTCAACGGTGAACACGCAACCGCCTTCGGACGGGCTCGCGACCGTGACCTGTCCACCGTGTTCGCGGACAACCCCGAGCACCACCGCCAGCCCAAGGCCGGTGCCGACGCCCGCAGGTTTGGTGGTGAAGAAGGGATCAAAGATGCGCGCTTGAATCGATTGCGGAACGCCGGGACCGTCATCCATGACCTCGAGCACAATGTGGCTGTTGCTGCTTTTTGCGGTGCGCAGTCGGATGGTTCCGGCTTTTCCTTCGAGGACGATGGCCTGCCTGGCGTTTCCGATCAGGTTCATGAGGACTTGCTGCAATTGGCCGGGATCGCCGGTGACGAAAGGAAGAGTAGGGTCGAGGTCCAGCTCGATACGAATTTTTTCTGAAGCGGAACCGAAGCGCTGCAATTCCATGGCGCGCTGGACCACTTGGTTGAGAGAGACGCGTTTGCGCTCGGGGCGCGCTTCGCGGGCGCTGAGCAAGAGCTGGCGAAGGATAGTGCTGGCGCGTTCGGCTTCTTCGTAGATCTGGCGGGCTTCTTCGGTGCGGCCGGCGAGGTCTTTGCGGACCAGGAGGCGCTGCGAGTATCCCAGAATGCTGGTGAGGGGATTACTCAGCTCATGAGCGATACCGGTGACCATCTGGCCGAGCGCGGCAAGTTTTTCCGTTTGCAGCAGCTTGGCTTGAAAGACGCGCTGGGCGGTAAGGTCGCGATAGATTTCGACGCGGCCGAGGCGCTGGCCGGCATGGTCTAGAACGGGACGCACAGAGCGTTCGAGGACGCGGGGGACAGGACGCGCCAACTGCAGCTCTTCCCGAGTGCCGCCATCGGCCCCGCGAGCTAACTCGCGCCAGCGGTCTGCAAATTGCTGCGGCTCGGCGGCGCGCTGGGCGAGGTGAGCGATCAGGTGGTCGAGAGTGGTGCTGGCCGCGGCTTGCTCCGGAGAGAGGCCGGCGATTTGCGCGAAGCGCGTGTTCATCGCGCGGATGCCATGATTCGGCCCAAAGAGCAGAATGCCTTCTTCAACCCACTCGAGGACGTTTTGCAGCTCCGCGTCGGAACGGCGGCGCTGTTGAGAAACCTCCTCGGCGGCGGCCGGGGCAAGCACCACAGCCGCATGGTCTTCGCCAGCGAAGAGGGGAGCGTGAACGCGCACACGGACTCCATTGACGAGCTCCGCTTCGCATATTTCGTGAAGATCGAGGGCCTTCTGGCGTTCGCCGGCCAGGGAACGGCTGCTCCATTCTTCGATGCGCGGCTGCTCCCGCGCGCAGAAAAGATTCGAAAAACGGCCGCCAAGAGCCCAGAGCGGTTCCGGTGGAGTTAACTTGCGGTCATGCTCGAGCAAAGATTCCGGCGTACGTTCACCGCGCTTTTCTTCGAGCAGGGCCTTTGCGGCGCGGTTCAGTCCGGCAATATTTCCGTGCGCATCGAGGAGCAACGTGGGCTCCGGGCTGAAATCCAGAAGGGCGTGGCGGCGGGCGGTACGGCGGATCTGTTCCGCGCGAGACTTGCGGCGTTCGAGAGCGGTGACGGCCAGAGCGGCGCGCAGTTCGAGGCGTTCGAGGGTGATGAGCGGAGGAGACTTTTGGGAAATGCCGGCGACCAGGATGCCCAGCGTTTCTCCTCCGGCGAGAAGGGGAATGGCCACGAGGCGCGCTAAACCAGCTTTGCACCACGTTGCGGGGGGTTCGGCTCCGACGACCATTCCTGCCTGGACAGCGGCGCGCCATTGCGTGGCCAGGGGCTCGCGCTCCATCGCGCGAGTCCACTCGGAATCGCCGCTTTCCCAGGCGAAGTCCAGCTCCGCGGAGGGAGAGGAGGAGGAAGCTTGCGGAGGAAGCTGGGCAATCACCGCGAATGATGCGCCCGCTCCGCTGGCAGCATCAGGAGCCTCCGTGCAACTGGCGGCAAGCTGCGACAAAATCGTGTCGGGAGAAGCGCCAGCACTTAGAGCGGCGAGAATCTGTTTGCTCAGCCGCACATCCGCCTGGCGTTCCCTGGCAAGACGCTGCTCCTGCTCCCATTCGAGCGCGAGCGCGAGTTCGGCAGCGAGGGTTTCCGGTAATTCGCGCGGCAGGGACCCTTGTTTTCTGCGCGAGCCCGTCAGGATGACGCCGCAAAGGCGGCCTTTGCCTTCGATGGGAGTCCATAGCGCATGGCGAAGACCGACAAGAGGCCCGATCATGGGCCGGTTGGGGAGCTGGCCGTGTGAGTCTTCCAGCACCTGGTAAACGCTCTTGCCGGACGCGAGCAGCTCCTGCGGCAAAGGAGGTTCGAGGGACAGCTTCTCCCATTCTTCGGGCGCGTCGTCCCCGCCGGATTCCCAGAGCACGCCGCGAAGGCTGGTGGCGGCGAGAGGGTCGGTGCAAGGGAAAGAGTCCTGTTCCAACCAGACGCCGATGCGGTCGGCGCGGCCATCCTGGGAAAGGGAGTGCAGCACTTCGCGCATCAATTCTTCCCGGGTCGCACCGGCAAGGCCAGCGCGCGCCGTGCCCCTCCACGAAGAAATCTCTTCCTTGCGTTTTCGCCAGGCCCACATCTGTTCGTTTATGTCCCCAAAACTTTTCTGGAGAGAAGGCCGCTGGGTAAAAGCCACCCGTGTGTACTTCTTCCGAAGTAAGCACTTGCACTGATAGGCCCAACCGAGTTTCTGTGTAAGGGTTTTGGAATCAGGGACTTAAATCGGCACCAGGCAGCGCTCTTCCAGTGTCCGAGTCCCATGCCGAGATTTGCGCGGCACTCCTTCCCAGAGTGGGCCGGATCGCGCGGAGAAGAGAGGAAACGGGCAAGAAAGAATTCGATGGAAAGCCACTTCGAACAAAAAGGTGCACGGAAACGACATCCCTAAGCGCGAGGTTCTCAGTCGCAGGGGGAGTGAATCGGAAAGATCTAGGGCTCTACTTGTTCCATCTGATACTGCTTGAGCTTGCGGTAAAGCGTGGTTTTTCCGATGCCGAGCATGCGGGCGGCGGCAAGCTTGTCGCCGCCGGTTTCGCGCAGAGTGCGCAGAATGGCGCGGCGTTCGAGTTCTTCCATAGGCAGGAGTTCGTCCTTATCGGGCACGCGCTCACTGCTGGGGTAGTGGAGGTTGGAGGGCAAGTCGCCGACGTGGACAATCGGGCCGGAACCCATGGCCACGGCGCGTTCGATGGCGTTTTCAAGCTCGCGCACATTGCCGGGCCAGTCGTAAGCGATCAGCCGGCGCATGGCGTCGTCGGAGATGGTGCGCGGAGGGCCATGCGGATCGGAGAATTTTTCCAGGAAAGAGATGACCAGAAGCTGGATATCGCTCTTGCGTTCGCGTAAAGGCGGAAGCTTGATCTGCACGACGTTGAGCCGGAAATAGAGATCCTGGCGGAAGGCCCCCGTGCGGATCGCAGTTTCCAGATCGCGGTTCGTGGCGGCAATGATGCGGATGTTAATGTGGCGGCGCTCGGTGGAGCCGACAGGTTTCACTTCGCGTTCCTGCAAGGCGCGCAAGAGTTTGGCTTGCAGGTCGACGGGCATATCGCCGATTTCGTCAAGGAAGAGCGTTCCGCCCTGGGCAGCTTCGAGCAGGCCCTGCTTGGATTGCATCGCTCCCGTGAAAGCCCCTTTCACATAGCCGAAGAGTTCCGATTCAATGAGTGTGGGCACCAGGGAAGAACAGTCCACGGGAGCGAAAGGGCGCTCCTTGCGCTTGCCAGAATAGTGAATGCTTTTGGCGACGAGCTCCTTGCCCGTGCCGCTTTCGCCCAGAATCAGAACGGGATATTCATGCTGGCTGACCTTCTCGATCATTTTATACACGCGCTGCATTTTCGCGGAGACGCCGATCATTCCGCCGAAGCCGGGCTTGGAGTGCAACTGCTCGCGCAACAGGCGGTTCTCCCGGTCGAGGTCCATGTCGCGGGCTACGCGCTCGAGGCGCGCGCGCAGATCCTCGATGTGAAACGGCTTGGTAACGTAATCGACGGCGCCCATGCGTGTGGCGGCGACAGCTGAATCGATCGTTCCATATTGCGTGAGCATCAGAACGGCGATTCCCGGATACATTTCATGGACTTGCTTGAGAAGCTCGAGGCCGCTGGAAGGCGGCAAGATCAAGTCCGTAATAATAATATCGACGGCGCTGTTCTCCAGCCGGCGAAGCGCTTCTTCGACGCTGCCGGCGACGGTGGCCTTCATGCCGCAAGACTCGGCTACGTCAGCGCAGAGTTTCCTGGTGCTCTCTTCGTCTTCCACAACGAGGACGCTGATGGGGATGGGGGCCCGCTGCACTCCGGCTTCTTCACTCATGGGTCTCACCTCTGGGAAGACGAGTGCAGGTTTCAATTGCACCCACAGTGCCAATTCAGGAAAGCAGGGGCGATTTATTCATAACTCAACAACTTAGCCATATTAGCATTCTTTTGCAACTACGGATTCGGGAATTACGATTCGTACTATTCTCACTCTGGGGAACCGGCAAACACAGGTAACTAGCCATGACTCAGCGGTTTGCCAAATTGGAGCTAAATCGGTTCCCGTCTTGGGAATGGGACGGGAACGGGGCAGCCCGGCTCTCCCCGCAAGCCCGGACTTAGGTCAAAACCAGCTTTCGCTCTTCCTCGACGATCACTTCTTCGGCCCTGCCCAGGAAGTTTCTGTGTCATTTGTTAACGCATCTTCGAAAAAAGGAAACAGGCCCTCCCGGACCATGTCCGAAAGGGCCTGCTTGGTGTGCCGTGATGTCAGCCGCCAAATTCGGCGGGTTAGGTTTCGACGATCAGACGAGTACCTTTTCGTTCAACCTTTGGGCCAGTCTCCCGATTACGGCTTCGGTGCCGGCTTCTTGGCTGCAGGTGCGGGCGTCTTCGCTGCCGTGCCGGTCTTGGATCCACCTTCCCTGCTGAGCAAGGTCAGAGCATCCTTGGCGTTGAAGGGGAAGCGCCGCACGGATTGTTCTCCGGTGGTGCTGAGTGTGACGTCCACGCGGCGGTTGTTGGCCAGGCGCACCGTGAGAAGATTCTTCATGAACCTGGATTTTTCGGCCGCGTTGAGGTCGGGATCGTCCTCGAGAAGTTTCTTAACCTCCGCGTCGCTCATGTTTTGTTCCTCGCCATAAGCCTTGGTGTCGATGTGATCGGCAGGAACGCCCTTTTCGATCAGGTAGCTCTTGGTCTTTTCGACGCGACGCTCGGAGAGAAGCTGGTTGTACTCCTTGCCGCCGCGAATGTCGGCATGTCCGCCGAGGATCAGGTGAGCATCCGGTTTGTAAGTCAAATACTGCTTGAAGTCTGCCGCAAGCGTGTCGAGAGTAACCGCCTGGCTGGACATCAGACCGCCCGTGGGCTTTGCAACCGTGGGTTGCGCCGTCGGGAAGTAGATGCTATGCAGGGCCAGCTTGAGTTCCAGTTGATGAACTTGCGGAGGCTCCTTGACCTCGACGTTGCCGGATGCATCGGCAGTCCCACCGCGGCCGTCATTCACCGTGCACTTCACGGTGTACGTTCCGGGTTGCAAACCAGTGGCATCGAACGATGCGTGCGAGCCGGTGCCGGTAACCTGGCCGCCCGAAGCAGAATAGCTGTAGGTCAGCGGATCATTGTCCGGATCGCTGCCGTTGCAGGTGATGCCGGTATGTTCGCCGGGCAGAATGGGGCTGCGCTCGACCGTGAGCGTAGCGGTCGGAGGACGATTCGGGCGCGGCGCGACTTTGATGTCCGTAGCGCAGGAAGCCGTGCCACCTTTGCCGTCGTTGACCTGGGCTGTCACCGTGTAGACGCCCTCATTGACGCCCGTGGAGTTCCAACGCGCGTCGGGGCCGGAGCCATCCACGGTCCCGCCTGTAGCTGTGTAGCTGAAGGTAAGGGGATCGTTGTCCGGGTCGCTGGCGTCCACATGGACGGCGACGACGTCACCCGAACCGGCAAACACCGAATTCGGACTCGCGGTGCACGCAGCTACGGGCGGATGATTCACGGGAGCCGGAGGAGCTTCGTGCGGCAAGCCAAAACGCAGCACGATGCCGCTTCCCAGGCGGAGGTTATTCTGATGCCCATTTCCGCCAAGCGAAGGTCCTGAGAAATTCGTCATCAGGTAGTCCATCTCCACGAAGCGCCACACCAGGTTTTTGGTGAGAGCGACATCCACGCCACCCCCGGCCGCGATGGTCAAAGCGGACTGGCTTCCCGCTCCGGTCATCGGCGGTCCGCCATGAGCGCCGCCGAGGAGGAATTCGGCGTAAGGAATGAAGTAATCGAATTTACGCAAGTTGACGCGCGGCCCGATCAAAAACGTTGTGATGCCGCCGTGGATAGTGCTGCCGTTGACGTTGCGGTCGTAGCTGAGGCCGCCGAGTTCTTCGGTGAGGCCGACCCAGCGCGATACATTCCAGGTGAAGGAACCCGAACCGCCCAAGTTGTTAAACGAGTCGAAACCGCCGCCGGGATGGAAGTTCACGTAGTCAAACATGCCGGCGATTTCGAATTTGGGAACAATTTGCCCGGGGGCCGACTTGTCGCTCGACGCGCCGCCGGCAGGAAATGGCTTCGGCCGCGGTGACTCTGGAAGAGCAAAAAGATTTCTCGAAGCGGGCGTAATATCGCCCGCGATTGGCATGGCGGGACTCTTCTCCGCCGCTGCCTCACTGGCGCCGTCGCCATCCTTCTGTTGGGCGCACACCGGCAAAGCCAGTAAAGCGCTAACTGCTACTGCCGCACACCAATTGCGCATGATATGTCTCCCTCAGTTGTCTGTTTCGGAACCCAAGTCGCTTATGTCCTCGTTGCAGCGGCGTTTGCGGCGTTCCACAAACTCGCTTGGACTCTTTGCGGCAAACTATCTGCCAGTAGCCGCCACCCCGCCGATACCTTGCCCCACTTTTCCCAAACGCCGGGAAAAACCCAGAAGGATACAGGTTGCGGTGCAGTAAGCCTATTCTAGATTTCCCCGTATCTGCAAGTCTTTCCTTTCCCGCGCCAGGGCAACCACTGCCACTTTCATAGTTCTTGATCCTTGGCCCATAACCCCGCCGCCACTACTCTCTGGTAACAATTCTCTTGACAACACTTACCGTCAGGCGTAAAGGTTTCGCACTCGCCTTGTGGAGGTCCCCATGCGAAGCGCACGCTTTGTATCTCTGCTCGTCCTAATCGCGTTTGCAAAATCCGCGACGGCCCAACAAGCCACCGCATCATCCCCCCAAGCAACCGCTCTCCTTCAGAAATCTCTAGCTGCCCTCAGCGGCGGCCATCCTCTCGACGACGTCACCCTCTCTGGAACCGCCCAGCGCATTGCCGGCTCCGACGACGAGTCCGGCACCGTCATCCTCAAAGCGCTCCCAACTGGCGAATCCCGCATGGACCTCACCTTCCCTTCCAGCCTGCGCAGCGAGATTCGCGCAAATTCTTCAACTGGCCCAGTAGGCGCGTGGTCCGCCTCCGACGGCACTCTCCACCCCATCTCGCAGCACAATCTGTGGACAGACTCCTCTTGGTTTTTCCCTACTTTCACGCTTGCACGACTGCTTAGCGACTCCTCTTACACAATTTCCGACATCGGCCCCGAAACAAGGAACGGCCAATCTGTCGAGCACCTCACGATTTTCCGCCAATTTGCAGCCACCGGCGCCCCGGCAGGTTGGGTGGACCCGATGCCGGCATTGAGTAAAACCGATGTCTACCTTGATTCCGCAACTCTGCTCCCAGCGGTCATTGTCTTCAACACCCATCCCGACAAAAACCAGACCATCAACATCCCCATAGAAATCCGCCTATCAAATTACCAGCAGACGAACGGGACACTCGCTCCGCAGCGAATACAGCAATACCTCAACAATAGCCTCGCCTTAGACTTGCAGCTAACCGCACTCACTCCGAACTCGGGAATCTCGGCCTCGGCTTTTAGCGTTCAGTAACACAGTTCCAATCAGAGGAGAATGCCCATGCCACGCGCACACCGACTCCTATCGCTGCTTGCACTCGCTCTTCTAAGCGCGAACTCTTCTTTTGCTCAGGTCGCTACTGGCACTCCTCCGTTCGGAAGCTTCAGCGGAAGCCCAGATGTCGTCGACCTCGCCAATCTCAACGCCCACGTTACTATCCCGGTCTTCAGCAGGGCTGGTCGCGGGATGCCCTTTTACTACAACCTGCAATACGACAGCTCGATTTGGTACCCAACGAGTGTATCGGGCACAGCTACCTGGGCTCCGGCCCAGAATTGGGGTTTGCTCGCACAAACCGAAGTGGCAACGGGCGAACTTAGTGCGTGGTTCACAAGCGGTCCCTGCATGACCTACATTTATCTAAATAACCGTTGGGTCCAGACCGGATACCTATTCACTTACAATAGTTGGGTATATATAGACTCATGGGGCATCCGGCATCCGTTTAACGCAACCACCTCCGGCGGCTGGGGAACGTGCGGCGGTGTAAGCGTAAGCAATCAGAACGTAACCAACCTCGTCGCTTCCGACGGTTCGGGGTATGCGTTAACGACAACAACGAACCTCGGGAACGATACCGACAACGCCTGGCTTACGACGAGAAACGGATCTGCAATTTATCCGCCCATTAATGCGGTCGGCGGCGTAGGTACCTACACCGACAGAAACGGGAACCAAATTACTGTAAATTCCTCGGGTGTCTTCACCGACACACTCGGAACCACCGCACTAACGGTCGCAGGCTCTGGTACGTCGACCAGTCCAATTACGCTTACGTACCCCGCCCCGGGCGCTGGTGGCACGGGTGTAAACGCAGCAGTTACGGTGAACTACACGAGCTACACAGTCGCAACCAACTTCGGCATTTCCGGCATTCACGAATTCGGAGCGACAAGTGAAGCACTTGTCAGCAGTATCGTCCTGCCCGACGGAAGTCAGTACACTCTGAACTATGAAGCTACACCCGCGACCCCGTCCTCCGGCGCATGCACGCCTCTGGCGAACACCTACTCACATAACTGTGTCACCGCCAGGCTCGCGTCCATTACGCTTCCTACAGGCGGCACGATCAACTACACGTACACCAACGGCAACATGACCAGCCCCGCAGCAAACAACGGAATCGTCGCTGCGGACGGCAGCACGCCAGGATTGACGAGACAGACCCCAGACGGCACATGGACCTACGCCCGCTCCCAAGTCTCCGGAGCACACTATCAGACTACGATCAACGACCCCACCACTCCCACGGCAAATCAAACCATTATCGATTTTCAGGGACTCTACGAGACCAAGCGCGTCACCTATCAGGGCTCGTCTAGCGGAACTCTCCTCCAGACCATAAACACCTGTTACAACGGCGCCGCATCGCCTTGCACTACCACTGCGGTCACGCTTCCCATCACGCGCCGAACCCAACTCGTCGCATACCCCGATAATACCGGCAAGGTCTGCGAGCATGACCAATACTTCAACACTTACGGCCTCCAAACTGAGCAAGACGACTACGACTACGGCACCGGCGCTCCAGCAACCACCCCTTTGCGGAAAGCCATCACCGTGTATGACACCGCCCTCACAAATGGCATTGTAAGCATGCCCAACTCCATAACGATCTGCAACGGATCAGGCACCAGCTCTGCCTGCACTGGTCCCTCAGGTTCCTCGACCGGAACGGTCGTGGCGCAAACCACCTATGCCTACGACCAAACGACACCAACGACCTCGAATCCTGTCTCGCCACAATGGCTTTCCGTTTCGGGCTCGCGGGGAAACGCCACGACGATACAGACCCTCGTTTCGGGCAGCACCTTCCTCACCCAGACCAACACCTACTACGATACCGGCAATCTAAATGTTGCCACCGATGTGAACGGCGGCACAACTATCTATAGCTACACAGGCACGTCTTGCGGAAACGCTTTCCCCACAAGCCTCACCGAGGCGATTAGCACTCTCACCCAATCCTACACGTGGAACTGCATCGGTGGCGTCCAAACCCAACTCACCGACGAAAACGGAAACAACACCATCACCACTTACACCGACCCGTATTTTTGGCGTCCTGCCTCCCTCAAAGACCCAACTGGTGCCACCACTAACATTACCTACGCCACGTCCTCGCCATACAATTGGGCAGAATCAGTGCTGTCCTTCAACAACGGCAACTCCGCGGCGGACAACATCACGACTATCGACGGTCTGGGCCGCACCCACGTCCAGCAAACCCGCCAGGCCCCCGGTTCTTCCAATTTCGACTCCACTGAAACGGACTACGACGCCCTTGGAAGGACAAGCCGCGCAACGCTGCCCTACGTTGCGACATCTGTCGGACAAACAAATTCAAGCGCCCCAGGAGTTTCCACAACCTACGATGCCCTTAACCGAACCGCGCAGGTTTCAGACTCAGGTACCGGCGTCGTCACCTACTCCTACCCTCAAAACGACGTATTGATTTCTGTCGGTCCCGCTCCAACAGGTGAAAACCCAAAACGACGCCAGCTCGAATACGATTCCATTGGACGCCTAACTTCGGTCTGTGAAATCACAACGATCTTGGCAGGGTACGGTACCTGTAGCCAGAGTTCGACCCAATCCGGTTATTGGACCAAATACACGTTCGACGCCCTCGGCGACCTGCTTACTGTCACCCAGAATGCACAGGCAAGTTCCGGAAATCAGCAAAATCGAACGTACGCGTATGACGCCATGGGTCGCCTGACTTCCGAAACCAATCCCGAATCCGGCACCTCAAACTACACTTACGATTCAGACGCATCTTGCGGTTCTTCATCGGGCGACCTCATGAAGTTCATCAACGCGGTCGGCAACATGATCTGCTTCTACCGGGACGCCTTGCACCGCGTCACCGCAAAGGTCATCTACAACTCCCCAAATTCACAAGGAAATGTGTATTTTGTCTATGACACCGCGACGGTCAACGGTCAGGCCATGCAGAATGGCATGGGCAGGCTAGTGGAGGCGTTTACGGCTGGTTCCTCGACTTCATCAAAGATCACTGACGAAGGATTCAGCTACACGGCTCGCGGTGAAATCAACAACTTCTATGAACTCACCCCACATTCAAGTCCCGCTTATTACAGCATCCCCCAGAATTTTTGGCCAAATGGTGCCACGAACGAGCTAAGCAACAATATCGCGACGCTGCCCGTATTTACGTATGGTGTGGACGGAGAAGGCCGTCCCAATACCGTCTCCGTCGGACAAGGCTACGGCCAGAATCCTGTCACAAGTACCTCCTACAACATGTATGCGTCGCCCAACCAGCTCACCGTCACCCTCGGCTCCGGCGATTCTGACGTTTTCAGCTACGACCCGAACACCATGCGCATGAACAAGTATCAGTTCAAAATCGCGACGCAAACCGTCACCGGAACTCTCGGCTGGAATTCCAACGGGAGCCTCGGAAGCCTCGGAATCGCTGACCCCTTCAGCACCGCGAACACACAAAATTGCACATTCGCGGCAGACGATCTCGCCCGCATCAGCCAAGCCAGCTGTGGAACAATCTGGGGACAAAACTTTACCTACGACCCGTTCGGCAACGTGCAAAAAACAGCAATCACGGGAACCGGGGCGACTTCATTCACGCCCACCTATCAATCCTCGCCCTCTATCACGAATCGCGTCGCCTCCGTTGGCGGAGTCTCCGCCACGTACGACGCTAGCGGCAACTCCCTCAACGACACTTTCCGCACGCTTACCTGGGACACTGATAGCACCCCTGTCGCAATCGGTTCCGTAACTCTGACTCACGACGCCTTAGGTCGCGTGGTCGAGCAAAGTGTCGGCAGCACAAATTCGGAGGTCGTCTATAGCCCCGCTGGTGTAAAATTTGCCCTTATGAACGGCACAACGCTTACAAAGGCATTCGTGCCCCTTCCCGGCGGGGCCACCGCCGTCTATACCAGCAGCGGCCTCGCCTACTATCGCCACACAGACCACCTCGGCAGCTCCCGCTTTGCCTCCACTCCTAGCCAAACACGCTATTCCGACATCGCCTATTCCCCGTTCGGCGAGCCCTACGCCAGCTCCGGTGCCATCGACAATTCCTTCACCGGTCAGAACCAGGACACCACCGCCGGCCTCTACGATTTCCTCTTTCGCGAGCAGGACCCAAATCAATCACGCTGGACTTCTCCCGACCCCGCAGGCCTCGCCGCCGTCGACCCGACCAATCCACAGTCCTGGAACCGCTATCCCTATGTACAGAACAACCCCCTCCTCCTGACCGACGCCCTCGGCCTGACTTCCGGCAACGACTGTAACGGAGGCCCGTGTACGCCGTTTACCTATCAGCAAGGCATCTGCAATGTCTCGGTAACCTATTCAGTTGGAGTAGGGTCAGACGGCCAAAGCTACGACGTGCCGTCCCTTAGTGTGAGCTGCGGTGGTGGCGGAGGCGGTTCCGGGAACCCAGACGCCCCGCTCCTCGCATGCGGTGGCTTCGTTGCAAAACCGGGCTGTTCGCCTCCGCCGCCGCCCCCTCCCCAAATCAACTGGGGCGGCAACTGGCCAAACTGTACTCAGAGTGTTTTCAACCCATCATGCAAACCGCCATCTTGCCCAGCTGTCTTTTTCAGCGCCGGGGCCGAGGCTATCGACCCAATACCCGCGCTGCCCGCTGGAATGCAGCCCCATGATGTCGCGACTGCTTACGCCTCGGCGAGAGCAACTACCCACATAATCGAACGTGGATTGGTGGTTCCGTTGCGGTCATCCATAGTCCGTGATCTGCTCATAGGGGGAGAAATTGCCGCCGACACGCTGATCGCGCTCCCCATCATATACGCTGAGGTGGTCGGTTTCCGCGCTGAATATAAAGCGTGGAGTTCAGGAACCTGCGGCACGATCTGGAGTAATCCATAACCGCAAAGGGAAGTGCCGAGAAGCGTGCAAGTCGAGAAAGCAATGAAGATCTATCCGATGCTCTTCGGGGCCCTGATCGGCCTTTTGCTCCTCGCTGCTATTATTGTCGAAGAGACTTGGTTCCCATGGATCGGTGAATACCATGATAGCAACAAGAGATTAGTGCAAGCTGTGCTCTTCACAGTGGCCTATTTCGCGCTGTACCTCTACGGACTTCGGCGCTGGCGACATCAAAGGGCTTTCTGGCCGACAATCTCTGCCCTCTTCCTGCTGCATGTTCTGGGTGTATTCATCTATTCCACCCATGTTCAGCCTATCCTTGTGTGGCAGTGGGCTATCGTAGGCTTGCTGGAG
>Ga0209415_10006293_pt1 | contig 21167 bp, 18 predicted proteins | sample PeaSoiSIISIP2007_FD_187696 | JGI IMG/M metagenome (GOLD analysis project Ga0209415, IMG submission 187696) | Peat soil microbial communities from Weissenstadt, Germany - SII-SIP-2007 (SPAdes) (version 2) | ecosystem: Environmental > Terrestrial > Soil > Wetlands > Peat | place: Germany...
CCGCCGCCGGCAGCTGGTGTGCGGAAGACAGCGGAAGCGGCTCGAAATGCGTCCCGACGACGATCCATCCGCTCGGATCACGTTCGATTTCGCAAAAGGCTGCGATCTCGGTCGGGGAAGGATCGATCATCCCCTCGAGCGCACGATCGATCCGATCGCCGATCTCGCGGCTCGGGTACCGGACGCTGATCGACATCCCGAGACAGCGGCAAACACGCTCGATATTCCACACCTGGTGCTTGACGGGCACAGGGCTTGTCGTGGCCGGACAATCGGAGACCTCGATCGACTGTCCGGACCGGACCATGATGCCCGAATCAATCCATTCACCCAAGACATTGCTGACCTCCGCCTGCGTTGTCTCCACGGGGGCCCCGAACGCCTCGGCCAGCTCCTCTCCGATCTGGCCGGGACCGAGACCGTCGCCGAACGCGAGCCAAACGAAGGCACCCGACGGGTTGGTGATCAGCAGGACCCCTCTCGTCGGGACGAAGAAGGCGACCTGGTCTCCGAGCAGCCACCACCGCAGACCCGGCGCCGGCGAGAGGTGAACCGCGTCGACTTCCTGGCCGCAGTGGCCGGCGAGAGCAAGGTCGAGGGGCCGGGGGAACGCGAGTCCCTTGAGCGCCGAGCCGGACCCAATCGATGGGACGACTCGAACGAACCGCCCGACCCGTTCGGGTGTCCGAAGCTCGGACGGATACACCTCGTCAATGACCGAGATCACCTGATCGACGAGGGCCCGACCCACGTGATCGGAGCGAACAGCCGCCAGCGGAGACGGGTCAATCTCGACAAGCCAGGGAGCGAGCTCCTCATCGAGCTGCAGGGTCATACCGATCAGCTGGAAGGTCCGTGCCGTCATGGGGTGGCCGTCGAGGAACCGCAACACGTCCTCTCGAGATCCGACGGTCACGTCGCTCAGGAGATCGGCGACCTGGCCGACCAGCCGGTCGAGGTCGACGGGCGGGACGCCTTTCCCACGCGTCCTCCCGTGTTGGCCCGGAACGAGGTCGAAGCTGACGTCCAACTCCCCCTCGGCGTCGTTGGTCGTGAGGTCCCCGCAGAGGAGGTAAACGACGAGCGGATCGAGGGAGCAAAGAAGTGCGAACACTCGGACGAAGCACGCCTTGTCGTTGATGCGATATCCAGGAATCTCCTCTTGGACGACCCAGTTGGACGAGCGATCCGGATGCCGTCTCACATCGACGGAGGCGGTCGGTCGGCCCGGGACGCTAAGCAGAGGCACCTGGTGCCATCGGCGATCAGGGGCCGCTCGGATAACCTCTCGGAGCGCCCCGTCGTCCCAGGGCATCGCATATGTCTCCGGCACGCCGCGCCCGATCTCGTTCGAGGCGAGCCCACGCCGCCGGCGGGCTCGCCGGGCACCAAGGAGCACGACGTCCTTGCGCTCGAGGAGTTGGACCCCGGGAATCTTGCCGACGATCAGCTGCGTCTTTGTCGACGTCTCATCCACGCCGATCGCGGCATCGCTCGAGGCGAGCCACGCGAGATCCCAATCGTTCTTCGACGTGGTGGACCATCCATTTCCCTCGAGGACCTCCGCGACCAGATGCGCCTAGGGGGTTTCGACTTCCGAACCGATTCGATATCGGCCCGAACGCGCTCTCGTCATTGGCTACGCCCCCGTTTGAAGGACGGAGCGGCCCGTCGTGTCGTAACCTTCATCGCTGACGATTCAAGAGGGGAAAATCACTGTCTGACCAGCGATCGGAACAAGAGCACCCAGACGGGGAACATCAAGTGCACCAACAGTACCGCGACGCGCTGTTCGAGGTCCTCACGCACGTGCACAGCGTGTTCACTCGTCATGAGATTTGGCACTGCCTCCTCTTCGGGACGCTGCTCGGCGCAGTGAGGGATGGCGACATTATCGCCTGGGACCACGATCTCGACCTCTTGATCCGGCCGGTCGATGTCCCCCGAGTACTCGCCCTCAATGAGGAGCTTGCCGAAGAGAAGCTCAGCTTCTGGTCGGGTCGCGCAGCGGGAGACCGACTGGTGTCAAATCCCGGTCGGGCAGCCTGGTTCGATCCAAGTTTCCTCTCCATCATGTCGAACGGAGCCGGCCGAGGAGAGCTTTACGCACCCGCCCTGTTCGCCGACGGCGTGATGCGTCTGTACGACTTCGAGCAAGAGACGGTGTTCTGGCCACAGAACAGCTTCCCCGCATTCCTCGTCGAGACTCTCGCTACCGCGTCGGTGAGAGGCGTGGACTTTCCCGTTCCGGCCTACTCCGAGCAGTTTCTCGAGTGGCAATACGGCGCCGACTGGCGAACGCCCTACCGGGCCGTGTGGGACGGCGGCGAGCCTCGGGAGGAGAGCTCGGCGCACGGAGATCTCGCGCACCACGATCTTGGCGCCCAGATTGCATGGTGTGAGGCACACGGCTGGGATCGTTCGGTGTACCGAGGCCAACCCAAGTGGCCGCGAGAGCTCCGAGGGGCGGGACCACAGGACATCTCCGCTCGCACCACCCACACCAGTCGCTCAGCCTGGTGGCACACCGTCGCAGAGGTTGAGAGGGACTACTGAGAGCACGCCCCAGAGCGCGTCAACCAGGCCACCCCGTCGGCTATGTCACCACCAAGCGCGGATGCTCGGGATCGAGCGGAAGCGGAACGTGCTCGACCGGGCAAGGGCGCCGGTTCGGCCGGTCTCTGGATCCGGAGCGTTGTCTCCGTTCTCCCCCAAACTTACGGCGTTCGCGCTCAAGCCTGCGGTGCTCGAAGCGGTGATGACCGCGATTGAATTGATAAAGGTGCTGGAACCGGGGATGCTCGAACCGGTGGGGGTGGTGGATCCGCTGGATACGCCGCTCGAGCCGACCGATACGCTGGATCCGGTCGCGACGATCGGGGGTGGTCCCCCCGGCTCACCCATGATGGGTGGGACCATCGCGGCGGCACCAGAGCTCGTCGCGCTCAGGGTCGGGGCAACGATGCCGGCCGCCGCTCCGGCGACGATCAGGCGCAGAAAATCGTGACGGCCGATGGTCGGCTTGTCGGTCGGCTGGTCCTTCGCTGGATCGGTTTCCATCCCCACCCTTCCGCCTGTCGAAATCAGATCCGATCAGATCCGCGACCGGGCGCGGCCCGCTCGCTCAGGATCCGGCGAAACCACGAGCCTAACCACGTTCTGTCCGTCGCCGACGACCTGGTGGCTCACCTTGAATCCGGGTCCGACAGCACAATTGAGCCCGCAACTCTGATCCGGATGCCGCATGTCGATCCGGTGCAGATCATGCACAGGGCGGATCCAAGGGTCAGCTCGGCTTCGCGGCGACCACCGCCTCGTCGAACGAGGCCCCCGCCGCCAGCAGGGCCCGGTAGGACATGAGCTGGCGAGGCCGGCTCACCGCCGCCGCCGCGCTGAGCGTGTCGCCGCGCCGGTAGAGGGCCACGAAGCGCCCCTCTAGGGTCCCGTCTACGACCACCACCTCGTCATCGGGCGACGGGCGGCCCAGCACCTGGATCTTCTCCCCGTACTGGTCCGACCAGAAGTAGGGAACCGGCACGAACGGGGGGGCGGCCGCCCGGCCGGCCAGCAGCGCGGTGGCGGCGGCGGCGCCCATGTCGGCGGCCATCTGGAAGTGCTCGATCCGGACCAGCCCGCCCGAGAACGGCCACCGGGCCAGGTCGCCGGCGGCCACCACCCCGTCCGCCGCGAACAGCCCGGCGTCGCAGACCACCCCGTTGTCGAGCGTGAGGCCCGAACCCTCGAGCCACGACACCTCGGGCACCACCCCGATGCCGGCCACCACCACGTCGGCCTCGAGCGTGGTCCCGTCGGTCAGCTCGATCGACGCGGCGCCGTCGGCACCCGCGCCGAGCGCGGCGACCGAGGTCTGCGTCCGCAGGTCGACCCCGTGGCGGCCGTGCAACGCGCCGAGCGCGCCGCCGACCGTCTCACCCAGCGCCGGGGCCAGCGGGACCGGGAGCGTCTCGATGACGGTGACCGTGCACCCGAGGCCCGAACAGGTCGACGCCACCTCGGCGCCGATGAAGCCGGCCCCGATCACCACCAGCGCGCACCCCTCCCCGGCCGCCAGCACCCGTTCGCGCAGCACCCGGCAGTCGTCGATCGTCCGCAGCACCAGCACCCCCTGCTCGGCGAAGAGGCGCCTCGGGGTGGCACCGGTCGCGACGACGACCCCGTCGCCCCGCAAGAAGGACCCGTCGTCGAGCTCGACCCGGCGCCCGGCGAGGTCGAGGGAGACCGCCCGGTGCCCGAGCCGCGCCTCGATCCCGAGGTCGTCGAGGGCTCCCTGGTCGCTCAACGTGGCCCGGTCGGGCTCCCAGGTGCCCGCCAGCACCTGTTTGGAAAGCGGCGGACGTTCATAGGGAAGGTGGGCCTCGGCCCCCACCAGGACCAGCCGGCCAGCGAAGCCGCCCTTGCGCAGCCCCTGCGCGGCCCGGAGCCCGGCCAGCGACCCCCCGACCACGACCGCGGTGCCGTCGGGGGGGATTGGGCCGGCGGGATCGCTCGTGGTTCGGCTCACCGACCGAACATCGCCAACCACTCTTCGGCCGACCGGGGGGCGAAGACGAAGTTCTCCCGGCGCACCCGGGACAGCGGGGCCGAAGGATCGGCCGAGTACTGGTGGCCGGGGTACAGGACCGTGTCGTCGGGGACGGCGGCGAGGCGGGTGGTCAGCGACTCGTACATCGCCGCCGGGTCGCTCCCGGGCAGGTCGGTCCGCCCGCAGCCGTCGAGGAACAGGGTGTCACCGGACACGAGGCGGCCCTCGACCAAGAAGCACTGGCTGCCCGGGGTGTGCCCCGGGGTGTGCAGCAGGGCGACCTCGACCTCACCCACCTTGACCACGTCCCCGCTCTCGTGCACCACCAGGTCGGCGTCGTCCAGGCCGGCCGCCCGCTTCATCCACGGGACCTCGTCGCGTTGGACGTGGATGGGGACGTCGACCCGCTCGAGCAGTGCGCCGGCCCCCTCGATCGCCCACCCACCGAGGCTCCCCCCGACGTGGTCGGCGTGGAAATGGGTGGCGAGGACGCCGGTGCAACGCATGCCGTCGGCCGCCAGGACGTCGAGCAGGTCGTCGACCGAGTAGGCGGCGTCGACCATGAGGGCCTCGCCGGTCGCCCGGTCGCCGATCAGGTAGACGAAGTTGACCATCTGGCGCGCCATGCGGTCGCTCGTCGCGAAGTCCCGGCCCGACAGGAGCTGGCGGAAGTACAGGCGGTCGGTGGCGGGCCCGGCGCTCATCAGAACAGCCCCGGCGCGTCGTCATCGTCGGGCGGAGCGTCGGGCTCCGGCCCGTCTTCGCGCCCGGTCGACGCGACCGCCGATTCCAGGCGGGGAACCAGGTCCTCGACCTGGGCCCTCGTGCGGCGCAGCCGGCGGTCGAGCTCGTCGACGATCGCGGTGGCCCGCTCGAGCCGGCCCACCAGCTGGTCGACGTCGAGGTCGCCCTGCTCGAAGAAGGCCACGATCTCGTCGAGCTCCCGGCTCGCCTCGCCGTAGGACAGCTCGGCGACCGGCGTGCCGTGGTCCTGGGGCTCCGGCGTCACGACGGGGTCCCGGGCGGGCCGGCCACCACCGAGCGCGCCGTGGCGTCGGTGAACCGGGTGAGGAGCACGTCGCCGTCGGCCAGCTCGGCGCCCGAGCGCAACACCCGCCCGCCGGCGTCCATGGTCAGGGTGTAGCCCCGCTCGAGCTGCCGATCGACGTCGAACGCGCCGAGAAGGCGCCGCCAGCTCGACACGCGCCGTTCGGCCTCCGACAGCCTTCTCAGTGCGGCCGGCCCCAGCCTCGCCGAGCGGGCCGACACCGAGGCTCCCTCGGTGCGGACGGCCGCCGGCGCGGCGCGGGTGAGGGTGGCGACCCGATGCTCGAGCCGCTCGCGATGCCAGCGGAGCTGCTGGCGGGCCGTGCCCGACAACCGGCCCCGGCAGGCGCCGAGGTGGCGGTCGGCCGCCTCGGACCAACGCAGCGCGTGGCGGACCACGGTTCCCGCCGGAACGGCCACCGACCGCAGCCACCACCCGTCGAGGCGCGTGACCAGCTCGTGGCCGCACTCGGTGGGGGTGACGAACGAGCGGTTGGCCACGATGTCGGCGATCGCCTCGTCGCCGGTGTGCCCGATCCCGGTCCACACCGGCACCGGGCAGGTGGCGATGGCCCGTGCCACCGGCTCGCTGTCGAACGCCGCCAGGTCGGCCTTGGAGCCGCCGCCGCGCACGACCACCACCAGGTCGCAACCCGAGGCGCCGCAACGGGTGATGGCCCGGGCGACCGCCCTCGGCGCGCCGGCCCCCTGGACCGACGCTCGCGACACCGCCACCGAGAACCCGTAGCCCGAGGCGGTGAGCTGGCCGACGAAGTCGCGGTAGCCCTCGGTGTCGGGGCTGGCCACGAGCCCCACGCGCAGCACGACCGGGGGAACCGGCAGGGCACGGTTGGCCTCGAGCAGCCCCTCCTGGCGCAGGGCGGCCACCAACGCGGCCCGCTCGGCGGCCATGCGACCCAAGAGCGCGGTCACGTCGAGCCCGGCCATCACGAAGTTCACCTCGGCCCGGGCCCGGTAGAAGTCGATCCGGCCGACCAGGTGGACGACCGTGCCCGGGGTGAGCTCGATGCCGGCGCGAGCCAGCTGCGCCCGGAGCGGGCCCCAGGTCTGGCGCCAGCAGCGGACCTTCAGAACCGGGGCCTGACGGTCGCCGGCCGAGTCGGGGTCGACGAGGTCGATGTAGCAGTGCCCGGTGCGATCCGAGAGCGTCTGGACCTCGCCGCGCACCCACAGCGCCAGGCGCGGCGAGAACGCGCTGGCCAGCGCGTCGTCGACCCGGCGGTAGAGCTGGGCGATCGAGAGCACCTCGGCGTCGGCGTCGGGCGCGAGCGTCCCGCCGGCGCGACGGGATCCGAACGCGGGCGTGCTCACCTCGCGCTCTTCATGGTCGATACACGCTGCCCTTCCCCGACGGCACAGGGGCCAATGTAGGGCAGGGATGGTGGGCGACTACGCCCGGCGGTCCCGCTTGGACCGGCGGCGGCCGGCCGCGAGCAGCGTCAGGCCGATCCCGAGCAGCCACACGTCCTTGGCCAGCGCGGTCCCAGATTGGGTCGGGCGCAGGCTGTTCGGCTCGTGCATCGCGTCGGTGTGGGCGTACATCCACAGCAGCCCGCCCGCGAAGGGGGTGAGGGCGAGCCCGGCCATGCGGTCCGGCACGAGCGGGATCAGCAGCGCGGCCCCGAGGGCGATCTCGGAGACTGCCAGGCCCTTGGCGAACTGCTCGGCCGGGACCTTCTCGAAGATCGGGAACGAACTCGTGGCCATCTTGTGCAGCCCGCCCGCCCGTGCCTCGTCGGCACTCAGCTTCCCGATCCCGGCGTTCAAGATGAACGCGCCGGCGGCCAGCCGGATCGGTTGATTCGATGCGCGTCGACGTCCCATTGCTCAGAGGTCTCCTGTCACTTGAGGCAAACGACCAGGGTCCCCTCCGAGAGTACCGGGACCTCCCGGGACCGAGCGCGACGGGCCGAGCGCGACGGGCCGAGCGCGACGGGTTGGAGGGCCGGACCGAGAGTCATATAAATTATATGTTTCCGCTGTGGCGCGAAGAGCGCCCACCTGAGGCAACCTGTCGGGCCAAGGAGGCGACCCCATGGCCGAACTCAAATCGGTGATCCTCACGCTCTCGTGTTCCGACGAGATCGGGATCGTGCACCAGGTCACCGGCTACCTCGGCGACCACCGCCTCAACATCGTGGAGAGCCAACAGTTCGGCGACCCCGACACCGGGCGGTTCTTCCTCCGGATCCAGGCCGAGCCGCGCCGGTCGACCAAGAGCATCGACGAGCTCCGCAAGGCCTTCGAGCCGTTGGCCGAGCGCTTCAACATGACCTGGGAGCTGCACGACGCCGGGCGCCGTCCGGTGTTGCTGCTGCTCGTCTCCAAGTTCGGGCACTGCCTCAACGACCTCTTGTACCGCCACCAGACCGGGGCCCTGGCCGTTGAGATCCCGGCGATCGTGTCCAACCATCCCGACCTCGCCCCGATGGCCGACATGTACGGCATCGCGTTCCACCACCTCCCTGTCACCCGCAACACCAAGCGGGCCCAAGAGGGTGTGGTGCTCGACATGGTGGACGAGCTCGGTGTCGACCTGGTCGTGCTGGCCCGGTACATGCAGATCCTCACGCCGTTCATCGTGGACCGGCTCCCGTCGCGCATCATCAACATCCACCATGGCCTGTTGCCGGGGTTCGAGGGCGCGGCGCCGCATCGCCAGGCCTTCGACCACGGGGTGAAGGTGATCGGGGCCACCGCGCACTACGTGACCTCCGAGCTCGACGAGGGTCCCATCATCGAGCAGACGACCAGCCGGGTCGGCCACTCGGCCGACCCCGGCCGCATCGCCGCGATGACGCGGGACCTCGAGTGCCTGGCCCTCACCCGGGCGGTGCAGTGGCACATCGAGCACCGCGTGCTGCGCAACGGCCCCAAGACGGTCGTCTTCGCCTGAGCCAACGGCCCCGGTCATCGGCCCCGGTCGGCCTCGCCTGGCCGGCCGTCCTCGAGCGGGGCCCCCCACACCTCGGCCCGCACCGCCGCGGTGGCTCGGGTCATCGCGGCCAGCTTCGCCCTGGCCACCACCCCGGGGAGGTTCCGGAGCCCGCAGTCCGGGTTCACGGCCAGCCGTTCGGCGCCGAGGAGCTTGACCGCCTGGGTGAGGCGCGCCTCGATCACCGCCTCGGTCTCGACCTGCTGGTTCTTCACGTCGATCACGCCAACGCCGATCTGGAGGTCCGAGGCGTTGCGGGAGAACAGCTCGAGGTCGTCATAGCCCTTGCGGGCGAACTCGAGCTTGAGCTCGTCGATCCGCGCGTCGAGAACCGCCGGGAACAAAAAGTCGTAGTGGCCTTCCCAGGCCGGCCGGGCGTAGTGGTTGCCGTAGCAGACGTGCACCGCCCAGTGGACGTCGACGCCGTCTGTGACCGCGTTGACGGCCCGGACGGCCAGGTCGACCGCCTCGGGGTAGCCGGCCAGGAACGGCTCGTCGATCTGGAGATACGTCGCCCCGGCCGCAGCCAACGCCTCGGCCTCCGCGTGCAGGGTGTGGGCGAGCGCCATCACCAGGTCCGACTCGGACCGGTAGGCCTCGTTGATCAGGCGGCGCGACAACGAGAAGGGGCCGGCCAGAGAGACGGTGATCGGCCGGTCGCTCAGGCCGTCGACGAACCGGAACTGCTCGACCAGGCCGAGGCCCTCCCCTTCGCCCGGCTCGGGCAACGGCGAGCGGACCACCGCCTCGTAGTAGTCGTAGTAGTAGGTCTTGGGCGCGAGGAGCTCGACGCCACCGAGGCGCTCCAAGATGTAGTCGACCTCGTTGTCCCGCCGCAGCTCGCCGTCGGAGATGATGTCGATCCCCACCTGCTCTTGGTCCTTGACCGCCGCCTTGATCACGACGTCGTGGACCTCGTCGAGGCGCGCCCCGCTGATCCGGTCCCGGTGGAAGTCGGTCTTCAGCCGCTCCAGCCAGCTGGGGACCGAGTACGACCCGACCACCGTCGTCGGCATCGCACCCGGCACGCGCTTGGGCGGGGACGCTCCGACCGGCGCGTCAGTCACGGGACCGCGCGGTCATGGTCACGATGCGCCGGTTCGACCCGTGCTCCATCGCGTCAAAGGTGGCGTGGTAGCCAAAGCGCGACGCGATGGCGGCCAGCACCGGGCCGTTGACCCAGTTGACGACCGACCCCTCGTACTTGCCCGGGCCGCGGAATCCGACCCGATACTGGTCGAGGTCGGTGACGAACAGGTCGTGGCAGACGAGGGACCCGAGCGGGTGCAAGAGCGGCAGGGTGTCGACGAAGCTCGCCGCGGCGCCGTTGCTCATGTGGAAGCGGACGTCGCCGAAGCCGTCGACGCACGGGTCGATAAGCTCGGCGCTGACACCCTCGCACACCCGGTAGAGGTCGAGCGCACCGAGGGGCACGTAGCGCTCCTCCAACCGCAGGCCCGACCAGACCTCCTGCCAGAACCTCCCCGCGTCGACCGGGTCGGAGAAGGGCTCCGAGGTCTCGGCGAGCAGCGTCGGCCCGAACTTCAAGAGCTTGGCCACCAGGTCGGAGATGTCGGCTTTCGAACCGAGGCGCGACGCCAGCGATGCGACCCTCGACGCGGGGAGAAAGGCCCGCACCTCGACCCGGTACAGCTCGTCGTCGAGGCAGACGATCTCGTCGGTCGGCAGGTTGTCATAGACGTTGGAGATGTAGACGAAGAAGACCTTCTTCTCCAAGAAGCGCAGCGTGTCGCTCGGCCGCGCCGCGTCCAGCGCGAGGGTGCTCGTCCGGTCGAGGAACTCCGACACGTTGGCCCGGGCCAGATCGAGCACGTGTTTGGAGTAGTCCCCCATGAGGTAGTGCAGGCGCCGGTAGTAGTCGGTGCCCATCTCGTGATCGATGCGGACGAACCGCTCCAGCCAGGTCCTGGCCTGGTTGCCGTTGCCGACGCCGAGCTCGAGCACGGTCAGCTGCTCGGGCAACGACCGCCGCTGGGCCAGGCCGTCCCACACCTTGAACAGCCCGAGGATCAGGTCGCGGTTGGCGTCGGTGTCGGTGCCGCCGCTGGCCCCGCCGGGGAGGGCCTGTTCGTACCCCTTTCCCGACACCTCCTCCCAAAGCGCCAGCTCCGACCAATAGAGGGCGTTGAACCGCCAGATGCAGCTCTCCGACAGCGGCAGCCACGGCTCGAGGTGGACCACCCCCACGGGGTCGGAGGCCAGCAGCGAGGAGAGCGCCGCGTCGGCGTCGAGCTTCTCCAGCTGGCGCAGGTCGATGGCGACCTCGGTGCCGCGCCGGCGGCGGCCGAGGACCTGGCGGAGCGCGATTGGCTCCCGGAAGTTGTTGCGATACTGGATCCAGTCGCACTCGACCCGAACGCTCGAGGCGTCGACGGAGCCGTCGGCGAGCGCGCGCACGACCGCCGAGGTCGCCGCCAGGGCGCCGTCCTTCGACCGCTCGGCCGCGTTCTTCGACAGGCGAAGATCAACGAGCACTCCACCCCCCGATCGAGCGTCGCAGCGTCAGGAGGCCGCCTTGCGAAGCTGGTCGACCCGGTCGGTGTTCTCCCACGGGGCCCCGATGTCGTTGCGGCCGAAATGCCCGTAGGTGGCGGTGGGCGTGTAGATCGGGCGGCGCAGGTCGAGGCTGTCGATGATCGCCCCCGGGCGGAGATCGAAGACCTCGGCGATGGCCTTCTCGATCGCCGCGGGGGCGACGTTCGCGGTGCCCGATGTCTCGACGGCCACGCTCACCGGGTGGGCAACTCCGATCGCGTAGGCCAGCTGCACCTCGCAGCGGCGGGCGAGCCCGGCCGCCACCACGTTCTTGGCCACCCAGCGGGCCGCGTAGGTGGCCGAACGGTCGACCTTGGTCGGGTCCTTGCCGCTGAATGCGCCGCCACCGTGTCGGGCCAACCCGCCGTAGCTGTCGACGATGATCTTTCGCCCGGTGAGGCCCGAGTCGCCGTAGGGGCCACCGATCACGAAACGGCCGGTCGGGTTCACGTAGTAGCTGGTCCGCTCATCGAGCAGGTGGTCGGGGATGGTGGGGCGGATCACCCGCTCGATCACCGCGTCGGTGATCTCCTTGGACTCGAGCTCGGGCGCGTGCTGGGTCGAGAGCACGACGGTGACGACGCGCCTCGGCTCGCCGTTGACGTACTCGACCGTGACCTGGCTCTTGCCGTCGGGGCGGAGCCAGGCCAACTCCCCGCTCTTGCGCACCTCTGCGAGCTTGCGAACGAGGTCGTGGGCCAGCACGATCGGCATCGGCATCAGCACCGACGTCTCGTCGCACGCGAAGCCGAACATCATCCCCTGGTCGCCGGCGCCGGTGTCGAAAACGTCCTGGTCGGTCCCCTCCCGCACCTCCAGGGCATGGTCCACCCCCTGGGCGATGTCCTCGGACTGTGTCGAGAGCACCACCTCGATCTCGACGTCGTCGGCGGAGGCGCCGTAGGCCGGGTCGGTGTAGCCGATCCTCCGGAAGGTGTCGCGCACGATGCCGCGCACCTCGTCGCTCGAGATGGCCGGGGTCACCTCACCGAACACTGCGGCCCAATGGCGATTCTCGGTGCTCTTCACGCAGGCCTCGCACGCGACCCGGGCCGTGGGCGTCCTGGCCAGCGACGCGTCCAGCACCGCGTCAGAGATCTGGTCACAGACCTTGTCGGGATGACCCTCGGTCACACTCTCGCTCGTCAGGAGCATGCGTCGTTTGCTCACGTGCTGGCGGTCCTCCCACTCGCTTGTGCGGTCCCACAAGTCTTGGCTCGGTCCCACACCCTGTCATCGGCCTGGCCGACCAATCTTGGACACCCCCGATTGTGGGCTGGCACCAAGACAAGGAGCGGGGGCACTGCTCGGGGCAATGCTCGCTATACAGTGCGGCGAACCGGCGCCCCAGCCCCTTGCCGGGCCGATCCGAACGACCGGAGGTCGCCACCTTGACCAGATCCGTGCTCGTCACCGACTACGCATGGCCGAGCCTCGAGCCCGAGCGCCGGATACTCGGCGAGATCGGCGTGGAGGTGGTGGCGGCCGAGACCGGCGACGAGGACGAGCTCGCCGAGCTGGCCAGGAGAGCCGAGGCGATCCTCACCAACTGGAAGCCGGTGACCGAACGGGTGTTGCGCAACGCCGAGCGGTGTCTGACCGTGGCCCGCTACGGCGTCGGGCTCGACAACATCGACGTGGCCGTGGCGACGGAGCTCGGCATGGTCGTGAGCAACGTGCCCGATTACTGCATCGACGAGGTGTCGGACCACACATTGGCTCTCCTGCTCGCGCTCAGCCGCCGGATCGTCGACTTTGCGGGACAGACCCGGGGGGGCGGCTGGGACAACAAGGCCTTCGGCGCGATGCATCGCCTGCGCGGCCAGACCCTCGGGCTGGTCGGCTTCGGCCGGATCGCTCGCCGAGTTGGCGCCAAGGCGCAGGCATTCGGCTTCCATGTCCTCGCCTACTCGCCGAGCCTCGCGCCCGGCCAGCACGACGGCGTCACCGCGGTCGGGTCTCTCGACGAGGTCCTGGGCTCCTCGGACGCGGTTTCGCTGCACGCTCCGCTGACCGCCTCGACCCGACACATGATCGGGCCGGCCCAGCTGGCCATGATGCGCCCCGGAGCGCTCCTCGTGAACACCGCCCGGGGCGCGCTCATCGACGAGGACGCGCTGTGCGATGCGTTGGTGCGGGGCACGCTCGGAGGGGCCGGCCTCGACGTGATGGACGAGGAGCCACCGGCTCCGGACCATCCGCTCCGGAGCGCGCCGGGAGTGGTGATCACCCCCCACGCCGGCTTCTACTCGGTCGAGTCGGTCAACGAGCTGCAGGAGAAGACGGCCGGCAACGTCGCCACCGTGCTCGGCGGCCTGGTCCCGCCCACGGTGGTCAACCCCGAGGTGCTGGCGTCATCCGCGCTGCGAGCGTCGGTGGAACCGGGCGGTCGCGAGGGCGGCTGATCGGCCCTCTCGGTCGGGGTTCAGGCGAGCGCGGCCAGCAGGGGGCGCAGCTCACGGGCGGTCCCCTCCACGTGCTGGCGGACGGCCGCGCGGGCCGCCCGAGGGTCTCGAGCCGCCAGCGCGGCGACGAGCGCCCGATGCTGGGCACCGAGCTCCCCGGACCCGTCGAGGGACCGACCCGCCAAGAGCAGCGGAACGTAGCGGTCGAAGGCGTGTTCGAGGACCTCCAAGAGGCCCTGCTCCCACGTAGACGCGGCCGGGCCGGCCAACGCCCGGTGGAAAGCGCCATGGCAGGCCGCCACCTCGCGCGGGTCGTCCCGGTCGGCCGAGGCGAGGTGACCAAGCGCCTCGTCGGACACCGCCACCTCGGCGGCGCTCGCAGTGCGGGCGGCCCGGGCGACGAGGTCCGACTCGAGCAAGAGGCGCGCGTCGAGGAGGTCGCACAGGTCGGCGACATTGATCGGCGCCACCACGGCGCTTCGTCCCTGGCGGAATTCGATCACGCCCTGGCCCTCCAGGCGGCGCAGCGCCTCGCGGACCGGGATGTGGCTCACCTCGAGTCGTGCGCTCAACGCGGTGATCGAGATCGGTGCCCCGGCGGCCAACGAGCCATCGACGATCGACCGGCGTACCTCGTCGGCAACCAGGTCGACCACCGAGTGCTTGGCCACGGGCCGCGGGCCCACCCCGACCAGGGCCGAGGCCGCCACCCGGGAGGCACGGCCGGTCTCGGTTGGGAGCACGAATATACGATATGAGGTCGGCCGTCTCTCCGGGGGTGGTTCGCACTGACCAGGGCGAACACGGCCCGTGCCGCTCGCCGGCCAGCTGGCCGCCGGTTACCGTGTGGTCGCAACCTGCCCATCCCGTGGCAGCCGTTGCTGGGAGGCGTCATGACCACGAGGGCACCCGTGCACCCCGACCCGCAGAGTCCGAACGAGGACCAGTGGGAGATCGACTCTCCGATCTCGACGATCTTCGACTTCGACTACACGAGCGGGCGCGACCAACTGCTGCGCCTCTACGAGAAGGGGACCCGCCGGCAGTGGATCGGGAGCGACCGGCTCGACTGGTCCCTCGACGTCGACCCGACGAATCCCGTCAACATGCCCGATGACGTCCATCCCTTGTTCGGAACCCCGTGGTGGGACAAGGCGACCGAGTCCGAGCGGGGCGAAATGAAGCGGCACGTCGAGGCGTGGCGGTTCAGCCAGTTCATGCACGGGGAGCAAGGCGCGCTCATCTGCACCGCCAAGATCGTCCAGACCGTGCCCGATATCGACTCGAAGTTCTACGCCGCCACGCAGTGCATCGACGAGGCGCGCCACGTTGAGGTCTACAGCCGCTACCTCCACGAGAAGGTGCAGCTGGTCTATCCACTCAACCCGAACCTCGAAAGCCTGCTGGCGGATGTGATCTCCGACAGCCGTTGGGACATGACCTACCTCGGGATGCAGGTGTTGATCGAGGGTCTGGCGTTGGCCGCCTTCGGCATCATCCGCAACATGGCGAGCGAGCCATTGGCCCGTGCACTCAACGCTTACGTCATGCAGGACGAGGCTCGACACGTCACGTTCGGCCGTCTCGCGCTCCGAGACTTCTACCCGCAGCTGACCCAACGCGAGCGAGACGAGCGGGAGGAGTTCTGCGTGGACGCCTGCTACCGGATGCGCGACCGGTTCCTCGGTGAAGAGGTGTGGGAGCGCCTGGGGTTGCCGGTTGAGGCGGCGGAATATGTCGAGAACAGCGAGCTTCAGCGCACGTTCCGTAGCTACCTGTTCATGAGGATCGTGCCGATCCTGAAGGACATTGGTCTGTGGGGGCCGAGGATCACCAAAGCCTTCGCCGACATGGGAGTTCTCGGATTCGCCGATGCCGACATCGATTCGGAGATGGCTGCCGATGAGGCCGCCGCCGAGGAGTTCGACGAGCAGCGCATGAGCCATATCCGCTCCGTCGCCGGGGCGTGAGGGGTTCGACGCCCTGGGTCAGCGCGACCGGGATGACCAGCGCCTGACCCCCAACCGGCCTGGGGAGGCGCCACACACCCGAATGTCGGGTGTGTGACTCGGCCCGACGTGGATTCAACCGATCGGGAGTCACCCGAGGGCGGGCTCGGTGCTCTGGTGGCCGTGGTCGGCTCCTGCCGGGCGGCTACTCCCCCCGCTGCTCGCCCTCCACCAGGTCGAGCACCTTCAGGGCGGTGAGCACCAGCAGCCGGTCGTCGGCGTCGTCCATCTTCCGGCCGATGATCGTCTCGGCGCGGCGCACCCGGTAGGTGACGGTGTTCACGTGGACGAACAGGCGTGACGCGGCGTGCCTCGGGCTCGAGTTCGCCCGCAGGTAGGCGTCGAGCGTCTCGACCAGCCGGGACGAGTGGCCGCGGTCATAGGCGATGGCGGGGCCCAGGACCTCGTCGACGAACCCCCGGAGGTGCTCGATGCCGACGTTGGACAAGAGCCGGTAGATCCCGAGATCCTCGAAGGAGACCACCTCGCCGAGCCGGCCCAGGACGGTGGCCAGGGCCAGCGCCCGGCGCGCCTCCTCGTGGGCCCTCGGCAGGAGCCGGGGATGGTCGATGGAGCGGCTCATCCCGATCGTGAACCGCATCGCCGGCAACCGGTGCTGAAGGAAGGCCGGCAGTTCCCGGTGCAGGTCGCCGGCGGACCCCTCGGCGGAGCCGGCCGGACCACCGGGCACCAACGGAAGGATCACCGTCACGCAGTCGCCGCGCGCCACCGCGACGACCCCGGGGGCGCTCAGGTCCAGGCTCAGCGCCAACGCGTCGAGGATATGCCGATCGACATCGGACCGGCCGGCCTCGGTCGCGCCACCCTCGGGACCGGCGTCGCGGACCGGCGCGATCGCCAGCACCCGGTGCTCGCCCGCACCGACATCGAGCCCGAGGAGGCGGGCCGACTCGAGGGTCTGGGCCTCGTCGGGCCGCCCCAGCAGCAACCCCTCGACCAGTTCTCGCTTCACCCGCGCCTGGAGCTCGGTGGCCCGGTGCTCTTGGAGGAGGGTCAGCGCGCACACCGACGCCGCGTGCTGCACCGTGAGCAGTTCGAGGTCTTCTCCCCGGGTCGGTCTCCGCGAACGACGCGATCGCCACGTATCCCAAGATGCTGTCACCCGCGCTGATCGGGGCGATGATGCAACCCGAGGGGATCGGCCAGCCCGGCAACAGTGGCAGCCTGAGCGGTCGGCGGCTGCCGGCGAGCGTCTCGAGCACCGGCTGGACCCGGGAATCGCCGGCGCTCCACGGTGCCGACCCGGCCAGAGGGCGCTCGACCTTGTCGGGGCTCGCCCAACCGGAGCTTGCGATCGGGGTCAGCATTGCGTCGAACACGACGACGCCGCGGCCGATCAACTCGGAGAGCACGTCGGTGATCGATTCGATGTCGGCGCCCTGCGACGCCATCGAGGTCAGACGGTCGCTGACCAAGATGGCCCGGCGGAGGTAGCTGTTCTGGCGGCGCAGCGTGTCGGCTGACTCGTCTCGGTCGCGCCGGTCGGGCCTGACGACGACTCGGGCGGGTCCGTCACAAGCGGACCCGCTGGTGATTCGCGTTGCATCGCAGCCCGTCCTTGCGCAACAACGCTACTGCGCCGCGATCGTCCGACTCCCAACCAAATTCGCCCGGCGGGACGCACGGCACCGCCGTCGCGGCGATGCGCTCGATTGCTAGGCAGATGCCAGGTCGGAGCGGGACTGACCGGCCCGCTGCAGGAGCAGCGGCATCATTGCGAAGCCATCCGGCGAGACGACGAGGTTCACACCGGCGATCCCCGGTGTGCGCTCGATCTGGCCCAGCATTTCCACGCTTTCGTCGAGGCCGCTCACCTCGGGGTCGACGGTCGCAATGAGCGCGCACCGGCTCGCGCCAACCCGCATGTCGACGTCGCCCATCAGCCGTTCGAGCTCGCCGATCCCGTCCACCCGCTGGGTCAGCACGAACTGCGCGCCGGCGCGGAGCTTGCCGGTAAGCGGCCGCGACCTGGTGCCGGCCGACGGGGTGATCGGCGATTCGAGCAGTCCCACGCACCAACTGTGTTCGTTGCCCCACGACGACTCGGCGGTGGAGAACTCCTGGCGGGTCCGGCCCATCAACCACGACGCCAGGGACTGGCGCGGGTCGTCCCACCCGTTGCTCATTTGCCTGGCCGCACCGTCGTCGGTGGTGAGCAGGATGCTCGACACGCCTCTTGTCCACGCGGCCAGCAGCTCGGCTCGCACGGTCAGCTGGTCGTGGTGACGGCAGTCGATGCCAAACACGAGCTCGACCGAAGAGGCCGAAACACGTGCCAAGAGCTGGTCGATCGCGACGTCGGCCAGGTTCGGCACGATCACTGCGTCGACCCACGGGTGCACCATCTGGACGAGCCGGATCACGTCGTCGGGCCGGTACCAGACCGCCGGGTTCAGCTCGGTGGTGACGACGAACGAGCCGTTGCCGAGACTGCGCTCGAGCCAGTTCATCGGTCCCCTCTCCTCGGTCGGTCCCCGAACCAAGTCTGCGGCGCACACTCGAGAGCGTCACCGGGAATGCGCGACAAAAATGGCGGGTCGGATTTGTGATCAGGAGACAAGTGGGCTTGCCCGAGCGCGGCGCGCCGGTCCCAAGCCCAGATCTTCGGGGGCCGCCCTCAACTACGCTTCATCCGGTGAGCGCACCGGCGCGACCGCGTGCCGACGAGTTCTTGGAGCGGCTCGGCACCGACGTCCTCGTCTGCGACGGGGCCATGGGGACCATGCTGCACGCCGCCGGCATCTCGCTCGACCGCGCGCTGCCCGAGCTGAACCTCTCCCGGCCCGAGCTCGTCGGTGCGGTTCACGCGGCCTACCTGGCCGCCGGGTCCGACATCATCGAGACCAACACCTTCGGCGTGACCCGCCACCGCCTGGCCCGCCACGGGCTCGAGGAGTCGGTGGTGGAGATCAACCGGGCCGCCGTCACCATCGCCCGACGCGCGCTGAAGGAGGCCGGTTCCTCGGCGTTCGTGGCCGGGTCGATCGGTCCTCCGTCGCCCGTCGGCCAACGCGGCGCGATCGACGTCGCGGAGGCGGTAGCCGAGCAGGTCGGCGCGCTCAGCGAGGCCGGGGTCGACCTGCTGATGTTCGAGACGTTCGGCTCACTGGACATGCTTCGCCAGTCGATCGTCGCCGCCCGGGAGAGCGGCTCACTTCCGATCGTCGCCCAGATGACCTTTCTCGAGGACGGTCGGACCATCGCCGGTGACACCCCCGACGCGGTTGCGTCGCTGCTCGAGGCGCTCGGTGTCGCCGCCATCGGCGTCAACTGCACGCTCGGCCCGTCGGGGATCCGGCCCATCCTCTCGGACATGGCCCGCCGGACGACCCTCCCGCTGTGCGTTCAACCCAACGCCGGTCTGCCCGCCCGGGTGCTCGGCCGATTCGAGTACGCGGCCAACGAGCAGTACTTCGCCCAGTCCGCGCTGAAGTTCGCCCAGGCCGGTGCCGCGATCGTTGGCGGTTGCTGCGGGACGACGCCCCGGCACATCGAGCTGACCGCCAAGGCGGTCCGTGGGATCGGCACGATCGGCCACCCGCGGCGTGCCGAGGTCGCGAAGGTGCCCGCGGTGGCCGAAAGGGTGGCCGGGCTCGGCCCGGTGAACCGGCTTTCCGAGCGGCTCAACTCGGGGCAGTTCGTCCTCGCGTGCGAGCTCCGCCCCCGCGACGGCTCCGATCCGGCGGCCGCGATCGAGGACGCGGTCTTGCTGAAGGAGGCGGGGGCCCATGCCCTCGTGATCCCGCCGATCGAGACCTCGCGTGCGCACATGAGCCCGGTGACCCTGGGGCTCTTGTTGCGGGAGCGCCTGGACATGGACACCATCCTCACGGCCACGACGTGGGACAAGAGCATCCTCGGACTCCAGGCCGACCTCCTGGGCGCCCATGCCTTCGGCCTGCGCACGGTGATCTGCCACACCGGCACGCCGCCGCCGCACGGCGACTATCCCAACGACATGGGGATCTGGGACGTGGACTCGATCGGCCTGATCGAGCTCCTGCGCTCACTAAACGAGGGCCGCGACCATGCCGGCATGCCGATTCGCCAAACGACGTCATTCCTCGTCGGCGCGTTCGTCAACCCGACCGCGAGCGACCCCGAGACCGAGCTCGATCAGGCCCGGCGCAAGCTCGCCGCCGGTGCGAACTTCTTGGTGACCCAGCCCATCTTCGATGTCGAGGCCTTGGAGAGCTTCCTGGCCCGGCTGGGTGCGATCGAGGTCCCGGTCCTGGCGGAGCTGATGCCGCTGCGCAGCTTCGAGCAGGCGGAGTACGTCCACTACGAGCTGCCAGACACCCGGGTTCCCGAGGCGGTCCTAGACCGGCTCCGGGCGGCCGGGCCCGACGGGCCCGCGGTCGGTCAGGCCCTGACGGCGGCCTTCCTCGGCGAATGCGGCGATCTCGTCAACGGGGCGATCGTGGTGCCGACAGCCGGCTCGCCGAACGAGACGGCCGAGCTCGTGCGCACGCTGGTCGGCACGGTCGATGCGGGGCCGCGCTGAGCGCGCCCGGTCGCTAACCGAGGCCGGCCGCCTCGACCACCCGGGGGACCGCCTCGGCCTCCCATCCCGGTGCCATGAGGTGGCACCCGGTCACGTTGGCCACCTTACGCAGCTGTGCGATCACGCGAACGGCGATCCCCACACCGGCCTGCTTCGCCTCGTCGCCCGCCAGTCCCTCCATCAAAGAGAACGTCTCGTGGTCGACCTCGACCCCGGGGATGTTGTTGTGCAGGTGCTCGAGCATGCGCGTGCTGCGCGGCGGAGTCACGCCGACGAGGAACGGCGCGCGTTGCGGGATGCCTGCCGCCACCACCGGTTCGAACCACTCCACGAACCGGCCGACGTCATAGACGATGTTGGTCTGGAAGCACTGCACACCCGCGTCGAGCTTCTGCTCCAGCTTCTCGATCGAGTCGACCAACGGGTTGGCCGCGCTCACGATGCAGAACCCGGTCGGGGTCGAGAGCTCCTCACCGGCAGCGAGACGGCCCGCGTTCATCTCCGCGACCAGCCGGACGAGGCCCACCGAGTCGAAGTCGGAGACGGCCTTGGTCTTGCCGTCATAGGGGCCGACCTTCAGCGGGTCGCCCGAGAGGGCCATGATGCTGCGGACACCGAGCGCCCACGCGCCGAGCAGGTCCGACTGCAGTGCCATGACGTTGCGATCTCGCGTGGTCAGCTGGAGTATCGGCGCCAGCCCTTCCTCCATCATCCATACCGCGCACGCGAGCGGCGACAGCTTTACCGTGGCGGCCTGGTTGTCGGTCACGTTGGCGGCGTGCACCGACTTCGCGAACGCGCGCGCCGTCCGCCGAACCGGTTCGGGCACCGGGTTGGCCGGGGGGCCGAGCTCTGCGGTGACGACGAACTCCCCCGATGCCAACACATCGGCGAACGTCCTCACCTCGGGATCGATCACGGGGCGAGAGCATAAGGGATCGCCGCCGGAGCACCCTCGCCCGGCCTGGCACACTGGTATCGACGGTGAGCCGGCCGGGTGGCCGCGGCCCGGACCGCTTGGGACCGGGTCGAGGAAGGTCGGGGCTCCGCAGGGCAGGGTGCTGGCTAGCGGCCAGTCGGGGTGACCCGCAGGAAAGTGCCACAGAGAACAGACCGCCGATGACGG
>Ga0209415_10006294_pt1 | contig 21163 bp, 15 predicted proteins | sample PeaSoiSIISIP2007_FD_187696 | JGI IMG/M metagenome (GOLD analysis project Ga0209415, IMG submission 187696) | Peat soil microbial communities from Weissenstadt, Germany - SII-SIP-2007 (SPAdes) (version 2) | ecosystem: Environmental > Terrestrial > Soil > Wetlands > Peat | place: Germany...
AGCGGGAGAGGGACTCGAACCCCCGACACGCGGATTATGATTCCGCTGCTCTAACCAGCTGAGCTATCCCGCCGCCGATTGGGAAGAATCTGCGATATAGGTCGAAGGCCGCCGGGCTGTCAATCGCGGCTTGGCGGGATGCCGCCGCCCCTAGGACCCGACCTTCAGCACGACGCGAAAGCGAGCCTTGCCGCTCATCATCCGGTCATAGGCCGCCTGCGCCTCTTCCAGCGGGAAAACCTCGTTCATCGAGGTCACGCCGTTCTGCCGGCTGAACGCCAGGGTGTCTTCGGAATCGGCGGCGGTGCCCGAGTACCATCCCTTGACCGCGGCGCGCTTGCCGAGCAGGTTGAGGGAATCGACCGTGAGCGCGCCGACCGCGCCGATCACCATCAGGGTGCCGTTCACGCCGAGCCCGCCGGCGATCGCCTGCATTGCCGCGGCATTCGTAACCGTGGCGATGATGGCCTTGGCCCCGCCCATGGCCTGCAATGCCGCGGCCGGGTCCGTTGCGGCGCTGTCGATGTAGTCATGCGCGCCAAGCGAGCGCGCCAGCGCCTCCTTGTCGCGGCCGCGATTGACGGCGACGGTGCGGAATCCCTGCCGCGCGGCGAACTGCACGCCGAGATGGCCTAATCCGCCGACGCCGTGGATCGCCACCAGGTCGCCGGGACCGGCGCCGCAGTTCCGGAGCGCGTTGAAGGTCGTGATGCCGGCGCAGAGCAAGGGCGCGGACTCGACCGCGTCCAGGGAGTCCGGCACATGGACCAGCGCGGAAGCGAGGGCCAGCATGTGGGTGGCATAGCCGCCGTCGCGGGTGATGCCGGTGGCGCCGCGGATGTTCTCGCAGGCGAAGCCATCGCCGCGCCGGCAATGGCCGCAATACCCGCATGCACCGCCGAACCAGCCGACCCCAACCCGCTGACCCGCCTTCCATCCGCGGACTTCGGCGCCGAGCGCCTCGATGACGCCGATCACTTCATGGCCGGGAATGCGCGGATAGGCGAGGCCCGGCATATGGCCTTCGACGACAAAGGAATCGCTGTGGCAGACGCCGCAGGCATGCACGCGGATGCACGCTTCTTGCGACCCTGGCTGAGGGACGTCGCGTTCCTCCAGCTGCAACTTGCCGCCTGCCTCGCGGACGACCATGGCGCGCATCTTGGACATAGCCGCATCATGGCGGATGCCGTTTCAGATTTCCACCGCGAGCGACGGCAGAAGAGTGACATTCGCGCTCGGCGGGAACGGGCTTGCATTCGCAGGGAGCCCCGCCAAAGCGGTCCCCGGTGCGGATTTCGCCGCGTTCACAAGTCGCCCGATGGATGAAAGCGGCCCTTATTTTGTTACTGCTGTCGGCGCTCCACATGCCCCGATCCGGACGGCGCGTGCGCCTCAATACCCCGCCAGCCTCGCCAGCATCATCAGGAGACCGACCAGGGCCACGGCCCAGGCTCCGCTGCGCGCGAAGGAAACGCCCAGGAGATAAAGCGGGAGATAGGCGATGCGCCCGAGAATCCAGATCGTCGCTCCCGCCCCGCCCCCGTGCTGGGTGGCGATGAGGGCGACATCCAGGCCGACGAAGGGCACGAGATTTTCCATATAGTTGTTGAGCGCGCGGCTCGCGCGGCCATGAACGACGCCCTTGGCCGCCCGCTGACCGTCGCGCGGTCCCACCAGATAGGCGCTGCCGAATTCGCCATGGGCCGTGATTGCCTGACAGACCACATGCAAGATCCAAAGCAGGACGCTGAGTTCAAGGCATGTCACATTGCTCATCTCGTTCTCCTTTCCGGCCCGGGTCCCTAGCGCCTGATCGTCTCAAGCCAAATCGGCTTGAGACGCGAATCAGTCGCTACATCTATGAATTAGAGCGAGAGCCTCGCCTTTGTCCTCCGGCGGCCCTAACATCGTTGCACGTTCGGTCCCGATTGTCCCAGGAGGAGGGCTAAGATGAGACGTCTCGCTGCCCGGCCCGAAGCGCCGTGAAGATCCGATATCGCGTCATCCCCCAGGAGGACGGCACCTTTGCGATCGAGGTCGCCGAGGCGCGGGGGCAGCCCTACATGGTTCCGGGCTTCAAGTCGGAGATGGGCGCGGAAGCCTGGGTCGCCGATCGCGCCGGCAAGAGCATGGACCAGTGGGAGCGCCAGCCCGACCCGGAGCGGCGCTACTGAGGGCGGTCGGCGAACGCCGAACTTCCGTCTCGGCCAGCTCCAGCTTGAATTGTCCAGCCGCCCGTTGGCGAGCCTGACGATTCCCTCCGTCGGCATGCGGGACGCCGCCGATATCCGCAAATATGCAGGCCATCGTCGTCGCTCTCCCATCCGCCGGTCGCATCATCGCTGCCAAAGAATTCGGCTATTTTCCAATGGTATCGCTACGCCTTCGCGCCGCGGTATCGCTCGTGCCGTATAGTCTCCCGGCGGACGTCCCGCTGACACGGCCGCGCTGTAAACGTACCCGCCGGTCGGGCCGATCAATGGGCGAACGCGCTTCATCTCCTGGCGCACAGGCGGGCTGCCCATGACGCCGTCGGCGCAAAGCTCTATTCGCACCTCTTCGGCGTCGAGATCGCCGAGCTGCACTTGCACTTCGAACAAGTGGTTGTCGCCATCGGCTTTGAGCATGACCTCGCCGAAGCGCAGTGCGGTCCATTTCTGCTGCAAACTCAGATGCCAATGGGCCATTTGCCTGCCGACCGCGCCTTCATTCGCGGCGCGCGAGCGATAGGCGATGGCAGCCGGGAGGTAGTGCCGTTCGACGTATTCGCGCTCCGACCGGGTGGTGGAGAAGCGCGACGTCAACTGCGCCATGCTTTCCCTGATCCGCTTGACCCATGCGACGGGAATTCCGCTTTCGTCCCGGGTATAAAACTCCGGAATTACTTCGCCCTCGAGCAGGTCGTAGAGCGCTTCGGCTTCGAGCGCGTCCCATGCCGGATCGTCGTCATGCTCCTGGCCGTCCCCCAATGCCCAGCCCACTTCCGGCGTATAGGCTTCCGCCCACCAGCCATCCAATTCAGAGACATTTATGCCGCCATTGACGAGCACCTTCATGCCGCTCGTTCCACAGGCTTCCCAGGGACGCCGCGGCGTGTTGAGCCAGACATCCACGCCCTGCACCAGGTGCTCGGTCAGATGCATGTCGTAGTCGCTGAGGAATATCGCATGCGGCCGCACCTCCGGCCGCCTGATGAATTTTATCCATTCCTGGATCAGGGCCTGGCCTGCCTGGTCTTCCGGGTGGGCCTTGCCGGCAATGATGAGTTGCACCGGGCGCTTGGGATTGCTCAAAAGGCGCAGCAACCGCGCCCGATCAAGGAGCAGCAGGTTCGGCCTCTTGTAGGTCGCGAACCGGCGCGCGAAACCCAGCGTCAAAGTGTCGGGGTCAAACAGATACTTCGCGCCATTCACCGCGTCGGGAGACGCGCCGGACGCGGCCAGTTCCTTGGACAATCTAGTCCGAGCATGTTCGATGAGAGACTTGCGCACGGTGGCGCGGAATTGCCAGAGGCTGGCGTCGGAGACGCGGCGAATTTCCTGCTCCATAGTGTCGGTCGCTCCGAGCCACCGGTCCTTGCCACAAGCCGCCGTCCAGAGATCGTCGGCCGGAGCCGAATCCCAGGTCGGCATATGAACGCCGTTGGTCACATATCCGACCGGCACTTCGTCCACAGGCCAGCGCGGAAAGAGCGGCTCAAAGAGCTGCCGACTCACCCGCGCGTGCAGGCGGCTCACGCCATTGACCGCGCCGCTTCCGCGGATTGCCAGATAGGCCATGTTGAAACTTTCCGAAGTGTCGTCCGGGTTCTGGCGGCCCAAAGCCAACAGATCGTGGAGCGTTATGCCAAGTGTTTGCTCCGCATAGCGGGCAAGATATTGCTCGATGAGGGCGGGCGCGTAGCGATCGAAGCCGGCGGCTACCGCCGTATGGGTGGTGAAGAGATTCCCCGCTCGAGTTGTGGCCAGCGCGACTTCAAAGGGCTGCGCATTCGCTTGCATGAAGCTACGCGCGCGCTCGAGCACGGCGAAAGCCGCATGCCCTTCATTCAGGTGGCAGACCTCCGGCTGGATGCCAAGCGCACCAAGCAGTCGCCATCCGCCGATCCCGAGGAGCAATTCCTGCTTGAGGCGCAGTTCCGGCCCGCCGCCGTATAACTCGCTGGTGATCCCTCGATGCGAGGCAACATTCGCCGCATCATTGCTGTCCAGCAGGTAAAGCTTCACTCTGCCGACCTGGACCTGCCAGCCCCGCAGCCAGACCGAATAGCCTGGCAGCGCGATCTCCAACCGCAGCCACTCCCCGTTCGCTTGGCGCAAGGGTGTGATCGGCAGCTGTCCTGGATCGTTATACGGAAAAAGCGCCTCTTGGGCTCCGTCCTTGCTGATTATCTGGCGAAAATAGCCCTGCTGATAGAGCAGCCCCACGCCGACCACCGGCACGCCGAGATCGCTGGCGGCCTTGAGCTGATCGCCGGCGACGTTGCCGAGCCCACCCGAATAGATGGGCAGCGCTTCGCTCAACATGAATTCCATACTGAAATACGCAGCGCAGCTCAGGGGAGATTGCGGGTAGGTCTGCTGAAACCACGCCGGCGCCTCCGTAGCCTCGCGCCTCGCTTCGACCAAACCGTCGATATTCTTGCGAAAAGCCGGATCGGCCAAAGCACGCTGGAGTTTTTCTCGCGAGACCGTTTGCAGGACGACCCAGGGGTTATGAGTGAGTTCCCAAAGCAAAGGATCCAGCTGCCGCCACACTCGGTCGGTGGCGTGATTCCACGACGACCGCATATCCAAGGCAAGCGCTGCGAGGGCATCGAATCCCTCGACGTCCGCGGACAACAGACGATCCTTGGCGTAAATGACTCCGGTTTGCTCGCTCATGGCCTCTCCGCAAAACATGTCCTGGATCAAATCTCAGGCTGCTGCGCGCGCACCGCGTGCAGCGTACCAACGATGGCCTATGCTTTCCTCGTGGTCTGCGTCGCGTGCGAAGGTGATGCTGAAGCGATCCTTCGGGCCGGTCAAATCCACATCGCGGGGCGCGCGTCATCTCATCGTAAGGCTGTTCTCGCCGGGATGGGCGGCAACGATCGAGTGCCGAACGCGATTCACGGCATCCCCAAAGGCCTGTCAGCCAACCCAGCGAATCTCCGGCGGCTTGCGCGGGACGGGAGGCGGTGCTGCCTTTGCATGCCCGACGATGATCGGCGCGACCGGCACCCAGGCGCCGGGAAGGCCGAGCGCGTTCTTTCCTTCCGCCGTGTTGAGAAAGCTCTGCGCGAAGCCGATCCAGCAGCTGCCGAGGCCGGCCGCGTAGGCGGCGAGCATCAGGTTCTCGGCCGCTAGGGTGCAATCCTCCACGATCCATGGCCCTTGCGCGATCGCCGAAATCACGATCAGCACGGGGGCGCGATAGAAGATCTGATACGTCGGATCGCCGAGCATAGATCGAAAATGATCGGAATGGGGGCTGGCCGGCATGGTCGCGAGCATATGGGCCTTCGCGTCACGGGAGATACGGTCGAGCACGCCCTGGTCGCGCACCACCGTGAAGGTCCACGGTTGCTGGTTTACCGCGCTCGGCGCCTGCACCGCGGCGTCGATCAGGCCACGGATCGTCCGCTCGTCGATAGCCTGCGCGCTATAGTCCCGCACCGCACGACGGCCGGTGATCGCCTCGCGAATATCCATCGTCTGTCTCCCCGGCAAAGCTGCATCATCGAGACGTTTTGAATAGCTGGCTTTCGTCCCACCAGCCTTGATCCTGATCAAGGTGAAGATCGGGCAGACGGCTCCATCCTGCGGCCATTCCGATTGGGCCCGGAACGCCGCGAGGGCGTCTGAGCGGTGACTGCCGCCGGCGTTTCGGGTTCGCAAGTTTCCAGGAACGCCATGCGCCCTGCCTGGGTGAATGGGATTGACCAGGATCAACTCTCAGGGCCGCCGGATGGGCTATGGTATTTTGCGCTGACCAACATTTCGGGGATGCTAACAATGCCCGCAGAGAATTTCGTTCGATGGTTCCATGACATTCACATGACGGATGTTCCCCTGGTTGGCGGCAAGAACGCGTCGCTGGGCGAGATGTACTCTGCACTCACGAGCGAAGGGGTACGCGTGCCCAACGGTTTCGCGCTCACGGCGGAGAGCTATCGCCGGGCGCTCAGCGATGCCGGCGCCTGGGAGAAGCTGCACAAGCTGCTGGACGGCCTCGGCAAGGGCGATACCGACCTGCTGGCGACGCGCGCGGCCGAGGCGCGCGAGATTGTCTACCAGGCGACGGGGGTTGCCTGGCTCAAGGATGCGATCCTCGCCGCTTACAAGACCCTCGAAGGCGAGCTCGGCAATCGAGGCCCGGTGGCCGTGCGCAGTTCGGCCACGGCGGAGGATCTGCCGACAGCGAGTTTCGCCGGCCAGCATGAGAGCTTTCTCAACGTCCGCGGTCCTGCCGCCCTGTTCGAGGCCTGCCGGCGCTGCTTCGCTTCCATCTTTACCGATCGGGCCATCGTCTACCGCATCGACAACGGCTTCGATCATTTCAAGGTTTATCTCTCTGTCGGCGTCATGAAGATGGTGCGCTCCGATGCCGCGGCGAGCGGCGTGATCTTCACTCTCGACACCGAATCGGGCTTCCGCGACGTCGTGTTCATCACCGGCTCCTATGGGCTGGGCGAATATGTCGTCCAGGGCCGCGTCGATCCCGATGAATTCTACGTTCACAAGCCCACTTTCCGCGAAGGCCGCCGGACCGTGTTGCGCCGGTCTATGGGCGGCAAGCAGCGGCGCCTGATCTATGCCCGAGGCCGCTCGGGCACCCACGATACGGCCACCACCAAGGCCGAGCGCGAGCGGTATTGCATCACCGATGCCGAAGTCATGGTGCTGACCGACTACGCCATCCGCATCGAGGACCACTATTCGCGCCAGGCCGGTCATGCCATGCCCATGGACATCGAATGGGCCAAGGACGCCGAGGACGGCAAGCTCTACATCGTCCAGGCCCGCCCGGAGACGGTGGCCTCCCAGCGCAATCTCGACTTCTTCGAGACCTTTGCGCTCAAGGAAACGGGCCCATTGCTGGCCACCGGCCGCGCCATCGGCGAGAAGATCGCCACCGGGCAGGTGCGGGTGGTGACCGATGCCCATCATCTCTCGACCTTCCGGCCGGGCGAGGTTCTGGTGGCCGACACCACCAGCCCCGACTGGGAGCCGGTGATGAAGACGGCCGCGGCCATCGTCACCAACCACGGCGGCCGTACCTGCCACGCGGCCATCGTGGCTCGCGAGCTGGGCGTGCCGGCGGTGGTGGGTGCGGCCGGCGCCACTTCGAAGCTCGCGACCGGCGCCACCGTCACCGTCTCCTGCGCCGAGGGAGAAGTGGGCAACATCTATGCCGGCAAGCTCGCCTATGATGTGGCCCGCGTGCCGGCCGCCGAGGTAGAGCGCCCGCGCACCGAGATCATGGTCAACCTGGGAGATCCCGACCTGGCCTTCAAGGTGGCCATGCTGCCCAATGAAGGCGTCGGCCTGGCGCGCATGGAGTTCGTCATCAATGAGCATATCGGCGCCCACCCCATGGCCCTGGCCGAGCCCGACAAGCTGGCCTCGCCCAAGGCGCGGGCCGCGATCGCCAAGCTCACCCGGGGCTACCCCAAGCCGGCCGATTTCTTCGTCGAGAAGCTTTCGGAGGGCATCGGCACCATTGCCGCCGCCTTCTATCCCAAGCCGGTGATCGTCCGGCTCTCCGACTTCAAGACCAACGAATATGCCGCGCTCCTCGGCGGCGCGGACCTTGAGCCCAAGGAGCCGAATCCGATGCTGGGCTTCCGCGGCGCGTCGCGCTATGGCCACCCCGCCTACGCCGCCGGCTTTCTTCTGGAATGCGCGGCCCTGCGCCGGGTGCGCGAGGACATGGGGCTGGTCAACCTGAAGATCATGATCCCCTTCTGCCGCCGGGTGGAGGAGGCGCGCCGGGTGATCGACATCATGGCTGCCCAGGGCCTGAAGCGCGGCGAGAATGGCCTGGAGATCTTCGTCATGTGCGAGATCCCAAACAATGTCATCCAGATCGACGCTTTCGCCCGCCTGTTCGACGGCTTTTCCATCGGCTCCAATGACTTGACCCAGCTGACCTTGGGCGTCGACCGCGATTCCGAGATCGTCGCCTTCGACTTCGACGAGCGCGACCCGGGGATGCTGGAGATGCTGCGCCTTGCGGTCTCCGGCGCCAAGCGCAACGGCCGGCATGTCGGCATCTGCGGCGAGGCGCCTGCGAACTACCCCGAGATCGCCCGCTTCCTCGCCCAACAGGGAATCGATTCGATCAGCGTCAACCCGTCCAGCGTGCTGCAGACGATGAAGGCCGTGGCGACGGCGGAGCGGGAAGCGGCAGGGAGCGGCCAAGCCCTCGCCGGTGCGGCGGGCTGAATCCGCAACCGTCGCGCCGACCGACCAGGGAGCCACCGGGACGCGCCTCAGCCGGGCGATCGCGGATCGTCTCGAAGCAGCGGCCCGGCTCGCGAAGGAGGAGCAGGCAAGCCCGTTCCACGCTCGCAACCTGACTACCGCCCGTCTGCCCGGTAGTTCTGCAGAATCTTGATGTAATTGGCGCGTCCAAGGGCCGTCGGATCGGTGACATCACGCTGGCTCATGGATCCGCGGATTCGATCGAGAGACGTGAGGTCGCGCGCCGCGAGCCAGTTCTCGAGACCATCGAGCAGGACCTTCATGTGGCCGACCCCGTGCCGCAGAAGCGCCGAGGTGGTCATCACGACGTCGGCCCCGGCAAGCAGGTACTTTACGACTTCGTCGGCGCTGTCGACCCCGGTGCTCGCCGCAATCGAGGCGCGGATGTGCCCCGACAATACGCCGACCCATAGCAGCGGCAGGCGGATTTCGGCCGGGGTGCTGAGCTCGAGATTGGGCAGCAATGCGAGCCGTGCGAGATCGATATCCGGCTCGTAGAACCGGTTGAACAGCACCAGGCCGTCGGCGCCGGCATCGACCAGCTGTGCGGCCATATGGCCCATGGCGCTGAAGTAGGGGCTGAGTTTGACCGCGACCGGGATCTTCAGGGCCCGCTTCACCGACTTCAGGATGGTGGTATAGCGAAGCTCGACCTCGCGGCCCGACATGCCGGAATCGGCGGGAATGAAATAGATGTTGAGCTCGAGTGCATCGGCGCCTGCCTCCTCCATCTCCTGGGCATAGTCAACCCAGCCGCGATCCGTGATCCCGTTGAGGCTGGCGACAATCGGAATGTCCACCGCCTCGACGGCGCGGCGGATCAGGTCGAGATAGCGCTCGGGGTGGATGGCATAGGCGGTATGCGCGGGGAAATAGGTCAAGGCCTCGCCATAACTATCTATGCCGACGGTGGTCAGACGTTCGATCAGCTGTTCTTCATGCTCGATCTGCTCCTCGAAAATCGACGGGAGCACGACGGCGCCGGCGCCGAGGTCCTCCAGCCTTCGAATGTTGCCGACATCGCCCGTCAGCGGGCTTGCGCTGGCCACGAGCGGGTTCTTCAGGCTGAGCCCCAGATAACGCGTCGTCAGATCCATGGCGTCCATGCTCTCTCAATGCCGGTCGTCGCCGGTTTGCGATGCATTCGCGACTGCTGCAGTCACTTGGCCAGGCGCCGGTTCGCCCTCGAGATTGGCGAGAGCCTCGTAGCTGCGGTATTTCGCATCGACCGCCGCTTGCGCCTGGCGCAGGAGGTCCGCAGCCTCCGTCGGCCGAGCCATCGCCAGCATTCTGTAGCGCAGCTCCTTGTACGCGTAGTCCTTGAAGGGAACGGTCGGTCGCGGCGAATCGAGCTGGAACGGGTTCTTCCCGATCTTGCGCAAGGCCGGATTGTAGCGGAACAGGGGCCAGTACCCGGAGGCGGTCGCCAGATCCTGCTGCTTCATGCCGTAGCGCAAATCGAAGCCATGGGCGATGCAATGGCTGTATGCCAGAATCAAGGAGGGCCCGGGATAGGTCTCCGCCTCGCGGAATGCCTGCAAGGTCTGTTGCGGGTTGCTGCCCATTGCGATCTGGGCCACGTAGACGTTTCCGTAGGCTATTGCCTGCAGCGCCAGATCCTTGCGCTCCACGCGCTTGCCCGCAGCGGCGAACTTGGCGGTCGCGCCCAGCGGCGTTGCCTTGGAAGCCTGGCCGCCGGTGTTCGAGTAGACCTCGGTGTCGAGCACGAGGACGTTAACATCGCGACCGGTCGCCATGACATGATCCAAGCCACCGTAGCCGATGTCATAGGCCCAGCCGTCGCCGCCCACGATCCAGATGCTGCGCCGAACCAGATGGTCGACGACCGAGAGGAGGTCGCGTGCCGCTTCATCGCCGTCGGCGATGGCAAGCAGCCTGGTCTTGAGCTCCGCGACGCGAATGCGCTGGGCGCGAATTTCGGATTCCTGGGTCTGCGGCGCCGTCAGAATGCTGGCGACGAAGTCCTCGCCCAGCTCGGGTGCAAGCGACTTGAGACGGTCGGCCGCCAGGTCGAGATGCTTATCGGCAGCAAGTCGGAAGCCGAGCCCGAACTCCGCGTCGTCCTCGAACAGCGAGTTCGACCAGGCGGGGCCGTGGCCTTCCTGGTTCTTGGTCCAGGGCGTGACGGGAAGATTTCCGCCATATATTGACGAGCAGCCGGTCGCATTCGCGACCATCATCCGGTCGCCGAACAACTGCGACAGCAGCTTGAGGTAGGGCGTTTCACCGCAGCCGGCGCAGGCACCCGAGAACTCGAAAAGCGGCTCCAGAAACTGGACGCCGCGCACATTGGCGAAATCCACGCGGGCGCGGTCATTGACCGGCAGGCGCTCGAAGAACGCAATGTTCGCCCGCTCCGTCTCGATCAGGGGGGCCTTCGGCTCGAGGTTGATCGCGAGTACGCCCGGTTCGACGGGACTGTGGACCGGGCATGCCTCGATACAGAGGCCGCAGCCCGTGCAGTCCTCGACATAGAACTGCAGGCTGAAGCGAATATCGGGATAGCCGCGAGCGTTGACCGGAGCCGACTTGAATCCGGGCGGTGCAGCGTCGAGACGGGTGTCATCGTAGTATTTTGCCCTGATGACGCTGTGCGGGCAGACGAAGCTGCATTGACCGCACTGGATGCAGAGATCCGGACGCCACACCGGCACCTCATCAGCGACATTGCGCTTTTCCCAGGCGGCTGTGCCGGAGGGAAAGGTGCCATCCGCCGGCATCAGGCTCACCGGGATCTGGTCGCCCAAGCCTTCGAACATCCTGGCCGTGACCTTGCGCACGAACTCGGGCGCATCCGCGGGCACAGCGGGTGGGCGGTCGAACTGGCTCGTTGCTTGGGCGGCTGTCTTGACTTCCTGCAGCCGGGAGAGCGTGCCGTCGACGGCCTTGAAATTGCGCTGCACCACCTCCTCGCCCTTCGATGCGTAAGTCTTGCGGATCGCGCTCTTGATTTGCGCGATCGCCTTGTCGCGCGGCAGAACGCCCGAGATCGCGAAGAAGCATGTCTGGAGCACGGTGTTGGTGTGGGCCTTGAGGCCGACCTCTTGGGCGACCTTGCTCGCATCGATTACGAAGAATCGCAGTCCCTTGTCGATGATCTGCCGCTGGACCGAGCGCGGCAGGCGGTCCCACACCTCACTGGGGCCATAGGGGCTGTTCAGAAGAAAAACGGCGCCGGGGGCGGCAAGTCTCAACACGTCCTGGCGCTGCAGCAAATGGAACTGGTGACAGCCCACGAAACTGGCCGACGCGATGAGATAGGGCGACTGGATCGGCCGCGGCCCGAAGCGCAGATGCGAAACCGTCTGAGCCCCCGACTTGTGCGAATCATAGACAAAGTATCCCTGGGCGTAGAGTCCGGCATCCTCCGCGATGATCTTCACGCTGTTCTTGTTGGCGCCCACGGTGCCGTCCGCGCCCAGCCCGTAGAAGACGGCGCGCACGACGTCATCCGGTTCGATCGAGTAGTTCGCATCGACCTCCAGGCTGCAGTGCGATACGTCGTCCACGATGCCTACGGTAAAGCCGTTCCTGGGCTCGGGCCTGCCCAGTTCGTCGAACACGGCCTTGACCATGGCCGGCGTGAATTCCTTCGAGGACAATCCGTAGCGTCCTCCGATCACCTTGGGCATGAACGCAAGCCGGCCGCGCGAGAGGGCCTGCGCAAGGGATTCGATCACGTCCAGATAAAGGGGCTCGCCGCCGGCGCCCGGCTCCTTCGTGCGATCGAGAATGGCGACCGCGCGGCACGTTTCGGGCAGGGCCGCGAGAAAATGGGCCGCCGAGAAGGGGCGGTACAGGCGCACTTGCAGAACGCCGACCTTTTCGCCGGCGCGCCGCAGGGCCGTGGCCGTTTCGCGCGCCGTTTCGGCGCCTGAGCCCATCATAATGATGACGCGCTCGGCGTCCGGCGGGCCGTCATATTCGAACAGACGGTAGGGCCGTCCGTTCAACTTCGCGAGGTCGTCCATGACGGCCTGCACGATGTCGGGCAGCCCGCTGTAGAATGGATTCACCGCTTCGCGCGCCTGGAAGAAAGTGTCGGGGTTCTGCGCAGTGCCGCGGATGAAAGGGTGCGCGGGATTGAGCGCACGGCCCCGATGCTCGCGGACGAGGTTGTCGTCGATCATGGCACGGATGTCGGCATCGCTCAGCAAAGTCAGCGTATTCAGTTCGTGCGACGTCCGGAATCCGTCGAAAAAATGAACGAAGGGGACCCGGGAGCGAAGGGTCGCCACCTGGGCGATCAGCGCAGAGTCGTGCGCTTCCTGGACGGAGCCCGAGGAAAGCAGGGCGAAGCCGGTCGTGCGCGTCGCCATCACGTCGGAATGATCGCCGAATATCGACAGCGCCTGCGTGGCGACGGAACGCGCAGCCACATGGAAGACCGTGGCCGTGAGTTCGCCCGCGATCTTAAACATGTTGGGAATCATCAGCATCAGGCCCTGGGATGCCGTGAAGGTCGTCGTCAGCGCGCCCGCCTGGAGCGCGCCATGGAGCGCCCCGGCCGCACCCCCCTCGCTCTGCATTTCCTGGACCACGGGCACGTTGCCCCAGATATTCTTCCGGCCTTCGGCTGCCCACTCGTCGGCAAGTTCCGCCATGGTCGAGGACGGCGTGATCGGAAAGATCGCGCAGACCTCGTTGGTTCGATAGGCCACATGTGCGACGGCCGTGTTCCCGTCCATGGTTGCGATTTGGCGGGCCATCTCAGTCACTCCCAGCGGGCTCAGGCACCATCTCGATGGCGTGACACGGGCATTGCTCGAAGCACACGGCACAGCCGGTGCACTTGTCGTAGTCGTAGCGATACCGTCGGCCCGGTCCCAGCTTGATGATGGCGTCCTCCGGGCAGGCGGCATAGCAGTTGTCGCACTCGAAGCAGTTGCCGCAGGAAAGACAGCGCTGCGCCTCGTAGCGGGCCGCTTTCTCCGACAGGCCGGCGACGACCTCCTCGAAGCCGGTCACGCGCTGGGCGGCGGCCAAGGTCTTCTGCGGGCTGGGATCGGCATCGCTGTAGACCGGCAGATGCAGCATGTCGAAGGTCACAGTCGGATGCTTCGCCGGTTGCTGGAAGCGCTCGCTGCGGAGCCAGGCGTCGATATGCCGCGCGGCACGCTTGCCGTGGCCGACCGAAACGGTGACCGACTGCTCGCCGGGCACCATATCGCCGCCGGCGAAGATTCCCGCGTGGCCGGTCATCATGTCGGGACCGATCTCGACCGCGCCATCCGAGGCGAAGACGATCCCGGGCACCCGACGGAGAAAGCCGCTGTCGGTTTCCTGGCCCAGCGCCAGGACGACCGCGTCCGCCTTCAGCGTCTCGAATCGCCCGGTGGGGTGCGGCCGACCCTTGGCATCGACCTCCATCGTCTCGACGGTAAGATCAGGGCCGATGATCTCCTTTATAGTGCTCAGCCATTTGATCTTGACCCCTTCCTCGATCGCCTCGTCGGCCTCGAAGGCTCGGGCTGGCATGTGAGCACGGTCCCGGCGGTAAACGATGAGCGCTTCGTCTGCGCCGAGGCGCTTGGCGGTGCGTGCCGCGTCCATCGCCGTGTTGCCGCCGCCGTAAACGACGACCCGGCGGCCCAGCTGCGGCACTTCGCCGGTAGTGACGCGATGCAGCAGCGAGACGGCGTCGAGTACCCGGATGGCATCGCGCGCCGGGATGTCCACATGTTTGCCGATGCCCGCGCCGATGGCGATGAAAACCGCGTCGAAGCCGCCGGCTGTCTTTTCACCGAGCACGTCCTCGACCTTGTGGTTCGTGACGATCCGGACACCCATGGCCTCGATCCGGCCGATCTCGCCCATGAGATCGCCGCGCGGCAAGCGGTAGGCCGGAATGCCGAAATGCATCATGCCGCCAGCCAGCGGCCCCGCCTCGCGGATTTCGACGCTGTGACCGAGCCGAGCAAGATGATATGCGGCCGATAGCCCGCTGGGCCCGGCGCCGACCACCAATATGCGCTTGCCCGTCGGCGCTGCTCCCACTTTGAGCGGCCAGCCCTCTTGCGTTGCGAGGTCGCCGAGAAAGCGCTCGACGGCGTGGATGCCGACCGGCGAGTCGAGTTCGCCCCGGTTGCAGGCCTTTTCGCACGGATGGTAGCAGACCCGGCCATGCACCGCCGGCATAGGGTTGTCGCGAACGAGCGACTCCCAAGCCTGTCGGTACTTGCCCGCCTGCGCCAGGTCGAGCCAGGCCTGGACGTTCTCCCCAGCCGGGCAGGCGCCGTTGCATGGCGGCAAGTGATCGACATAGACTGGACGTTGCCTGCGGAAAGCCCCGGCGCCCCGCTCCCGCATCAGGTCGACGACCGGCGTCATATCGCTGAGCTTCGCCACCATGGGCAATCACTCCGATGATTGAGTCCGGCCGAGGTTTGAAGCCAAGCTCCCTCCTCACTCTGGCTCAGCCACAGCCGCTAGACCTATCTCATAAGGTTGTCTAACGCGCCTCGACGCTTCGGCAAGGGCTCTTCCTGAGTCAGGACGAGTGCTGCTGCCTTAGATACCACCGCACCAGGCCGCACGCGAGGGCTTCAGCCTGTACTAATCGATTCTGGTCTTGTGCGGCAAAGCCATCACCCACAAGGCAGCTGCCGACGAGACCTGTTTCTGCCAAAAAATCCGGCGCGGTCGGAGATGTGACCGGCGAAGCAGCGAATCATGTCATCGTCCGGCTCCATGCTGGAACTCATGGAGTTGCTGCTGCATTGGCTGGCAACGCTCAGGTCCGAGTCCGTTTTGATAACTACAGGAGTCAACAATGTCGCTACACGATGCTGTCATGTCGATCACGGCCCTCGGCGAAACGACGACGCCCAATCGCACCAGTCATTTCAGAGCTGTCGCGCACGCCGTGAGAGAGCTCGATATTCGGCTAGCCGCAATGGAGGCCGCCCTGGCGGTCATCGCCAAGCGGGCCGGCGTCAGTGCCGATGATGTCTCCCGCGATCCGCGATTCGCGAACTTAACCTCGGAGTTGCACAGGATCTTGGGTTAGTCGCCATCGGTCTGCCGAGACGACCAGGCCCCGTTTCTGCGCCCAGGTTCTAGTAGTGGCTGCCCGGGGCCGCATCCCAGTATTTGGACCGGTTCTCACGCACGTGCCCAGGTTAGCCGCGGCCTTGGCTGAAAAGTCGGTACGCGAACAGGCGGCAAATGCCCTTTGCCGCTTGAAGCTGAGATTCGGCTTCGGAGCTGATATAGAGTGTGGGCGTTTATTCCGAGGCTGGGTGGCTGTCTTGCATGCGGCGGTGTTGACGTGAGCGTTGCCGGCTTGCGGCCTGCGAAGCGGGGACTTCGCGCCGTCAGCCTTCCGGTCTGGATTCTGCTGGGCGCACTCGCCGGGATCCTGGCTGGACTCGCGTTCGGCGAGCGCACCGGCGTCCTGCAGCCCATCGGCGATGCCTACGCCAAGATGCTGCAGATGGCCGTCTATCCCTATCTCATCTGCTCGCTGCTCGGCAGCCTCGGCCGCCTCACGCCAAAGATGGCCTGGCGGCTGCTCGGCTCCAGTTGGTACGTCTACCATTTCTCTGGGCGGCAACCCTGGCAACCATCTGGCTCCTCGCCCAGGTGATTCCGGCGCCGCCGCTGCCCAGCGTGCTCGCGCCTGAAAGAATCCACCAGCAGACGGACTTTCTCACCCTACTGATCCCCGACAACCTGATCGACGCCCTCGGGCAAAATTATGTGCCGGCGGTGGTCGTCTTCGCCATCTTCTATGGCATCGCGATCCAGAGGGTCGAGCGCAAGGACGCTTTGTTGCAGGTCCTGCAGGCCGTGCAATCGGCCAGCGTCAGCATCTGGACCTGGATCGTCTGCGTGGCGCCGCTGGGGGTGTTCGCGCTCATGGCAAGCGCCGCCGGAAACATCCAGCCAGACCGCCTGGGCGGGGTGCTGCTGTATGTCGGTCTGTTTCTGATCGGCACCATCTTTCTCGCCTTCGTGGTGCTGCCGATGGCGCTCGCTGCTCTCGTGCCGTTCGGATATCGCGAGCTCATGAAAGAGCTGCAGCCGGCCCTGGTCCTGGCGCTGGTGACCACCATTTCGGTGGTGACGCTGCCCTTCATCGCCAAGGCCGCCGAGCGCCTCACTGCCAAGGCCGGCTGCCCGGAGACCGATGAATGCGCCGACATCCGCCAGGCAAATCTCTCCCTCAGCTATGTTCTGGCCCAGCTCGGCAACTACTTCATCTACCTGCTGATCCTCTATGGCGCCTATGCGTATCGGTCCCGCCCCACCGCGACCGAGCAGATTTTGCTGCCGTTCTGGACCTTGATGTCCGGCCTCGGCTCGCCGACGGGGGTGATCAATGGCGTCAAGTTTCTCGCCGCCTGGCTCGGCTTGCCGGGCGACATCTTGGATCTTTTTCTCGAGACCTGGCCGATCATGCGCTACGGCCAAGTCGGCCTCTCGGTCGTGGGGATGGGCTTCGTCAATATCCTCATTCCCCTGATCTATTTCGGCAAGCTAAGGCCCCGCCCCTTGCGCGCGCTGCTTGCGGGAGCCGTCAGCATCGCCCTGTTGGCGATCTTGGTCCTGGGCGGGATGTCGCTGGGCCCGCTGCTGCTGTCCTCGGCCGGCAATCCGCAGTTGGCCTTCACGCTCGACGCCAAGTTGACCCGCGGAGTCACGGTCGAGGTCCAACGCGAGCCGGCCGACAGCGGTCCGACTGCCGCGCCGGGGGGCGGGGTTACGCTCTCCGCCGTCCAGAACAGCGGCGTGCTGCGCGTGGGCTACAACCCCAATGTCATCCCGTTCAGTTATTGGAACGATCACGGCGACCTGGTGGGCTTCGATGTCTCCTATGCCTACGAGCTGGCCTACGATCTGAACGTTAAGCTGGAGTTCATTCCCTACCGCTGGCGGGAGCTGTCGCAGGACTTGATCCAGCGCCGATTCGACATCGCCATTTCTGGCATCTATGTCACGGACGACCGGCTGCAGACCCTGACCGTGTCGGATTCCTACTATCAGAGTCCGGTGGCCCTGATCGTGCGCTCCGAGCGGGCTCGCGAATTCCTCGATCGCGCGGCCATCGCCAGGATGCCCAACCTGCGGCTGGCGGTGTTCGACGATCCCGTGCTCGTACCCATGGTCGACTACCAGTTCCCGATGGCGAGCGTTCGCGTCGTCAAGGACTATGACGTCCTTCCCGCCATGGCTGGCCAGTTCGATGCCGCCTTCTGGACCCTGGAACAGGCGGGGGCCTGGGCCGCATCCCATCCGGGGTTTACCGCCATCGAGCCCAAGGGCATGGGCAGTCCGCTCCTGATGGCCTATCTTCTGCCGCCCGGGTCGGACAGCTTCCGCCAATTCCTCGACCAATGGCTGGCGCTTCACGCCACCAACGGCTTTCGCACCGCTCAGGTCGACTACTGGATCAAGGGCAAGCCCAGGGCCGGCGGGCAGCGGCCGCGCTGGAATCTGTTCGATGCGTTGCTGAGCAAAGCAGCACGCTGAGCGTCGGACCGGGGGCCATTGCCGATCTCGTCCCAGGCCCGAAGAAGCGCAGTCCGGCGGCGGCAATAGTGACGGTGGTAGCGATAGCCGGAAGCAGACCCCGGCCGTCGAACGATGACTCCCCTCAATCGCTCAGCATCGCATTGATCTTGAGGGCCACGCCCAGCTTGCCTTCGACCTTCAGCTTGCCGGTCATGTAGGCCATCGTCGGGTCGAGGTTGCCGTCCATGAGCTTGACGAAGTTACCGGACTTGGCTGCTCCAACCCCAATGTTCTGATCCAATCCGGGACAATCAACTAGGAGAAACTGCGCAGCGGTTGTAGACTTTTTCGAGTCGGAGGCTGGAAGCAAAAAAGCGGGGGTGCTCGCCCTATGGTAGCGCAGCCCAGAAGAGAGCAGGCGCCGGAATCCGCCGCTTCGCTTCGGGAAGGAGGAACCAAGAAATGTTGGCGCAAAGTCTGGTCCTTCGTCAAAGAGGGGCTGTCGATCTTCTTGCCGGCAGCAGGCCTTTTGATTTCCGCCGTTCTAATCGTTGCCATCGTGGTGGATTGGCGCCAGAACGACGTGATCCTTCGGCCAGTACAGGTACCGAAGTCACTGGTTGACCTCGGATATTCGCCCGAAGTTGTCTCCCAACGGCTGATGGATGCATACAATGACTTCGAGCTTCAGGCCGCTTCGGAAAGGAAGGGTCAGCGGATCGATTGGCCAGCCGTGCAGCAGGACTTGCAGCTGCCCGGCCTCGGGCTCTCCGTACACTCCCTTGAGCTGATGCTAAGGTGGCTCGTCGGAGACGAGCCCCGCGTGATCGAGGGTGAAATCGCCGAGGTGGATGGGCAACTGGATCTGCGGCTTCGGCTGAATGCAAAGGTTATCACGAATATCGATCTCCCGGATGGCAAGTACCTGCCCATCGACCGATTGATCCGCTCTGCTGCCGAGGAGATCGTTCGCAATGTCGACCCCTACGCACTAGCCGAATACTACTACGACAGGTACAACAACAAGAAGGCGTTGGAACTCATAAATGAATGCGTGGCCCTGGACAACAAGGCTGACTTGCCTTGGGCATATAATCTCTGGGGACTTGTATATTGGGACGAGCAAAAATACGAGCAGGCTGAGGGGAAATTCGAGGCCGCGATTGCCCTGGACCCAAGTTTCGGCATTGCCTATGAAAATCTCGCCGATGTGGACGACGACTGGCCCGGCAACCCGGACGGTACCGATTTTGCCAAGGAAACCATCGGGAAAGGTTGGAAATTGTTTGGTGCGACGGGCGTGCGATTAGGAGCACATGGCATAATAGAACAGATGCCTGAAGACGCATTGAACGAGCGCATCGTCGGCTTCTTCTACTACAATGGTTACTTCGTCAATCCGGACAAGAGGCTAGCCGCCGACTGGTATCGCAAAGCAGCTGAGCAAGGCAATCTGGTGGCCGAATACGAGTTTGGGCTCAGCCTTGAAGACGGCGATACGGACATACCAAAGGGAGACCCGAGGGCGTCGGAAGAGGCCGCGAAATGGTATCGAAAAGCGGCCGAGCAATCTTCTCCAGATGCCGAGGTGGCTCTTGGCAATATGTACAGGGATGGCAACGGCGTCGACCAGGACGCTGAAGCGGCCGTCCAATGGTACCTCAAGTCTGCTGAGCAGGATGACACCGATGGGCAAGTGAGCCTTGGCGACATGTATCTTGGCGGACAGGGCGTCGGCTACGATCCCCGGGAGGCCTTGAACTGGTATTCCCAGGCGGCTGACCTCGGCAATCCGGCGGCTGAGACTGCCATCGGCGATTTCTATCGGAACGGGCGAGGCGTTCCTCGGAATTTTTCTCTGGCTAGGAAATGGTATCTCAAGGCGGCGGCGTCGGAAAATGCGGATGCCCATTATAATCTCGGTCTCATGTCCGATTTGGGCCAGGGTACCCGTAGGAATCGCGAGGACGCGCTGTTGCAGTATCAAGATGCTGCGCGGGCATACGCCTATGATGCCGACGGCGGCGACGGGCATGCGGAGGCTAGGCTCGGCACTATGGCCGCGACAGGACAAGGCGTCTCACAAAGCGAAGTAGTGGCCTATGTGTGGTATGCTAGGGCGTACTACGATCTTAAGCCCGGACCGGAACGCGACCGCGTCTTGCAGATGATGTCTGTACTAAAATTGAAGGCCGTGGCCTGGCTTGCCGAGCCAAGGTTGGTGAACGGATTAATCCAATCGGCAATCGCTTTGCAGCAGATGGTCGTGCAGCCACCATGAAACCGGCGGTGGCCCAGCCGCGGGCGACGCCGTACCCTAAGCCCGGGCCTTCTGCGCAACGCAAAAGCGTGTCTTGCCGCTCATCATTTGGTCTTGGGCTGCATGCGCGCGCCGCGAGTCGCCGCCCTCAATCGCTCAGCATCGCATTGATCTTAAGGGCCACGCCCAGCTTGCCTTCGACCTTCAGCTTGCCGGTCATGTAGGCCAGCGTCGGGTCGAGGTTGCCGTCCATGAGCTTGACGAAATCATCGACCGAGAGCCGGATCACGGTGTCGGCTTCGCCGTCGGCCTCGGAAATCTCCGGCCGGTCCCCGGTGCCGTCCCAGAAGACGATGCCGCCTTCGTCCAGCTGGAACTTGACGCGATAGCCCAGCTTCGGCGCCTGGGCGACGCGCTTGGCCAGCGCCGCGGCGAGTTCCGCCGGCGTCATGCGGCCTCGGCCGCTTCGGTGCGAGCGATGAAGCCGCCTCCCAACAGGCGCTCGCCCCGGTAGAAGACGCAAGCCTGGCCGGGAGCGACGCCATGCTGAGGCTCGGCGAACCGGAGTTGCCCGTCGGCGAAGACGGCGGCCGGCACGGCGGGCGTGGTGGAGCGGAACTTGGCCTCCACGGCCTCGCCTTCCGGGCGCGCGGGCCCGTCGACAAGCCAGTTCAGCTCGCGCAGCCTGGCGCCCGTTGCGCCAAGCGCCGCCTTGGGGCCGACGATCACCTGGCGCCGGCCGGCGTCGATCTTGACCACGTAAAGCGGCTCTGCCGCGGCGATGCCGAGGCCCCGGCGCTGGCCGACGGTGAAGTTGATCACGCCCTGATGCCGGCCCAGGAGCCGGCCGTCACGATGGCGGATCTCTCCCGGTTCGCCGGCACCCGGCCGGATGCGCTCCACCACCTCGGCATAGCGGCCCTCGGGCACGAAGCAGATGTCCTGGCTGTCGGGC